>ERZ1674288.54-NODE-54-length-16945-cov-10.337359_pt1 | contig 16945 bp, 11 predicted proteins | sample MGYA00581190_ERZ1674288 | MGnify/ENA primary metagenome ERZ1674288 (study PRJEB41354, sample SAMEA4873332) | human saliva metagenome | biome: human-associated habitat [ENVO:00009003]; feature: mouth environment [ENVO:08000002]; material: saliva material...
TCGGTATCGATAAAGTCGTGAATCTCAGCGAAATCCACAATCGAATCGAAGGAAGCCTCAATCTCTTCCTTGGTCATACCCAAGATAGCGCCGTTGAGGTACACGTTATCGCGGCCGGTCAGATCCGGGTGGAAACCAGCGCCCACCTCAATCAGACCCGCAATATTGCCGCGAGTGAGAACCTCACCCTCATCAGCGCGCATCACGCCAGAAATCATCTTCAGTAGCGTAGACTTACCCGAGCCATTCAGACCCAGCAGAGCCACACGCTCACCCTGACGAATATCCAGGCTCACGCCGTTGAGTGCATTGAACTTCTCCGAAAGATCACCCTTGCGGCCCTTAATCAGCCACACAAAAGCTTCCTTCATCGAACGGGTGTGGCGCAGAACGAAGCGCTTCACCAGGTTCTCCACGTGAATCACCACGGGAGCGTCCGGGCTCACCGGAGGGAACTCAAGCTTCTTAATATCCACAGAATCAGAGCTCCTGGGCGAAGTTGCCCTCAAACTTACGGAAGAGCAAATCACCAATCAAAACGGTCAGCAGAGAAATACCAATGGCAATCGGAGTCCAGAAGCTGAAGAGATGCGGAACCACCTGCGAAGCAGGAAGTGCCAAATCCTCAGGACGGAGCGTCGGATGCCAGAAGCCATAGTGGAACAGCTCCACCGCAACGGTCAACGGGTTCATCATGAACACGTTGAACACCCACGGGTACAGGGTGTCACGCACCATGGTCCAGGAGTACAGCACCGGGGCGAACCAGGTAGCCACCATCAGCAGCATGTCCACAATATTCTCCGAATCTCGGAAGAACACGTTAGCCACACCGAAAATCAGACCCAGACCATAGGACAGCAGCATCACGATGAGCATGCCCGCCAGAATCGACTCAAAAGCCAACAAGGACGGATGCCAGCCCACCGCAAAGCACGCCAGGAGCATGACCACAATCTGCGGCACAAAATGAACCAGAGCCACCCACACCGTCGACAGCGAGAACAGCTCACGCGGCAGATAAATCTTGCGAATCAGAGCGCTGTTAACCACCATGGCGCGAGCACCATTACCAAAACCCTCCGAGAAGAAGTTAATGGCAATCATGCCCGAGAAAAGATACACAGCATAGTTGTGCATACCGCGTTCCAGACCAAGGAAAAGACCCATGGCAATGTAGAACACCAGGAACTGCACACCCGGCTTAATGTAGGACCACAGAATACCCAGCACCGAGCCGCGGTAGCGGACCTGGATTTCCTTATCGACCAGAAGTCGAAGCAGGTAGCGATTCTTCATCGCATCCAGGATGCCGCGGCCGCGACCGGGCGCCTTCAGGGGAACAGACTTCAGATCGCTCATCGGGTCAGCTCAGAATCCGTATGCTCAGCGAAGGTCTTAGCCCACGCATCGTAGGATGCAACCTCAGCAGCCTTCGAACGGTACTGCTCACGCAGCTTCTCCCAGCCGGTCACCAGCTGGACGTGCAGCTTAGCGGCCTGAGCCAGCTTCGACTTGAGCTGCTCGGGATCGCGGCGGTACCAGAACAGGCCGGTACCCTCAGCGTTAGTCGCCAGAGCCGAATCGAACTTCGACAGGGTCCACCAGTTGGTCTCACCGTAGTTCAGCTGAATCTGCGGGTGAGCCTTCGCCTCTTCGCTCACCGGCTTGAACAGCTGACGAGCAACAGTCTTCGCGGTCCAAGAAGCAAGCTTCTTGTAACCGGGAGACGCGAAGGAACGGCGGCCACGGAACGGAGGCTTCTTCGTCTGAATAGCCGGGAAGTCATCCACGTTCGGCTTCACCTGAGACTCCGGGTACTCCTTAGCCATCGCACGAATCACCGGCAGACGCTGCGAGAGCGAGGGGTGCAGGTGCTCGGGGCCGGAGAGCAGATCCTCCAGCGCCATCAGGCGGCCAGCCTCAGTGTAGTACTGCATGGACAGGGTGTGCTTGACGTCCAAGAACAGGGACTCCAGCAGCACGCGGCCACCCTTATCGAAGGGCGAGTGCAGCAGTGCGGTAATGAGGCGGTTGCGCTCGTGGTAGTACGCCTGCCAGCCAACCGAGTCATCCTTGTCAGTCCAGGAAACGTGCCACACGCCCGCGCCGGGGAAGGACACGGTAGCGAAGCCCGCGGCCTTAGCGCGCAGACCGTACTCAGCGTCATCCCACTTCAGGAACAGGGGCAGGGACAGACCGATTTCCTTAATGACGGCGGTCGGGATGAGGCACATCCACCAGCCGTTGTAGTCTACGTCCACGCGGCGGTGCAGCCACGGGGTGTTACGCAGGTTGTGGTGGCCCAGGTTGTGGCCCATCGCCATATCATCGTGCGGCTTAGCGTAGAAGTTACGCCACGGGTCAACAACCTCACCGAATGCGTGCAGGACCGAGCGGTCGAACATGTCGAACATGTGCGCACCCACGATGGTGGGTTCCTTGCAGTAGTTCGCGAAGGTCACCATACGCAGGATCGACTCAGGCTCCACGATGACGTCGTCATCGAGCAGCAGCACGTAGTCGGAGCCGTTGTTGACAGCCTCGAACATGCCGCGCGAGAAGCCGCCGGAACCGCCCAGATTGCCCTGGTTGATGATGCGGAACTTACCGGAGAGGGGCTTGACGACCTCTTCGAAGTCCTCGTGATCCTGCACCTTCTGGGTGCCCTGGTCCACAATCAGGAACTCGTGCACAGCATCGAAAATCTCGGGGCTCTCACCCAGAGCACGAATGTTGTTGATGCAGTACTCCACCTTGTTCATGGTGGTAATCTGCACGGTCGCCTGACCAGCCTTCACATCGGCGCGGGGCTCAATGTCGCCCAGCCAGTTCGCCTCAATCAGCTCAAGGTCGCCGGTGCCAGCCAGGTCGAACCAGTACCAGCCGCCGTCACCAAACGGCGCCAGAGGCAGGGTGAAGGTGTTGGTCTCCTCACCGGAGAGCAGCTTCGCATCCACGCGCTGAATCACGCCACGGCCATTGGACTTGTACACAATGACCATGCCCTCGCCGCGAGTCTGAACGCTCAGCACGACCTTCTTCAGGTCAGTCCAACGGCGCCAGTACGAAGCGGGGAACGCGTTGAAGTACGTACCGAAAGACAGGCTCTGACCCGCGCTCACGGTGATGGAACGGCGGCTGTTCAGGTTATTAGCGGCATCACGGTTTGCGCTGGCGCTCGAGACAGACTGACCGGAGGTGTTCATCGCCTCCGCAATGGAGGTCGAAGCATCGCCGTCAATACGGGTGGGCAGCTGAACGCCGGTCGCGACACTCGCATCCACGTACAGGGGCACAACGTCAGTCTCAACCGCGCTCGGGAAAATAACCCGCTGCAGGTTCTTCAAAGTCTTATCAGCCATGGTTATGCGTCAACACCACCGGACTCGATCTTCGCACCGTTAGCGAAGTGCGGGCGGATCTTGTTGTCGAACATGGACAGTGCAGCACCGATAGCCATGTGCATATCCAGGTACTTGTAGGTACCCAGGCGGCCACCGAACAGCACGTTGTTCTCGCCCTTAGCCAGGTCGCGGTACGCCAGCAGCTTCTCACGGTCCACGGAGGTGTTAACCGGGTAGTACGGCTCGTCGCCCTTGTTCGCAAAGCGAGAGTACTCGCGCATGATGACGGTTGCGTCCTTGGTGTAGTCACGCTCGGGGTGGAAGTGACGGAACTCGTGGATGCGGGTGAAGGGAACATCAGCATCCGGGTAGTTCATCACGGAGCAACCCTGGAAGTCCTCAATCGGCAGAACTTCTTCTTCCAGGTCGATGGTACGCCAGGACAGGTCGCCCTCAGCGTAGTCGAAGTAGCGGTCAACCGGACCGGTGTAGACCACGGGAATCTGACCCAGAACGTTCTCGCGAGAGTACTGGTGACCGGGCTCGAAGAAGTCAGTGTTCAGGTGCACCTCAATGTTCGGGTGCGCCGCCATGCGCTCCAGCCATGCTGCGTAGCCGTCAACGGGCAGACCCTCGTACTTGTCGTTGAAGTAGCGGTTGTCGTAGTTGTAGCGAACCGGCAGACGGGAAATGATGGATGCGGGCAGCTCTTCCGGCGGGGTCTGCCACTGCTTAGCGGTGTAGTGCTTGATGAACGCCTCGTACAGGGGGCGGCCAATCAGGGAGATACCCTTATCGTTCAGGTTCTGCGGGTCGGTACCAGCCAGCTCGCCAGCCTGCTCAGCGATGAGCGCCTTTGCCTCTGCGGGAGAGTAAGCTGCGTTGAAGAACTGGTTGATGGTACCCAGGTTAATCGGCATGGGGTAGACAATGCCGTTGTGGCGGGTGTACACGCGGTGTACATAGTTGGTGAAGTCAGTGAAACGGTTCACGTACTCCCAGACACGCTCGTTGGAGGTGTGGAACAGGTGCGCACCGTAGCGGTGCACCTCGATACCGGTCTGCTTCTCCTTCTCGCTGTATGCGTTACCACCGATGTGGGAACGGCGGTCCAGCAGGGCAACCTTCAGGCCCAGCTCAGTGGCAGCCTGTTCTGCGATGGTCAGACCGAAGAGGCCCGAACCGACTACTACGAGGTCAGCGGTCAATGTTTTCTCCTGTATTATCACGGCGCACCGCCCCTTCTGCGAGGGCGGCATTCACCTACCAGATTGGACACATCCGAGTGCTCTCAGTCGCGCCGCAATCCGCACGGGTGGGTGTAAAAAGCCCCTCCGTGATGGATATAGTCATAATCTAAGATACCCGTTTATCATGCGTCACGCATACTTATGACGTGTTTTTAGCGGCTTTTGGACTATTGTTCGCGCGCTCTTTCTCTGGGTGAATATTCTTCACGAACCCCGAGGTCAAGCGGGTCTTCGGGGGCTCATTTTTCTGTGGATTTTGTTGTTCCACCGGGGGCGAAGAATGTTGGTTTACGGGTAAATATTCATTGTGGTTGGTCATCGCAATTTTGCTGCGCCGCAAAACAACCAATGGGATGGGACCATGAAACGCCACGAGCACTAGGGCTCTATACGGACATCAGTGGGGATGCGCGAGTGGGCTTAACGTAGATGGCCCAGTGGGCGTGGTGCGGGGCTTTTTGAGCGGTAATCCGGGCAGTATTTCGGTGGGTTATCCACAGTTTTTTGAAAAACAGGGCGAAAAATTCAAAAAATACGAACGCTTTAGGTTGCAAACAGCCTATTTGTTGAATTTTGATGCTTTTTAATGTTTTCTGAGGGTATGACTCTCTTCTTTCTCGACCACCACAACACCACCGACGCGCTCCCCTACCCCCGCGTCATCCGCCTCGACGGTGAGGCGGCGCCTAACGGGGTGCAGCTTCAGCTGGCACACGCGGGCGACGGTTCCTCCCTGGAACAGGTACTCAACCAGGCTCTACAGCAGTCTGAGACCGGCGCGCCCCTCACCGCGAAGGACACCCCGTTTCAGCTATTCCCCCTGTGCGAGGGCACCGAGCTGGAGACCCCGCAGAACACTTCTGAGAATGGTGCCTCTGAACGAATTGTGCCCGAATGTAATAATCTCGGCGGCAACGTTCCCGGTGGATTTCAGCACCCCAACGCACCCGCTGTCAGCGTGCTGCGCATCCTGCGCGGCCCCGACGCGGGCGCATCCTTCCCCATCAGCCGCGGCCGAACCAGCCTCGGCAGGGCGGCACTAGCTCCCCGCGGAGGAGAGCAGCCGCGCCATATTCATCTGCAGGATCCCTTCCTCAAGCCGGTACACGGCAGTTTCTACGCCGATAGCTCCGGCATCCGTTGGATTGAGAAGCGCCCCTCCGCGAGCGAGGGTAGCGAGAAGGTGCAGGGCGGCAAGAAGATGCAGAGCGCCGAGCCGCGCGTCCTGCGATGGAACGAGCCGTTCCGCCTCGGGTCCTCGCTCTGCGTGCTCACCTCCCCCACCGCTCAGGACGATGGGGCAAAGTCTATGCAGAAGGCGAGCGCCCCCAGCGCTGACCCAGGCTCTTCCCCCGGCGAGTCCGCGCAGATGCTCGCTCCCCTGGGCGATGCCGGCAACCCGTTTGAGCCGGTGGTCGTGAACCCGCCTGCGCCGCGTAAGCTCAAGCAGATTCTGTTGAGCGTGTGCCTGCCGATTGTGGTGGGCCTAATTATTGCGCTGGTGACCGGCATGTGGTTCCTCCTGCTGATGTCTGCGGCGTCTTCGCTGTTGATGCTTCTGCACTTCTTTGGCGGTCGGGCTGAGAACCGTGCCGCTTCGCAGCAGACCCGCCAGGCGGCTACGCAGGAGAAGGAACGTGCTCTCGCCCTGCCGACCGCGGGTAACTTGGCGATTTCGGGCCCCTCTGCCATGCATGATGCCGCCTACCCGGCGATTGTGCTCGGGTGCGGTCCCCGCCAGCCCTACCTGCGCGGCCGCAACCTCCCGCTGGGCACTTTGGAGAAGCAGGATGCGCCCCACTACCTGCCGTTGCCCGCCCCGGCTCTGGGTCACTATCTGAAGCTGGAGGAGGCACATCTGCGCGCCTACCTGGTGCAGCTGGTGGTGGGTTATCCGGGGTCGGTGCATGTTCTGTTGACTGGTGCCGAGAGTGCTGAGCAGAAGCGCATGAACGCTCTACTGCAGACCCTGGCTGTAGTGCCGGGCATGAGTGTGCATTGCCTACCGGGCGCGCAGCAGGAGAAGTACCTGCAGACCCTGCAGAGTAGCCTGCAGTCGGAGCTGTCCGCATCGGTTCCGCCGCTGATTCTCCTGCCGCAGGAGGCGAGCGCGGTTTACGCTCCCCTGCTGACCGCCCTAGCCTCCGGGGCGGCCGCGGAGTCTTCGCAGTCCCATGCGTTCGCCTCCCCGCGTGAGCAGAAGATGAGCGCCCCGGCGCTCTGCGTGCTGGGCGGTACCGAGGCTGATAGCCCCGCCCCTGCACCCGGTGCGCTTTTTAGTTCCGCCTGGATCGAGTGTGCGAGCGAGGGTAGCCACCGTCAGAGCATTCGCTACCGCGCGCACGGTTATTCGGCGCCTCCCGTGCAGCCCACCGAGGGTGTCTATCAGGTGCACCCGCTGGCGTGTGAGGACCTGTGCCAGCACGCTGACGGGCTGAGCGTTGAAGCGTTCTGCGCCGCTCTTGAAAACCTGTACCGCGCCGGATGCGAGCAGGAGCAGGGCGCACTCAACGAGGCTCAGGTGCACCAGTCGGCGCATCTCTTCTCTTCTCTCCACTCCCAGAACGCGCGGCAGAAGAACCGTGCCGATGACATGGCGGTGGAGTCCGTTCTGCAGCGCTGGTCGGCTCAGCGTTATGCCTCCGATATTCGCTGCTACCTGGGTGTTTCTTCGGGTGGCTCGCTGAATATCGGTCTGTCTGAGCACGGACCGCACTGGCTACTCGGTGGCACGACCGGTGCCGGTAAGTCGCAGCTTCTGCGTTCGCTGGTGCTCAGCGCCGCTCTGCGTTACCCGCCCGAGCGTCTGGGTCTGATTCTGGTGGATTTCAAAGGTTCTGCGGGTTTGGGGCCCCTGGCTCAGCTGCCGCATGCGCTCAGCGTGTTGAGCAATTTTGATGTGTCCGCGGTGGAGCGTGCGCTCGAATTTTTGCGCGCCGATATTCACCGCCGCGAGGTGGATCTGCAGGCGCTCGGCGTGAACTCCTACCGCGATTACCTTGCCTCCTGCCAGGCGGCGGGTACCGTTCCGCGCTACCCCGAGCTGCTGATTGTGGTGGATGAGTTCCGCATGCTCATTGATTCCATGCCGGACGCTATGGCTGAGCTGATGCGCATCGCCACGATTGGTCGTTCGCTCGGCCTGCATCTGGTTCTGGCGACTCAGCGTCCGCAGGGTGCTATTTCGCAGGATATTCGCGCCAATATTGCCACGAGCATTTGCCTGCGCGTGGCGAGCGCCCAGGATTCCTATAACCTGCTGGAGCACGAGTCTGCGGCGTATATTTCGGCGGCTCACCCCGGTGCCGGGTACGTGCGTCTGCCCGACGGCCGTTCGGTGCCGTTCCGTGCCCCGCTCGTGGATGCGGTCCCCTCGAGCAGCGATGCCCGCCCGGTGCAGGTGCTGGGTCTTGAGGAAGGCGGCTGGCGTGAGCTGACTGCCGCTTCTGTCGTTCAGAAGGCTGGTGGGAATGAGGATGAGCTGCTGATTCGTTCTGCGCGGCAGCTTCGTGCGCTCTATGAGCGCGAGTATTCCCCGGCAGGCGTTCAGAAGAGTGCGGCGCTTCAGGATGAGTACTGCCCGATTCCGCCAGAGCTTCCCGAAACCTGCCCGCTCCCCGCGTTGGAGGCGCCGGTTAGCGGACCGGTCGCGTACGGCATTGACCCGGCGGCTACCCCTCACGAACCGGCCGATTCTGGCGTTGCTCCCGAAGGCTACCTACTGGGCGAGCTGGAGATTGCCCGCTACGGCGTGCGCCGCCACATTAGTTGGTCGGGGCATCAGGCGCTGGCGCTACTGGCGCAGAACGCTGAACGAGCCCCGATGCTCTACGGCCTTCTGGCTCAGGCGTTTACCGCACGCACGCCGGTTGTTCTGCTGACCTCCGACGGCGCGCTCCACCGCGAGCTAGAACCCTACGCCGGCGCCTTTGAGGCTCTGGTGGGTGCGCAGGAACTTTCGCACCTGCGGTTCTGCCTGGAGGAGCTGCGCACCCCGAACCTGTGGGGCGCCGAGGGCTCCGCCCGCCCGCTCATCGTTGTGGACGGTCTGGACAGCTGGCTGGAGGCGCTGGTCCGCCAGCCCGATACGGAGAACCTGCTCTACGACCTACTCTCGCAGGGGTGCCGTCGCGGCTATTCGGTGGTGTTCACCTCCGCGTTGAACCCGCGCGGTCGGTTCGCCGCGGCGGCGCATTCTACGCTGTTGAGCCGCCGCTTCCTGGACGCCGACCTGATGCGTTCGACGAGCAAGGACTACCCCACCCCGGCGCAGAGCCACTATTGCGTGGAGGGTGCCATTAATGAGGAGTTGATTGGGGATCAGCCGCTGAGCGCTTCGATTCTTTCGCCGTGCGTTGCAGGTTTTCAGGAGCTGGTGCAGGTTCTGCGGGGTAACGCTGCAAGCGCTTCTAGCGGTTCAGCGGCTCGCCCCGGAACGCTGTTGAAGCAGTTCCCCGAGTACTACCGCATGCCCTCGGCCGAGTACGTGGCCGCCGCCCACGCCGCGTGCAATCCGCAGGGCGCCAAGCTGTTGGTCGCGTTTGACCGCCTGCAGATGCCGGTGTGGTTGAGTGCCCCGGCTGGCGCGGTGGTTCCGGTGCAGGGTTCCCGTTCGGCGGGTAAAACCACCCTGCTAGAGAGCATTGCTCAGCTCAATCCGATGATGGACACCCTCGTCCTTGAGGGTTCTGGCGGCACCTCGGGTGATGGCGGAGCGTCGGGTGAGCCGCTGAGCGTGGAGCGTACCCGTGCGCTCCTGGATTCGGTGAAGAACCCCGCCCAGACGCTAGTGCTCATTGACGACCTGCAGTACCTGCAGCCCGCCGTTCAGCAGCTACTTCTGGAGCGTCGCGGTGAGTTCCGCGCCATGTTGGTCGCCTACACGCCCTGGCCGAGGCGCGCCTCCTCACCCCTGCTGGCTGCGCTCATGGGATGCTCGCGTGCGCTCCTGCTCGCGCCCGCATCCCTGGCGGACGCCGACATGTGCACGGTGACCGCACTGCCGCTGGATCGGTTCACGCAGGGTGAGCAGCCCGCCGGCCGCCTCGTGGTGGTGGACGGCGCCTCCGTCAGTGCGGCGCAGGTTCCCCTGGCGCTGAGCCCGGTAGCGCAAGCTGCTACGTCCGCGCCGAAGGCAACGGTTAGGGTTTAACAACGGTGTAGGGTTTAGTGGTTTAGCGGCGTCGGCGGCTGTACTTCTCCGCTTCTTCGCCCGATGCCTCGGTAACCGCCTCAATATAGCGGCGGCTACTGGGCATCAGAACGAAGACGAAGGCAGCCGCCGCACCGATAACACCCGCAATCGTGATGGACTGGCTAATGTTCAGACCGTAAGCGCTCACGTTCATGATGAGGGTGCTTGCGGTGACCCACAGGGCGCAGAGGGTAATCAGGATCATGGGCATACGCGAACCAAAGCGGCCACGGTAGAAACGCAGACCGAAGTAGGTCATGCCCGCGGCAATGAGCGCCTGGAGTACACCGCCCACAATCGCCTGGGCGGTGGACATTCCGCTAACGATAAAGGGGTAGAGGATACCGCGAATCAGGATGTATGCCGCAAAGGTTTCGGTCAGGGCGAATGCGTAGATGACGTTGAACGGGCGTGACGGCACGGTGGGCTCCTCATGGGTAGTGTCGGCGGCAGACCGGGGTGTTTTCGGTCCGATGCGCTGATGCGTTAGTGGGTGGGCGCTCCCCTGCCTCGCGTTTGCCTTGGGTTCACCGCCTCGTCATCGGTGCGGCATTTCAGGGGTAGGTACCGCTTTATATTATGCCCGAGGCGCCGCTCGCCCAGCCGCCCGCGTCTCGCTCATGAGACGGGGTGCAGAATATGCGTGTCAGAATGCGATTCTTCACCCCCTCAATTAGACAAAGGTTTACCTAAGTGATAGATGCCTCAGCTTAATACTGAAGTTTTTAGAGAAAAGTACTTGTCACATCCGCTCCAACATGCGAAAGTTGATAAGTCAATTTTCACCCTAACCCAGGGTGTGCATCCCATCAGCGGATGTATTTGACACGCGCACAGGAAAATAGATGTGTCTTGCCACCGCGTGAGACCGTAAATCATGAAGGAGGTCCACCGTGGATTGGCGTAGTCGTGCAGCTTGTTTGGACAAGGATCCGGAGCTGTTCTTCCCCGTAGGAAACACCGGACCTGCCCTGTTGCAAATTGAAGAGGCAAAGACTGTCTGCCGCTCTTGCGAGGTTGTAGACGTCTGCCTGAAGTGGGCCATCGAGACCGGCCAGGACTCCGGCGTATGGGGTGGCACCAGTGAAGACGAGCGTCGTGCGATGAAGCGTCGCGCAGCTCGTGCCCGCCGTGCATCCTAACTTCCGGAGTATTCAATAGGGCATCAAAAGCGTGGTGCAGTGACTTTATGTCACTGCACCACGCTTTTGCCATATACAGGGCAGATACGAAACTGCCGCCGCTCCCCTGTCGGAAGCGGCGGCAGTTCTACATGTCATGCAAGAAGGCGCTTAGACGAGCACCGCGGTAATGACCACGCGGGTGCCCTTCGGCTCGTTAGCCTCCCAGCGGATCGAGCCGTTCAGCTCGCTCGCCACCAGGGTACGCACGATCTGCATGCCCAGGCCTTCCTTGCCGGTCACCGGGCGGTAGGCGTTCGGGCCGGACTCTTCAATCTTCTTATCGCCCATACCCTTACCGTCATCGGTAATCACGACGGTGAGGATGTTCTCGCCCTCATCATTGGTGCCGCGAATACCTTCGAGAGTTACGGTGCCGGTCTCGCCGTCCAGGCCGTGTTCCACAGCGTTCGCGACAACCTCGTTAATGACCAGCGCCAGAGGAGTAGCGAACTGGCTCGGCAAAGACCCAAAGGAGCCAATCAGCTTGGTGGACACGTGCTGACCGGGCGACGCCAGCTCAGCCGCCAGGTGGAACTGACGCTCAATCAGTTCGTCAAAGTCGACATTCTGGGTCAGGCCCTGCGAGAGCGCCTCATGCACGGTAGCAATGGTTGCCACGCGGCGCATCGCCTGCTCCAGGCCCTGACGCGCCTCATCAGTGGTCATGCGGCGCGACTGCAGGCGCAGCAGAGCGGACACGGTCTGCAGGTTGTTCTTCACGCGGTGGTGAATTTCGCGAATGGTCGCGTCCTTGGTCATGAGCTCCAGCTCGCGGCGGCGCAACTCGGTCACGTCGCGGCAAAGAATCACGGCGCCCTCACGCTCAATGCGGGCACGCCTCTGCGCAAGCAGCGGGATGGAGCGCATCGTGACGCGAGCGCGGGCAATGACCAGTTCGGTGCGCAGGTCGCTGCGTCCGGCAAGGACGAGTTGCAGGGTCTCATCCGCCTGTTCGCCGGCAGGAAGCATAGCGCGGGTGACGTCGGCGAGGTTCCGCTTTTCGAGGTAACCGCTCAGCCCCATGCGGTTGTACATGGAGTTCGCGTTCGGGGACGCAACGACCACGCGGCCGGCGCGGTCGAGCACAATAATGCCGTCAATTACGCGGGGGTTGCCCTGGGTGTTGTTTCCCTGGGCGAGGGGGTCGGGCCACAGGCCGGAGTGCACCATGGAAAGCATGGTGTCGGCGGCAAATTCGTAGACCTCGTCACTGATGGAGGGGTAGCCGCTGGGGGTGGCGATCTTGTGGCTGGTCAGTAGTGCAATGGTGCGGTTGTTGCGCACAATGGGCACGAAAGTTACGTGTACGCGCGGGCGGGCACCGACGCCTTCACCGCTGCCTTCGTCGGTGTAGGTGCTGATGTTCTGGTCAATCCAGACGCGGTATGCTTCGTCGCGGATTCCGTCTTCCATTTCCTGCTCAATGATGTCGTGGTGGAAGAGGGTGCGGACGTTGGAGGGGCGCACGTGCGCGAAGGCACGGAAAGTACTGGTTTCGCTGGGCCCAGATACGGCATCCGGGGAGCTGCCGTCGGCAACAACGTAGTCGGTGGGGAACCATAGAACCAGGTCACTCTGGGCGATGTCAGAGATGACCTGCCATTCACCCATGATGAGGTGAACGCGTTCAGTGTCGCCGGGACCGAAGTCGCAGGCGCTCATAATTCCTTCTGCAAAAGACATATGTTTGTGTGCTTCCCATGAGTTCGGGTAGATTCAACCATTTTACGGGTTTGGTCGTCGTGAGTCCCATTCAAACGACAATACGTGGAATAGTTTACAGAGCATTTCTTGGAGTGCGCTTTTAATTGCAAATATGACGCAGCGCAATGAGATGCACCCCTCAGATGGATAGTGAGACATTCGCACCACACCCCTGCCTTGGCCCCGAGTGAAGGAACAGAAAACCCGGCGTATCGGCGCTCCTCGTTCCGGGAGGAATACCGATAAGCCGGGCCTCTTTCACCCACCTTTGGCGGGTATTAGTTGTAGCTGACGGGCCTACCCGCCGGGACTGATGTTAAGCGCCGGGGCGTACCGCGTACATGCCCTCAAGCATCGCTTCAAAGGACTGCACGACAGCGTGGCGGGGCGCCACCTCCAGCAGCGCCTCACCGTTGCGACGCAAACGATCCATAACCTTACGCTCGTACGGAATCACGCCGGTGAGCGGCACCGACAGGTAGCGTGCCCAGTTATCGCGCATTTTCGCCTCCGGGTTGAATCCGGCGGCTTCGCGGCGGCCGCGGTTGAGCCAGTACTGCACGTCCGTTTCGGGGGCGAACAGATCCGGGCGTGACTGCACCTCGCGAGCGAGGTTGATTAGGCGCGGCAGGCCGATGACGTCTGCTTCGCCGAGCGCAATCACGCGGTCGGCGCAGGCGAGCGCGGTGAGGGTCGCGGCGTTACGGCGCGGTGCCGGGCCGTCAAAGGTCAGCTCCTCGTCCACCTCAATGGGTGCGGCAACATCGCAGATGACCAGGTCGTAGCGGTGCTTGAGCCATTCGAGTACCTCCGCGAAAGCGCGGGCGCGAACCTCGGGCCAGCGCGAAGAGGAGGTGATGCCGCTCAAGAAGTCGAAGGTGCCGTTCTTGAGGGGCACGCGCTCCATGATGGCGCCCGCCTTTTTCTCGTCGAGCTGGGCGCGGTCGGCGTCCGAGCAGAGAATCGCCAGGCCGGAGCCGGTATCCTCGAGAGCCATGAGCGCGTCCAGGCTGGGCGCGTACGTATCCGCGTCGATGAGGCAGACCTGTTGCCCCTGCTGTGCCGCGAGGGCTGCGAGGTTGAAGGCGATGGTGCTTCGACCGGGCGCGCCGTGGGTACCCCAGACGGTCACAATCTTGCCGAGGCGGTGGCCCGGCTGGTAGCGGGAGGGTGCGGCGGGATCCTGGTTGATGTCCGGATGCTGCGGCAGGGTGCCGTCGTTGTTCTCGTTCTGCACGTGCAGGGCGTAGTCGCTGCCGGGCGCGAACGAGTCGACGATGGCGGCTGCCTGACTGAGCACGGATTCTTCGTTGCTGGGAGCGGCAGAAGATGCTTCCGCCGAATCGTGCGCGCCGGGTGCGCCGGGCGCGTTTCCGGCGGGGGCGGCGGGGTCGATTCCGTAGCTTCTGTAGTCGGCGCCGTAGGGCGCACCGGTGTGTGCAGCAGCCCCCGCGGCGGGGTCGTAGCCGTACCCAGCCGACTCCCCAGCCTGGCTGTGCCCACCGTTATCGTAACCGTAACCGCTGTATCCGCTGTCGTAGCCGTAGCCTGCGTCGTATCCGTAGCCGGCGTGCGCCTCCGGCTGATGTACCGCGGGGGCGGGAGCCTGATTCGGGGTCTGCGCGGGAACGCCGTAGCCTGCGGCGGGTCGGGCGAGCGCCGCATCCACCGCCTGTTCAAGCGAGCCCAGAATCTCGTCGAGGGCAGCTTCGGGGCGGATGCGGTGCGCCTGCGTGGGCAGGGGCAGGGTGTCCGGGGCGATAACCGCCAGGAGCACCTCGGAGGCGGCGAGCGCATCCACGGTGGAGGCGCTCATTTCGGCGGGCACGTGCGCGCAGAGCAGCACGCGGGCGATGCCGGTGTGCGCCATGCCGACGGCTTCACTGAAGTCCTGCACGGTGCGTGCAACGGAGACGCGGCCGCGCTGGGATTCGATGCGGTTCAGGAGCGAGCCGTCATCGCCGTAGAGGATGACGGGGATGTTCACTGGCCCTCCCCGTAGGTGCCGGGGATGAGGCTAATCTTGGAGTCGCTGTTGCTTTCCTTCACCAGGTCGGTGAGGGCTTCTTCCTTGACCCACAGCTGCACGGTTGCCTTGCCGTTGGCGCCGAGCACGCCCTCGTCGACCGTGATGGCGACGATTTCTGCGTTAGTGACGATGGCGCGGGCACCGTTTTCGGTGCGGTTATCGCTCTTGGTGTCGGGGTTGCGCGGGCCGGAGGTCCACACGTCCACGCGCTCGCCCGCCTTCAGCGCGGAGGCTGCGGCACGGTCAATGCTGACGGTTGCGAGGCGGCGGCCCGGGGAGGTTTCGGTACCTACGGATTCCTTGCTGATGAGGTTGCCGGCGGGGATGCGCTGAATCGCGATTTTGCCGTTCATCTGGGCGGCATCGGCGCGGGTGAAGTACTTGTCTTTAGCGGAGTCGATGTTCGCTTCGACTCGGGCTAGTTTGTCTTCGGTGATTTTCTCACCGAGGCGAATCTCGCTTTTAGCGGTGTAGTACTCGGTCTTGCTGTTGTTTGCCTGCACGTAGAGCTGCACGCCGGTGATGGAGACGAGCACGAGCAACACACCGAGAATGAATCGCCAGTCCTTGACGGTGGGCCTTTTGAGGCGTTTGGCGTGGGGCTCGGTGAGGGTGGAACGCTTCGTCGCGTTCTGTCGTATGCGCATGATGTGGTTGTGCCTTTCGGTGCGGAAGCCGGCGGTGATTCCGGGTGTTGTTCAACTGACCGATGAGCGAGTGGTGTGTGTTCGTTAGTGCTTTGACTGGATTCTGGCACTAACCCTAACAGCATATTTCATTTAGTACTCGCTCTCAACAAGAGTCGTGTTTATGAAATATTTTTGAGTTTCGTCCCTTTTGAAGGGGTGATTAGATAACTTTTCAGCTCATATAAGGCTTTTTGCGGGCAAATTTCACGGTGATGGCATATACTGAAAGTACTCAATAGATGTTCACTATGAACTCTATCTGAACGGCTACTAACGGTAGCTAGGGGCCCAGGATTTCACTCACGGAAAGGATCCAATTCGATGACTGCACCTCGTTTCCTCACTCTGAGCGACGTCGCCGAGGAGCTGCAGGTTTCGCTTTCGCAGGTACGCGCTCTGGTGCGTAGCGGCGAACTTCCCGCCATTCAGATTGGTGGGCGTAACCAGTGGCGTATTGAACGCTCTCGTTTTGAAGAGTACATTACCGAGCGCCACGAGCAGACTCTGGAGGCAATTGCTTCCGGCAAGCTCACTGCTAAGGCTAAGGCTGAGTAGCATTCGACATGCACCTCGCGGGCGCAACGCTCGAGTGGTTTCAGAAAGGTCCGCTCCTCTCGTTGAGATTTCGATGAAGAGGGGCGGACCTTTTTGTATTTTTATTGCTTTGATGCGGGTATTTATACTTGTCGAGCCGTATTTTATGAAGGTGCCCACGAATAGCATTACCCGCTATATATCCTGCGCTTTTTAGCGTGAAATACGGGCAATCACCGCACTGACGCGAGCCAGCGGGATGGTGCGCACGCCGGCGCCGCGAGGGGCACGGGAGTAGCCGGAGGCGCCCTGACCGTAACCAGCCTGCCCATAACCACCCTGCCCGTAGGCTCCCTGCGCACCATAGGCTGCGCGCGCATACTGGTCGCGTTCGTAGATGCGCGGGTACTGGCCGCCGTTGAGCAGGCGCAGTTCAAGGAAGTCCGCACCGACTCGCTCGATGACGCCGTCGTAGCTGACGGTGCCACCCTCGAGGGAGAGGCGGACGGGTTCGCGTGCCATGGCGAGGGAGCGGAGGGCGAGCTGGATTTTCATGCGGTAGCGTTCGGGGCGAATATCGGCGCGCCCGGGGGCGATGCCGCCTTCCCACCAGAGCATTCCGCGCAGGGGGATGATGATGTTCTCGCCGCGCGCTTCGATACTGACCCATTCCTCGCCAACCATTTCGAGCTTACCTTCGTAGGTTTGCATGTCGGTGGCGCAGATGCGGATGGGCCCGCCAACCTGCGCGAGGAGGCGGTCGTCGAGGGTGATGGTGGAGTACTGGACGCGGGCGACTTGGCGGGCGTCCTGTTCCATATCCCAGGCGCGTTCGGAGGCGAGGCGCGCCTCAATGTCTCGTAGGAACTTTTCCATGCTCATGGTATGACCCTACCTGAGGATGGGTGCGGATACGAACCGGGGCGTTTTTCCGCTCAGGTGACGGTTGCCAAGCTTAATTTTTGAAGCAAATTCTACCAAATTACATATTTTTCATGCATTTTGATGCTTTTT
>ERZ1674288.55-NODE-55-length-16560-cov-10.819267_pt1 | contig 16560 bp, 16 predicted proteins | sample MGYA00581190_ERZ1674288 | MGnify/ENA primary metagenome ERZ1674288 (study PRJEB41354, sample SAMEA4873332) | human saliva metagenome | biome: human-associated habitat [ENVO:00009003]; feature: mouth environment [ENVO:08000002]; material: saliva material...
GCGAAAGGTGGGGGGTTTTGTAGCGAAACCCCTATTTTTGGGGGGTTTTGTAGCGCAACTTTTCGACCTGATACCCCCTTCTTCCTTGAAATGACGGGGAAAAACCGTTGTTTCTGGGGTGAGCACCAATGATGATGACTTAATCATCTGACGCGCGAAGGAAAGGGTGCGGGACTGTGGAAATCACCAGGAGATGAGATGATGATGACGACTAGAAGAAATGCTCAAGGTCTGCTAGACAGTGAATGTCTCGCGGTGCTAGTGTGGAGGCATAAAAAAGTCCCGCGGCTAATTGGAGAACCAGCCCGGGACCCGGCAACACCTTTTGCGTAGTTAGGCGTTACATTGGAAAATTTTACCGCACATAACAGTGCACAGTCCACAGAAGTTCTTGCGTTTCACGCAGCAGATGCCCTTCAGAGCACCGCCGCTCATGAGGACATCGGCTACTTTCCGATTGCTTTCATTTCGTGTGCATTGCCCTACCGTGACCCGCGCAAACGCACCGAAATTGCCCCTGCTGAATCTTTCAGTTGGACCCGGCAAAACGGTTCGGTGAGTTTGAATCTGACCGCCGGAACCTACATCGACGGTGCCGGGCGCGCTCAGCTTCATTTGCCCTATGGCCGTTACGCGCGCATTTTGCTGATGTGGTTGACCACCTCTGCAATCAAGCACCAGTCCCGCAGTTTCCCGCTCCCGACCTCTGCGCGAAGCTTGCTAACTGAGCTGGGCATTGATTGGTCCCGCAGCCAGGCCCGAGACATCATCACCCAATTGCGGGCACTTCTGGCCACTCAGTGTGTGGTGACGCACCATGACCAGCGCGGCAACGGATTTGTCAGCCTCAGTGAAGAGCGCTTCACCATTGGCACCCGCGCCCGCCTGCATTTTTCGACTGATGAAAATTTCGGGGACTTTGACCCCTCCACCCCTTCACACGTTGAGCTGTCGGAACAGTTTTTTTCTTATCTGACCGCAGGGAACATTGCGCCGGTGTTGCTGAGCCGCTGGCGTGCCCTTATCGAACACAGCAACTCTCCTATGGCCGCAGACCTCTTCTTGTGGCTGGCCTTCCGTGCGCCGCAAATCAGCCATGACACCCGCATTTCTTGGGCAAACCTTCAATCACAGCTTGGCTCTTTCACGGGGCGAGAGCGAAATTTTGCCGCGGCTGTGACTCGCGCACTCGACAAAGTGTCTGAGGTCTACCCCGAGATGCGTTTTTCGGTGATGGGCGAAGGCGCACACCGCGGATTCCGCGGTGTGATCCTGCACCCTTCCCCGGATGCCGACCTGCTGGGTCTGAATCCCCGACTGCAACATCAGGAGCTGGCAAAGGCTCAGGCCGCAGCTGAACGTGCAGGGCTGAGCGCGCCCGCGAAGGTGCGCCATGACGTGAACCTGAATCGGCTTCGTGCGGAGCTGGTGCATGGCGGCCTGAAAGCCGCTGAGAGCGCCTCTGATGAGCTTTTGAAAGCGGCTGTTGATGTTGTCCTGAACCGTGCAAAAAGCACGCCAGCGAACCCGCAGGCGTTTGTTCGCGTCAGCATCTCCAATAGCCCGGAACTGCTGACCGGCACCCCTGCAACTCCCGCAATGAACGCAGCTCCCGCCGCAGCTGTTGCCCCGGCACCGGCGGCAACCCTGCCGGTCGAGGTGTGCCCCGTTCATCACGAAACCGTTTCCGGGATGGTCTGCTCTGAGTGCGCGGTGGAGCTGAAAATTGCTGACACCGACCGGGCGCAGGCGGCGGCCTGCTGGCAGGCAATTCGTGCCCGCCTGAACCGCCTCCACGCTGACGGCGTGGACACGTCCGGTGCTTGGATGACCTTTAGCGATTTTGCCTCTCGTCACGGTCTGTGACCAAGGGTGCGGCAAAGCCGCCCCCAAAAACCCCTATAATCATTGTGTTCTCTGACACTTCCGGCTCAGGGGGCACCATCTCTGAAAGGTCAAAGATGAGCCTGTCTGCATCTTTTTCTGGCTTTCTCGCAGCCGCACCTGAAACCCGCATCACCGAAAGCGGGAAACCCCTAACCCGCTTCCGTGTCGGAGTCTCTGACACCTTCCGTGACGCAACCGGAAAGTTCGTCGAACGCCCCACGGTTTGGGTCAATTGCCAGGCGTGGAATGACACCGCCGAGGCAATCCGCGACGCAAACTTTACCACCGGTTCCGCAGTCGTCGTCATCGGTCAATGGCGACAAAGCGACTGGGCGGACAAGACCACAGGTGAGGCCCGTTCAACTCGATTTGTGGATGTCTCCAACATGGGGCCGGACATCACCATTCGTAAGAAGGGCCAGAAGCCCGCCGCCGGGGCGGCGGCTCAACCGGCGGCACCCGCCGCCGCAGCCGAAGACGAGGTGAACCCGCTGTGACCACGAAAGAACCGCCCGCATGGCTGAACGTGCTCCGCAAAATTGCTGGTCTTGATCCGCTCCCGAGTCCTTCGGCCACGGAACCGGCGCAAGCCAGCACCGCGGAAACCTCCGCAGCTGAAACCGAGGAAGACGCACCCCTGTTCACCCCGGTTCAGGCCAAGCCGTCCGCCGGAAAAAAAGCGCTTCGAATCATGGTGTGGGCTGTCCTCATTCTGATTCTCTGGATTGGTGTTCGCACCATCATTTGGGGCAACAAAGCACGGCAGGAAGCCGCGCCAGTGCCAATCAGCGCCACCTTCCCGACCGCCACCGCCGAGGGCGTGGCCTCCAGGTTCGCCGTGGCGTTCCTGACCTGGGAAGAGGGCGACGCAGGAGCCAAAACCCGCGCTGACGCGCTCCGCCCCTACTATGCCGCCACCGGCGACATTGACGGGCGGCTTGGCTGGAACGGCAAGGGCAAACAAAGGGCAGAGAATCCCACGGTGATGAGGGTTCAGGTCGTCGACGAGAAGACCGCCCGCGTCCTAGTGCTGGTGGACATCATCAACGGCGAGAAGCGCTCAAGCACCGGCCTTGAAATGACTGTGAAGGTCATCGACGGTGCCGGGGTGGTCGTCGGAAATCCTGGGGTTGTGGCGGCTCCCGCCGCCCCAACCGTCGCCCGGCACGAGCCCTTCTCAGATGACGGCCAGCTGACAACGAAGACCAAGACCGAAGCGCAAAGCTTCTTCTCACTCTTCGCAGCTGGAGACAATCTCGATTCCATCGCCGCACCGGGCGCGAAGATTCGCGGTCTGAACGGTGCCTGGGGCACCGCGACCGTGACGAGATGGACAGTCTCCGAAGGCGGAGCCGACCGCCGCACCGCCACCGCAGAAGTCACCTTTGACCGCGACGGTGTGCAAATCAAACAGACTTTCACTTGCTCAATCGTCAAGGTCAGCGCATCCGGCGTTGACCAATGGAAAATCGCAGAAATTCATGGAGGAATCTAAACATGTTAGAACTTGCAGCAATTGCCACGTTGCCCCTGGGCCTGACGGACTTCAGCGGCGCAAAATTCTTCTGGCTGGGAGTCTTGGGTAACCTGCTCATCATCTTTCTTGCAACCCGCCTTGTTGCGCACACGATGAAGGGCGACTGGGGTTATGCGATTAGCTTCTTCGTTGGTGGCGTGTTTGCCGCTTGGTTCGTCTGGGAGAACGATTCAGCTGTGGCGTTTATGCGCTCTCTCATGGGTCTAATCCTGGGAGGAGGCTAGGCACATGTCACGCACCGGGCGCACCGTGTCGCGCCAGCTTCACATCGAGAGTCGCCAGCATGAATTGTTCGGCGTGGACTTGGGCGAGGGAATCCCCCGAAAGGTTCTCTTCATTGGTGCCGTTGCCTTTGTGGTGTGGGCTGGGTTGGTCTTCTCTGTGACCCGAACGGTCAACCAGCAGATGATGATTATCTACTGCTTGCCTCCGTTGCTCTTTGTTCAGGTGGGCATTCAGGAAAGCCCGAAGAACGCGCGGCGTTGGAGGCTCACACAGCTCATTCTCAAAGTCCGCTACGCGCTCTGGTCTCATCGTCCAGTCATCAGGTTTGGCCGCCGTGCTGCTGACCGACACGAATTTTTGCCGCTGACCGACCGAATCGGTGGGAAGCTGGGGCAGGCAATCGCCCGCATCAGGCCAGAGCACGCAGAATCGGGCGAGGGTCAGCAGGCGGCAGTCAGCATTTCCCCGACGGCCTGGGTGATTGGTGGGGATGCATTGGACGACATCGGATCGCGGGAAATTGCCCGCCGAAAGAACAAGAAGAAGAGGTAACACGATGGGTTTTCTTGAAAGTTTCAGGAACACTCTCGGCTTGAACGCTGAGCGTTCCGCGCCGATGCCGATTCATGAGCTCATCACGGACGGGCTGCTGTTCACGCAGACCGCCGCCGAGGCATGGTTTGCCGTTGGTGTGCAGAACCTCGACACCGCATCAGAAACCGCCTGGGATGCCTCGCTGGACAGCGTGAAGCGCGCGGTGCTGCTGGCGGCCGGTGAGCGTGAGTGCATGTTGCGCGTGATGTGGAGCGAGCACAACGGCAACGATTATGTGGAATCGGTCAAAGACCGTTACCGCGCCGATTGGGGGCGCGGGCTGGAATGGGCGAAGGCCTACGGCGCGAAGATTGACGCATTGCACCTTCCGAACCGAACGGTCATGTTGGGGGTCAAGCTTGCCGACCGCACCAGCGCCACCAAGCGGCTGATGCGCCGTGCCGAAGGCGCGACCGGATTCACGCCCGACCCGGTGCCGGATGCAGAGATTGCCGACAACATGGCAATGGCACGCAAGATGCAGAAGGTTCTGGGTGCTTCGCCTTTGGCGGTGGAGCTGGCCAGTGCCGAGCAAATCGCCTGGATGCTGAACCGTGAATCTGGGCGTGCCAAGGCCAAGATTCCGACTCGCGGCACGGTGCGTGGCGCGGCTTTGGGTCATCTTCTGACATCAAAGATGGTGCCCTGGCCTGACCACGTTCAGCTGCTCGATGAGCACGGCGAGCCGGTGTTGTGGAAGGCAATTTTGCCGGTTGTCTCCGTTCCCGAGGAGCTGACCGCTCCGGGCAACGCGGATTGGTTGGAGATTCTTTCACGCATTGTGAAGGTGCAGGAAGTCTCAAGCGGCTACGGCCGCGACTTTGTTCAGGTGCCGGTGCGTGCTGATGTCTCCGTGCGATTCCACGCCATGACCCGCCAGAGCGCCCGCAAGACCGTGAACAGCGCCCGCAAGTTGGCGAAGGAACAGCGCCGAAGCGCGGCGAGACAGTCCGCTGAGGAGCCGCCGGAAGAAATCCTTGAGGCTGAGGCCGCAAATGCGCAGCTTCTGACCGAAATCGACAAGGGCGGCACGTTCCTTGTGGAGCAGTCCACCCGCGTGATTGTCACTGGCACCAGCCGTGACGATTTGGAAGAGAACGTTGAGGCGGTCATTGCCGCCCTGGCCGATGAAGACATCATTCTTGCGCGCGGTGAAGATGAGCAACGCGACTTGTGGTTGGAGAACGTTCCCGGCGACGTGCGGCGCGTGACTGACCTCAATCATGTGCAGACCGATAACGCATTTTTTGGGTCGTTCTTCTGGGCTGGGTCGAGGTGTGGCGATGAGGAAGGCGGCATGTCCGGGTTCGTGCATGGAACGACGGTTGACCTTTTCCGCTCGTCCATCTCCGCAGCCGGCGAACGTGGCGACACGACAAGTGTTCTCTACGCGGGCCGCTCCGGGCGCGGCAAGACCACCGCAATGATGCTTGAGCTTCTTTCTGATTTGATGGAGCGTCCCGCCTGGACGGTCGTCTTTGACTGGAAGGGCGACACGGACGGCGCGGCGGCGACCGCTCAGCGCTTCGGAATCCCGGCAGGAGTCATCAAACTGGGTTCGGCCCACTCAGGCGCAGCCGACATGTTCCGCGCTCTTCCGCTGGACAAGGCACCGGCGGCCGTGCAGTCCATGCTGATGATGCAAGCCAAAGACCGCCGACAGGTCGAAATCGCCACGAGTGCATCTCTTCGCTTTGCGATGGAGGAGGCCGAGAACGCGGCGATGCCCTCCACCTGGGGCGTTATTGAGCGCATGGCGAAGGCTGAGGACCCCGACGTGCGAAGCTTCGCCGCTTACCTGGCCGATTTGGCGAAAACGCCAATTGGCAAAATCGTGATGGGCCAGCCGAACCTGGATGCGGCGGGGTTGTCTTCTCAGCCGGGCCTGTGGATTGTGCAGGCGGCGGGGCTTTCGCTTCCCTCGCCTGAAATTCCCCTTGCGGAATGGGACGGTCAGCAACGCCTTTCGGTTGCCCTGATTCAGGGCATCACCGGCTTTGCGCTGCGCATGTCGTCGTCCGAAGAGCTTCGCTCCATGCGCAAAACGGTTGCCGTCCCGGAGGTTCACATTCTGATGCGCGCGACCGGCGGCGTGGCGTTCCTTGACGGAATCGCCCGCATGGGTCGAGCGTTCAACACTTCCTTGGTGCTGGACACTCAGGATTGCACGTCGATTCTCGCACAGCCTGGCCTGGTGGAGCAGTTGCAGGGTGTGAGGCTTTTTCAGCTGACCACGGCCGAACAGCAGGACGCGGGCGCGCAGCTTCTCGGTCTGGAGCCTTCGGCTGAGAATCGCGCGAGGATTCAGGCCCTTGGGCATGATGAATCGGACGTGCGCAAAGTGGCGAAGGGCAGGGCGCTGGTGAGGGACTGGCGCGACCAAGTGGCAGAAGTTCAGTTCACGTTCCCGTCGGATGAGGTTCAGGAGCTTTTGTCGACTGACCCGAACGCGGGGCAGAAGAGGAAGAAGGAAGAGGAGGAGAAATCATGAGGAAGATGACGGCTGCGGCGGTGTTGCTGGTGCTGGGTTTGGCTGGTTGTGGTCAGGGTGCAGGTCAGCAGACGGCGGGTGCATCTGATGGTGGTCAGCAGGCCGCCGCTGACGCGGCGCTGAACTGGGTTCGTGGAACTGAAAAGGTTCGTTGTGAACTGGAGTCGCCAAACTACAAGTGGCACTCCAGCTCAGGATGTGAAGCCAAGGAGGACAGCACCCCGGCATGGAGCGACCCCCAAAACTACCGCGTCCACCACACTGTGCGATGGGGAACTGATGCCTGGGCCGTCGTGATCGCCGACGGCGAGAACGACTCAAGCCCGGCAGTGCTGGGCATGGTCAACGAAAACGGCCGCTGGGTTCTGAAAGCACGCGGCGAGCTGAACCAGATTGCCAAGGGCTCAAAGAACTCAGAATGTGCGGCACTCTCTGGCCCAAATGCCCCTGAATGTGCAGGCTGATGATGAAGCAGAAGATTCAGAATCTCAGCCAGAAGTTCGCTTCTGGCCTGCGATTCTTCACAAACCCGATTCTGCGCGTTCTGGCCGCGCTGTGGGCGGTCACGCCCTTGGGCCTGCTGTGGGCGGCATTGCCGCCCACAGCCCGCCGAGCTCTCAAGGTCTTTGGCTTGACCTTTGGCCTGACCTGGTTCGCTGGGGCAGCTTGGGCGGCCAACGGCGGCGTGTCCGGGGTCTTCCCGGCCCGTCCCGGTCTGACACTGGCAAATTCGGTGGACCCGTTCCAATTGTGGCAGGACAAGACGGCCGAACCGCCGGGCAACGTTCCGGCTGACATCATGATTGGTCTCGCGGGCATGATTTTCATCGCTGTGGCCTCGTTTGCCTGGGTTATCGGCTGGCTCATGACCGGCATGATTGGCGGCAGCTCAGCGTTTGAGGACGCAGTAGACGTGTCCCCCATGATTTCGGGAGCAATGGCCGAACTGTCCGGCTGGCTCTTGCCCACCTGTCTTGCTTCCGGTGCGGTGATGACCTTCATCGACGTCGCGCGACAGAAGACGAACGGGTTCAACGGCGTTCTCACCTTTGTGGCGCTGAGCATCTGCGCGCTGGGATTGATGACCACACCCAAGGCCTACATTGACGGCTTGGGAATGGGCCGTGACATTGGTCAAAAGGTCGTTTCAACTGTGGTTGATGCGTCCCCGGCATCGTCAACGCAACCGTTTGAATGGCCGACTAACTACAGCGCCGATAACGCGACGAAGAGTTTTGCGTTGCAGGTGCAAGATTCGTTCTGGCGCAGCTTCATCATAACCCCCTGGTGCATTGGAGAATTTGGCGGCGACATGGGCCTGTGCAAACAGCACGGCGCAGCCGTCCTTAAAAAGACAAAATATGATGAGCGTCACAGCTATTACGAGAACGAGATTATCAACAAGCAAAAAGATAATCAGCACCTTCAGAAGATTCTGAAAGGCGACGACTGGTCAGGCCGCGTCGGCCTCGTCCTCTTCGGTGCGGTGATTGCTCTGATTGGCTCTGTCCTGGTCTGTCTGCTGGTTTTCAACGCACTCATTGCGTGGTTCCAAGCTGTGTTGCTGCTCTTCCTCGGGGTCTTCTTCCTTCCCTTTGGCGTTATTCCTGGGCTCACCCGAACATGGCTGAGCAACTGGACCGCAAAGCTGGTGGGCGCGGTCGTGATGAACGCGTCACTCATGCTTCTGCTGGTCTCAACGATGGGAGTCATTGCCGCCGTGGCGACCAGCTCCGCAGAGTGGAATCAGCAGCTCATCACTGAGGTGGGCCTTCTCTTTGCCGCGTTCGGTCTGAAGGGCACCATCTCGCAGATTGTGAACTCTGGCGGAATGGGCGGCGGCGGATTTATGCAGCTTCTCATGATCCGCACGCTCTCGCGCGCGGGAGCCATGAGCCGCCGCGCCGCATCAGCGGTGGGAAGCTCTGTTGGACGAACCGCAAAGAGCACGCCGCGCGCGGCGGAAAGCCGCCCGCCGCGCCGCGCCGCAATTGACCGTAGGAGGGCTCGTGTCTGAGCATGAGATTTTCGATGAGCTGACCAGTGAACAGCCCGCCCGCCCTGCACCGCGTCAGCGCGTGCGGGGCGGGGGCGGCCGCCTCAACCTCAACGCCCGGTGGGTTGTGGCGGTTCTGCTGGCGGTGGTGGTGGTGGCGGGAACGCTCTTCGTGCAGGGGCGTTCTCAGCGGCAGGCGCAGCCTTCCGCGAGCCCGTCTCTAGCGGTTCCGCAGGGAACTATCGGGGGCGGGGAATCATCAGCTGATTCTCCGGCCCCGACCGGGGACGGGCTCACTCTGGGCACGAACCCTAATGCTGTTGAGGCCCGCCCGTCGGCGCGGGCCTCTGTCGTCCCAATTGAAGCGCCGGTGCGGCAGAATCCTGACCGTTCAGACCCCGAAGCGGTGATGAAGGCGTGGGCTGTCACCTGGAGCTGGCGCGAGAGGCCGCAGGAATCGGCGCGCGTGGCTGAATGGGTCGAAACGTTCAGTGACACGCACGTGCCGGACGCGTTCGCCACTGCTGAGCCGGTCGTTGGCGTGCAGGCGCCTTTCATGGTGACGAAAGCCGAGGTCTTGCCCCGGTCAAAGAGCCAGGGAATCGACACGGATTTTCGGAAATCCCGCGTCGTGCGGGTCACCGTCCGCGACCACCGCAACGTGCAGGTGGTGCTGACCTGGGAGCTGACCACGCTCCAGGATGAAGCGGGTCAGTGGATGGTCACCGACGTTTCAATGACCGCTTGGGAAGGAGTCCCGTCATGATGCGCGAAGCGCTGAAACTGGCCGCTCTGCACGCCATGCGCGGCGTGCTGCTGAAATTCGTGCTTCCGATCGTCGTCGTCATCGTCCTGGTGGGCGGGCTCATCGGCGGAATCGTCGCCGCGATTTTCGGCGGGACTGGTACCGCCGCCGCCGCTGGAGACTGCACCATCAGCGGCGGCACCGGCGGCAAGAAAACCGCCGTGCACGCCTCACAGGTGGAAATCGCAAAAGCGATTGACGAAGGCGTGCGAGAGATTGGCTTCTCTGGCAAAGTCTCGCGCCTGACCATCATCGCAGCTTTCGGTGAATCCTCATTGCAGAACATCAATTACGGCGACGGTGCCATTAATCCAGATGGCACCGTCGCAACAAGTATTGGGATTCTCCAGCAACAAGACAGCTGGGGCACCCGTGAGGAGAGGATGAATCCGAAGGTTGCCGCGCAGCTGTTCGTTCTGGGCCCGAAGCGCGGCGGCGGTGGTCTTGCAGACACCGCCGGCTGGGCTGAGCTGTCGGAGACCGAGGCAATCCACCGAGTGCAGAAGAACGCCGACCCGACCCACTACAGCAGCTCAGTTGCCCCGGCTGATGCGGTCATCAAGGAAGCCGGCATTGACGTGAACCGCTCAGGCAAAAACTACAACGACGGCACCGAGCAGAAGGGCACCGGCGGGTCTGCTCAGGGCTCCAGCTCTGGAGGTTGCGGCACGGGTCGTGCAGGCGGCAACGCCGCCGCAGGCGACACCTACCCCTGGATTGCCCGAACCCCCGGCCCGGGGGTTTATGTCGAAGATGCGCAAGGCTTTTTCTTCGGTGAGTGCACCTCGTATGTGATGTGGAAATTGAACGAGCAGGCCGGAGCATCTGGCGATGATCCGACCGCTTGGCCAATGGGCAATAACCACGGCGGCAACGGCGCGCATCTGGGCAACGCCGCAGAGTGGCGTGATGGATGGATTGCCCGAGGCTGGCGCGTGTCCACAACACCGGTTGCAGGCAGCGTTGCGTGGTGGGGCGCCTTCGGTGGTTCCGGCATTGGAGAAGCCGGACATGTGGCCTGGGTTGATGCTGTTTTGGACGACGGAAAAGTTATTTTGAGTGAATATAATAACCCCTCCGCCGCGCCTCCCGGTCACAAATATTCAAAGCGCGCACCCGCAATTTCTACGGCGCAGGCATATTTGGTTCCGCCGGATGAATTCATCAAAAAATCTGAGCCGAAGAATGAAGAAAAGAATGCGGAAGAATCCGCTTCTTCTGATTCTTCGGAAGAGCCGCAGCCGCAGCCGCAGGATGCGGCAACGCCTCCCGAAGAGGCCGCACCGCGCCGTTGGAGCGGCGGCTAAAGAACCCGCAGGATGTATTTTTGGGTGTATTTTTGGGTGTATCTTGAACATGCCACCCCCGCCCCTGTAAAATTCTGGCAAACCTCCATACTCACCACCGACACCACCCACCCCCTTCGTCCCTCATGGTGTGGGTGGTGTCGGTGGTTTATATTTCGGTTTTGGAATATATGGGGCGGGGGTGGCATGTGCTGTTGTTGGGTTTGGGTTGGGAAGTGGTTAGGTGATTGATGGATTAATGGTTTGATTGATTGATTTGATGATTGATGAATTGATTTTTTTGATGAGATTTTGATGATGTGAAGGATTTGAGAGAGAAGGGGAATTGAATTGTTGACGGATAGAGATTTGAAATTGTTGAAGTTTATGTCTGGGTTTTCTTTTTTGACGGCTGAGCAGTGTGGAAGATTTTTAGGGGTGAGTTTGTTGATTGTGAGAAGGAGGTTGCGGGCGTTGGTTGATTTGGAGTTGGTGGAGACTGAGAATGTGTTAGGGTCTAGAAGACTTTATTATCGGGTGAGTCGTGCAGGTCTGGATTTTTTGGGAGTGTCTGCTGAAGGGTCTGAGCCAAAGGGCGTGAGAATTGGGCAGCTGGAGCATGACAAGGTGGTTGCGGATTTGGCGGTTGATTTTGCGGTGAAGTATCCAGATTTTGAGGTTATCGGCGAGGCGCAGATTAGGCGGCTTGATGGTGTGCTGTTGGAGGCTGGCGAGGAGCCGGAATTTGCGTTGAGGCGAGTCAGCGGCGGGCGATTGGTGAATGTTTTTCCTGATGTTGTGGCGGTGAGTCCGGCAGGGCATCGGTTCTTTCTGGAGTTTGAGCACACGGTAAAAGACAAGCGGCGATTGAAGTCACTGATGCGTGCGTACATGGCGAGTCCGAAGGTTTCAGCGGTGAAGTATTTCGGCGTGCCTGCGGTCATGCCGAGGCTCCAGGCGGCCGTGAGTGAACTCAGCGGTGAGATGCCGCTCTTTGGCGGCAAGCCAAAAATTCAGGTCGAAGAAGTTCAAGTGAAGAATGAAGGTTTGTTGTCATGACACCGACACCGAAGAATCCGAGGCTGAGCGCCAAAGATGCCGCCCGCCGAAATCAGGCAGACCCGCGGAACGTCGGCCTTTTGATTCTGGCGGCGGCTGGTGTGCTGAATCCGGTCGTGCTGCTGGTTGTGCTGGTCACCGTCGCGGCGGGTCAGAAGAAGCTGCGGGGGTGGTGGGTTGCCGCCGCCGGGGCTGGGCTGGGACTTTTGGTCGTGCTCTTTGGCGGAGTGCGGGCCTATTTCGCGCCCTGGCGCGAAACGGCGCAGTTCGTGCGAGAACATGGAGGTTTGCGCGGAGCCGAAGGACTGAAAGATTTTGCGCTGGGCCATGCTGGCGCATGGATCAGCGCACAAATCCCGCTGGGTGCGGCAGTCGGTTTGCTGATTGCCGGGGCGGTCATCTGGAAGCGCGGAAAATTCAGCGCTGAATGGCGCGAGGAAGCGGCGGAATTGCACACCATGAGCGACCACGAAATGAAGCAACTGAACGCGAAGGTTGCGAAGGCGAAGAAAAAGGCCGCACCGTGGGCAAATCCGAAGCCTGTTCAGCGGCTCGATGATGTCGCCGTCCGACTGGGCATCTCCAAGCCCGGCTGTAAACCTGTTGATGTTCCGCTCAGCGCATTGCGCCTGCACTCTCTGGTCTGCGGCCCGTCCGGTTTCGGAAAGACCACCACCATTTTTGAGGTCATCAAGGGGCTCACGCTGGCACCGGCCGCGGAGCCGTTCAAAATCGGCACCATCTTTTTAACAATGAAACCCGAGGCCGACATCACCGAGCAGATGCGGCAGATTGCGCGCCGCACCGGGCGCGGCTTCCACCTCATCACACAGAATGGAGTGGGAGCAACCGAAACCTACAACCCCTTGAAGCATGGCACAAGCCACGAACGGGCAAACATCCTGGTGGGCGCTGAGGCTAACGCCGCGCACGGCGGATTCTCAGAAGCACACTATCAACGGCTGGGTTTGCGGTTCACAATGGTGGCGCTGGTTGCGCTGGAAGCTGCTGTGCAGGCCGGGCTAACCTACTTCGAAAACAGCCAGCCGGTGCCGTGGCGGCTGGACATTGCGCATGTCGCGCGCATGATGAGCACAGAAGCGCTTGAATCAGTTCGGGACGCTTTGGGCGGGTCACCGGCCGCAGTGCGCATCACCAAATGGCTAAACGAAGTCGCCGCAAATTCAGCGGCAAAATCAGGAGCGGAAGGCATGAAAAGCCGCTTCGCAGCTGTTGCCGAAGGTGCCGCCGGGGCGGTGCTGGTGGACGAGCCGGGCGGTCTTGACCTGGAGCAGGCCATAACCGCCGGCGACTTCGTGGTGTTCAACTTGGACGCGGCCCAAGACCTGGAAGCCGCCCAATTCGTCGCGAACCTGGCCATTTCCGATTTCGTGGCAACCATTGCACGCCTTGGACATGCAGGCTGGCATCTTGACCCGGCAACAGGCGAGCAGAACCGCCTGAACTTTTTGGTCGTGGACGAGTTCGCCGCGCTTGGAGCCACGGGATTGATCGATGCCGTCGAGCGTTCCCGCAGCCACGGCGGCGCGGTCATGCTGTCCGCACAGTCCCTCACCGGCCTAAACGTCGTCGGAGATGGATTCTTGGACAGGGTGAGTGCTTCGACTTCGGTCAAGCTCATGCACCGTGCCGAGGCTGAGGCCGAGGCTCTGGCGCAATTGCTGGGCACCCGCAAGGGCTTTGCCGAGACGACGCAAACATTTGAGGATGCTGACGGTTTGGGCTCACAGATTCGCGCGTCCGGTCAGGGCTCACTGCGAGAGGTCGATAAATTCCGGGTTCACCCGAACACTTTCCGCAACCTCGCACCCGGTGAGGTCGTGGCCATGTGGAGCGTTCCGCAGCTGACCGCTGAGGTGGTCAGCGTGCGGAAAACGGGGCTTCCGCTGGTGGATGATGAGCCAGCAGATGAGCCTGAGCGTCAGCAGCGGCAGGAGCCGGAGGCTGATTCTCAGGGCTCAGCTGGCGGCAAAGATGATGATGAGATGTGGGGGTGGAGCTAGAGGGGGCAGCTTGGGGCTGTCTTCCCAGCTTCACGCGTTGCGCCATTATCGCCGCGCCGCGGAGCCCGTCAAGCCCGCGTGCCGGTGAAGTGAACGGGAATCGTGCGGGTTTGTGAGGGGTTGGGGGTTCCGGCGGGCCTTGACATGATCCGCTCTGCGGCAGGCGCGCTGCGTGTTGAAGCTGGCGGCGACAGAATCCGGTCTGACCGAAGGGGCGGGGCGGTTTTTGAAGCCGTGGAAACGAAGAAGGGGGGCTCAGAGATTATCTCTGAGCCCCCCCCTGTTTTTAGGTTAGCTGCTGAACATTACCGACCAGCTCGAAACCTCGCCATTCTTGGGGAAATTTGACGTGCCCATCGTGATGATGGTGAAGCCGGCTTCTTCCAGCAAACGCATAAATTCCTGATGCTGCTCTGATTCGGTGCCGAAGAGCTGAGCGCGAGCCTTGAAGTCCGTCAGAACCTTGTCAAGGTTGGCGGGAATGGTGCCGCGCCCGGAGAGGTGCAGGCCCATGTCCAGCCCGCCGTGATTGTTGCGGCGGTAGCTTGCCTTGATGTCGAAGATTGCCATGATGAGTTTTCCTTCTTCTGTTGGTTGGCGGCGTTCCCGGTTGGGCCCGCCGGTCAGGTTGCGGGGTTTCCCGCCCCGTTCAACCTTACATATATAGTGTACCACATTCGGAACACTATAAGCAAGGTAAAGCGGGAAAAAATTCCCCGAAAATCAGCCGCAGCCGAAGGAAAACACAAGCGACCCGCCCACCCCTGCAAGGGTAGGCGGGTCACTTGTTTACAAAGCCAGCAAAACAGTTTGAATAGCGATTTTAGCAGTAGCCCAAATCACAGCGTAAGCTATGGAGCCCTTGATAATCAGCTCAGGCTGCCGGTAGTAGCTCGCAATGCAGACCAGGCCCAAGAGGGTGAAAAAATACCCTCCAATAAACCATAAAAGGTCAGTTGAAATGTCCTCCAACATAGGCGTTCTTCTTTCAGTGATTGGGGAGGCTCAGCATAACGAGACTTCCAATGATGACAACCAGTATTAGCGCGCAGGCAAAGAGAAGAAACTCTTCACCATCAAAAATAATCGCGCCCAAAAAAAGGATAGCGAGGAAACAGGCACCAAAAATCAAAAAGAGTACCACTTAGGCCCCTAGCTTTGCGGCCAGCTCTGCAAGAAATTCACGCGCTGGAACCACTTCCGCGCTTCCCTTGTGGCGGGTCAAGGCGTGACGGGCGAAGGATTCGAGGGCTTCGGCGGACACCGGGATTTCTTCGGCTGAACCCTCATAAAGTTCACCCCAGGGGTCGTCCTCGTCGTCTTCGAAGTTGTGCCAGACCGTCACCGGGTTTTCGATAAATTCAGAGCCGCCGTCCCAACACATCCACACGGTGGAATCCCACAGCTCACCCGGTGCCTTGTAGATTTTTTCGCCGGTGCGACGCACGCCGCCGGTGACTTCTTCACAGAACGGGTCAGTTCCGTGCAGGGCATTTTTTTCAGCCTTCTTTACCAGGTCTTCCAGGGTGCCGATACCGTGGAAAATGTTCGCAGCGGGAACCCAGGGGTCAAAGTCCGCAGCTTCGACCGGAATAAACATTGCCGGGGTGAAGCTCGTCAAGGCGAAGGCTTCGCCGCCGGCCTTCTCGATTTCTTCGACCTGGCGGGTGAGGGTGTGCAGGTCTTCGGTGGTCAGCTTTGACATGATGTTTTCCTTCTGTCGTGGTGCAGGTGGAGCCGGGCGGCTCAACCTGACAGGTCAAGGGTTTTCCCGTCCTTGCCCTACATTTATAGTGTATCATATTCGAAACACTATAAGCAAGGCAGGGCGGGAAAATTTTCCCCGAAAATTCCCAGGTCAAAGCACAAAAAAGGGGCGGCGTACATGATGCACGCCGCCCCTTCAAGTAGGACGATTAGAGCAGAATCGGAATGAACGCCAAGAATGACAGCATCACCAGCGCACACGAGGCGAACAAGCCGGTGACATCAACCCTCCAGCCCTTCGCGCGGAACCACAGCCCCGCCAGAGGAATAAGGGCGCAAAAGATCGCGAGAGCGAACACGCCCCAGTACCCGGCGGCACCCGCCGCCGCCGCAGCTGAGAGGGCAATCTGAGGATTCAGACCCTCCACGAGCTCAGGCATTTTTCGGTGCATGATGCGCAGGAAGGCCCACATTTGCAGGCCCGCCACGAACATGAAACCGCCGGTTGCACCTTCACCAACATTCTGAGGCGACCGCATGATGCCAGCGTTCAGAAAGCTGCTGAACACCAGGCCGCAGGCGACCGCCGACATGACCGCCAGGGTGCGCCAGCCGACAGTTTCGACCTTGGCGCGCTTGCCAAAGGCAATCACAGGCCCGGCGGCAATGAGGAAGAGGGCGCACATCAGCGACGGCCCATACGGGACCCACAGGCCCGACATTCCGAGATAAGCAGACCCAAAGCAGAGAAGAATACAGCTTGCCATGAGCAGGTTTCCGCCGACGCGGGGGCTTTCAGTTGAGGGGGTCATGTTTTTTCCTTCTGTCGATGGTTGAATGTGAGGCGATTTTACCCCGCAGCTTCCCACCCGGGAAGCTGTAAGCGATTTACCCCGGGGTAAATCGCTTGACGCGCACCGCGTGGAACGCGGGCGCTATGAGATGTTTA
>ERZ1674288.61-NODE-61-length-14745-cov-7.984547_pt1 | contig 14745 bp, 14 predicted proteins | sample MGYA00581190_ERZ1674288 | MGnify/ENA primary metagenome ERZ1674288 (study PRJEB41354, sample SAMEA4873332) | human saliva metagenome | biome: human-associated habitat [ENVO:00009003]; feature: mouth environment [ENVO:08000002]; material: saliva material...
TTAAGTTGGTTAATTCCGCTGAAACACCAAAACCCACCGCATATACCGCTATTTCACGGTATTTACGGTGGGTTTACTGGGTATAGGCGCTGGTTTTAGCAACCGGCGAGCAGTAACCGGCTAGAAATCGATTAGGCCCAGCTCGCGTAGCTTCTTGCTGAGAGTTACGCCGTCGGTGGCTTCAATCCACAGCGGCGAGCGCATCATCTGTTCGGCGCGGTAGTCGCTCCACACGCGGCCGGAGGCGAGCATGGTCTCCCCCACGGTCAGGTTGCGGATGACGATTGCCGCCACGTTGTCCGGGTAGCGTACCGCGAAGCCGTTGTAGATGTACGGGTCGCGCTGCCCGTCGTCGCCGACGAGGATCCACTTCATCTGCGGGAATTCCTCGGCGAGGCGGCGCAGGGACTCGACCTTGTGGTTGGTGCCGGAGCGGAACCAGCGGTCGGGGGTGGGGCCCCAGTCGGTGAGCAGGAACGTGCCGCGCGGGTAGCCGTTGCGGCTGAGGAAGCGGCGCAGGGTCGGGGTGATGTTCCAGGCGCCGGTGGACAGGTACATGAACGGCGCATCCGGGTGGCTGCGGCGGATACGGTCGGTCATGACCGCCATGCCGGGGGTGGGGATGCGTGCGTGCTCGTCGAGGATGAAGGAGTTCCAGGCGGCGACGAGGGGGCGCGGCAGCATGGTGACCATGACGGTGTCGTCGACGTCCATGATGACGCCGAGCTTCTGGCTTTCGGGAACGATGTAGACGCTGGTTGCTACGGCGCGGGATCCGGGCACGTACATGACGACTTCGTGGATTCCGGGTTCCAGGTCAATGGTGAGTTTGACGTCGAGCACGCCGCCGCGGTCGGTGTACGCCTCGTACTTGGTGCCGCCGATGACGATGGTGACGGGTGCATCCGACATTGCGGTTGCGGTGAAGGAGCGCCAGCCGCGCATGGGGTTGGCGGTGTCTTGGGTGCCGTCGACGACCTGCAGGAGGCGTTCGAGGGTGACCGTCTTGTAGAGGGCGCGGGCGATGACGCGGACCCAGCCGGGGTTTCCGTCGGATGCGGCGCGTCCGTAGCCTTCGGTGGGTACGAGGATAGGCTCGCGTCCGGCTGCGATGGCGCGCTTTTCTCGCCACCGGTGTAGCCGGTCTGCAACGCGGTAGCCGATGTTGACTGCCTCGTCGGCAGCATCGTTTACGAGGTTGCGCAGTTCGTGAGTGCCCAAATTCTCCATCCCACTAGTGTAGCGGAGCGTTACCGGCTTGCGGCTTCTTGATTCTGTGTTCTTACGCCTAGTTCTTATACCTATTAATACTGTGGTGCTGAGCTCGCGGTGTGATGTGCACATTATTTAGGGTGTATTTGCTGTTCAGATTCGTTCCTTGCAGGTGGGGGCGTTATCCTGGAAGGTATGACCCACTCACAGCCTAATCGCCGACTTTTTGTGCTCGGCACTGCTATGCTTCCGCTGATTGCTGCCTGCTCGACGAAGTCGAATGACTACGACGGCACCAGCGGTAATTTCACTCCGTATCAGGCTGGCGGCGAGACCTCTGCTGCTACTCGCCCCGCACCCACGAATTCGCCGACGGTTGCCGCTGCTGGCAATCCGGTTGATAAGCCGCGCGAATGGCCCGGTATCGGCAACTCCCTCGTTGGTGAGGGTAAGTATGTTGCGTGGACTGTTGATGACGGTGCGAGCCCGGAGGCAATTCGTGGCTATGCTGAGTTTTCGAAGCGTACGAATACTCGCCTGACGTTCTTCATTAACGCTTCGTACACCGGTTTCAAGGAGCATGTGTCGTTGCTGCGTCCGCTGGTTCAGAGCGGCCAGATTCAGGTTGCGAACCACACGTACAACCACGCTGACCTGACCACCCTGGATGCTGAGGGCGTGAAGGAAGAGCTGCAGCGTAACGAAGACGAGATTATGAGCATGTTCGGTGTCTCGTCGAAGCCGTACTTCCGCCCGCCGTACGGCCGCTACAACGATGCGGTTCTGAAGGCTGCTGGCGAGATTGGTTTTACCCGCCCGGTCATGTGGAACGGCACCACCGGTGATGAGGCAAAGACCAGCTCCCGCGTGGTTTACATGCGTTGCATCCGCTACATGCTGCCGCAGCAGATTGTGCTGGGCCACCTAAACTACGAGACGATCATCCCGATCCTGGATAAGGTGAAGGGCCTGATTGATGACCGCGGCCTGACTGCGGTGACGATTCGTGACTACTACGGTGATGCCTCTGAGGAAGAGATTAAGGCGGCGGCTCCTTCGCCGACCCCCACCCCGGAGGAGCACACCCCGTCCCCCGAGGCTACTACGGAGGCGCCGGCCCCTACCCCGGAGCCGACCACTGAGGCGCCGACTACCCGCTATGAGGATGAGGTAGCGGCAAACCAGCAGGCGACCCAGCAGGCGACGACCGCTCCGGCGGCAACGACTGCTCCGGCTGCTCGTGCGACCACTGCACCGGCGGCTACGGCTGCACCCGCGGCTACTGCCACTACCGCACCGGCGGCCGCCCGCCGATAGGTTGGTGTAGACTTTCCCAGGTGAAGCCCCCTTGACCCGGTTCCTGTACGGACATCCTGTATTGAGATTCTGTACGGACCGGCGCGAGGGGGCTTTACTGTACCCGGCGGGAATAATCGCGGGTAATAGCCGCGGGAATAAGTACGGCAGCCGGGGCGTTAGGTGAGCGTATAGTGGCGGTAGTGTGCCGCATCCGAGTGTGAGAGGAATAGACGACAATGCGTATTGATATTTGGTCCGATATTGTGTGTCCCTTCTGCTACGTGGGCAAGCGTAACCTGGAGCTGGCGCTCGCCGAGTTTGAGCACCGCGACGAGGTTGAGGTGGTGTGGCATAGTTTTGAGCTGGACCCGTCGGCTACGGAGCATCCTGCCGGTTCGCTGCCTGAGCTGATTGCTGGTAAGTATCAGATGCCGTTAGAGCAGGCGATTGCGAGCCAGGAGTCGTTGGCGGATCGTGCCCGCGAGGTGGGTTTGGATTTCAATTGGCGGCAGGCGCGGTATGGTAACACGTTTGATGCGCACCGTGTGATTCATTATGCGGCGGAGCAGGGTTTGGCGTCGGCGGCGCAGGAGGCGTTTAAGCTGGCGTACTTTACGCAGGGCCGTTCGGTGCAGGATCACGAGTCGATTCTGGATATTGCTTCTGAGATTGGTCTGGATACTGCTGAGGTTGAGGCAGTGCTGAAGAGTGACCGTTACGCGGCGGATGTGCGTGCCGATGAGCAGTTGGCGCGCCAGCTGGGTATTAATGGTGTGCCGTTCTTTTTGATTGAGTCGAAGTGGGCGGTGAGTGGTGCGCAGCCTGCGAAGATGCTGGTGCAGGCGCTGCGTCAGGTGTGGGAGGAGGCTCACCGTGTTGAGTTTTTGAACCCGCTGGCGGGTGCTTCGGGCGACGCCGCGGGTAGCAACGGTGCGGAGGCGGGCCCCTCCTGCAATGTAAACGGCAACTGCTCCTAGTAGCCGCTGAGCGAGGCGCGGCTGGGGTGCTACTCCCCTAGCGTCCCCTGACTGCTACCCCCCCCCCAGATAGAACGAAAGCCCCCTTGTCCCGGTTCTGTGCGAACCGGTACAAGGGGGCTTTGCCGTGCCCGCACATTGTGTCTTTCCTTGTCGGGCTCTTTGTGGGCGGCTCGATGTTGTCTGCGGGTGGGGCTGTTTTCCTTTACACTTGAGTGTGTGTTCTACGGTGAACACGCTTGTCCACTCACTTCTAAAGGAATATTGTGTTGAAAATTCACGCCGCGACCGCTGGTGTTCTTGCGGGTGCTCTGCTTCTGACTGGTTGCTCTTCGTCTGTTCGTGCTCCGAAGTCTACGCCGTCTGCGTCATCGTCGACCTCTGCTTCGGCTAGCCCCTCTGTTTCGGCTTCCCCTACTGCTTCTTCGACGCCGAGTGCGTCTCCTTTGGAGTCTCCTACCCCGACGGAAACCCCGTCGCCTGTTCCGACGACTGAGGCTCCAGTGCAGGCTCCAGCTACTGAGGCTCCTTCTGTGGCGGCGCCGGCGGCTCCGGTTTCTGAGGCGCCCGCGCAGCAGGCACCGGTTCAGCAGGAGGCTCCTGTTCAGCAGGCTCCGGTAGCTACGGAGGCACCCGTCCAGCAGGCACCGGCTCCAGCGGCTGAGGCTCCTGCACAGCAGGCGCCCGCTCAGCCGGTGCAGCAGGCCCCGGCGCAGTCGAGTGTTTACTATGAGTCGTGTGCTGATGCTCGTGCTGCGGGTGCTGCGCCTCTGTATCGTGGTCAGCCTGGTTATCGTCCGGGTCTTGACCGTGATGGTGACGGCGTGGCGTGTGAGCCGAAGAAGAAGCATTAGGCTTCTGCCCCCAGATATAGCGAAGCCCCCTTGTCCTGGTTCTGCGTGAACCGGTACAAGGGGGCTTCGTCGTATCAGCCTAGTTCTGTTAGCTCAGCCGGTGAGGTTAGCGCGGCTGGTAGGCGCGGGCACGCTCAGCGCGAGCACGGCGCGCCTCCGCATCCTGCAGAATCGGCACCAGCATACGCACCACCTGCTCCATACCACGCAACACCATCTTCACCCACAAGGTCACCGACCACGCCGTCGCCAGGCGCGGGTGGCGGGCACGCATCCAACGCACACCCTGAAAAGAGACCGTGTAATACAGCAAAAACAGCAGCGCCTCACGGAAGCGGTGCACCTGCCGAAGAATAGGGTTCTGAGGAAGCTTTGTCATGCCTCCCAGTATACCCACCGGACCCCGCCGGGACTCTCCCGCGCTACCCGTAATAGTCGCGAATCGTCACCGTCTTCAACCCGCGCCGATCCAACAACGCCCGAATACGGTCCAGCTCAGACACCACACCCCGATAATTCAAATGCCCAATCACAATATGCTGAGCCAACGCATACTTCTCCGCATAGGCATACACCTCCGCCGAAGAAATATTAGACGAATCCGCTAACGACCCGAACCACAGCACCGGGCGCGTAAAACCACACGACGCCGCAGCCGCCAACACGCGCGCATCATAATACCCGTACGGCGGGCGGAAATACGGCTTCGACGACACCCCAAACAGCCGCCTAATCTCCTCATCATTACGGGTCAACTCCTGAACAATCTGCTCATCCGTCAGGCTCGTCAACGCCGCATGACTATACGTGTGGTTCGCAATCTGCAACTGGCCGCTCTTCACCAGCGGAAGCAACAAGTCACGATGCTGCTTAAACGCCGGGTACTGCCCATTAATAAAGAACGTCAGGCGCGTGCCGGTACGGTGTGCGAACTCCGCGTAGGCGCGCACCACCTCCGGGTCGGCACCGTCATCGACCGTCCACGCAATGTACTTGCCCTCACCGGGCAGGCCGGTCTGCGGGCCGGTCCAGGCACGAGCCGCAGGGACCGGATTCGACGAGGTCGCGGATGCCGTCTTAGATGCGGAGGCGGTCGGGGATGCAGAACCCGTCGCGGAGCCAGTTGCAGATGGGGAGGGGGTAGCCGACGAGCTTGCCGAAGGAGTCGCCGAGGCGCTACTCGAGGCGCTACCGGACGGGGTGCTCGACGGGGTTCCGCTAGCCGCCCCGTGAGCGTCATCAGCCGCGGACGGGGTGCAGCCGGTCAAGCCAAGACCCAGCACACCGAAACCCACCGCGCCCAGCCCAAAGGTACCAACGTGGTGGAGTAGTTCGCGGCGCCCCATGGAGGCGCGGGCAGAAGCACCCGATACTGCTGGGGTAGCGGCGGGGTCAGCGATAGCGGATTGACGAGTAGCGATAGGCGTTTCTGAGTGTGGAACAGTGTTCATATTACGAGTGTATGATGAGATCGCCGTCAGCTATCGAAAAATTCAAAAAATTACTTAATGATTAACAACGGCGCTATTAAAGAACCTTTATGCACTTTCAGTCCGCTCACTCACCGAAGACCACGCTCAGCACACTAAGCTACCTGCACGCCGGATAATCCAGGTACAGCTCCAGCTACAACTCAAGGTATAGGTCTAGGTAAGCACAGCAAGGCCCCTCCCCCAGAACACGTTCACAACGCGCCCGGGAAAGGGGCCTCAATATATAAGCTCACACCACCGTGTAGCCGAGTACTCGGCTAGAAACCTACTCGGATTCAGTCTCTACCAACTACTCCGCCTCAGCGGACTCCGACGCCTTCAGTGCTTCCAGCGCCGCCGCCTCCGCAGCCTCTTCAGCGTCAGCCTCAGCCACGCGCTCAGCATCCGACTCGGCAGAAGTCACCGCCGCCGGGTTCGTTAGAATCTTCACACCCATGCTGCGCAGCGCATCCGTGTTCGTAATCGTCTCGTCATTATCAATCAGGTACACCTTGTACCCGTCATTCCGCAGACGACGCATCAGCTCCAGGAGCATGCTCTGAGCGACCTCATCCACCGCGTACACGCGCGTCACATCCAGGGCGACCTTCGAACCCTCCATCGGGGATTCCACAATCTCACGGATCACGCGCTCCACGCCCGCAAAACGGATGCGGCCCTGCAGCTGAATCAGGCGCATAGACTCTTCACCCGAACCGATCTGGTAGTTCGCGCGCAACGCCGAGCGAGCCACGGTCGGCACATTCATCACGTGCATGCCCATGTCATCAGAGAACTGCTCGAACAGCTCCACACCGCGCACACTGTTACCGTGGCCGTCCAGGCGCGGGGAGAACGTCGCCACACCCAGCTGACCGGGCACCGCACCAATAATACCGCCGCCCACGCCGCTCTTCGCCGGAACGCCCACCTGGGTCGCCCAGTCACCCGCCGAGTTATACATGCCGCACGTGAACATGACGCTCAGCACCTGACGCACCACAGTCTTAGGAACCACCTGCTCACCCGTCACCGGATGCACACCATAGTTCGCCAAAGTCGCCGCCATCAACGCCAAATCCTTGACCGTCACCATCAGTGAGCACTGGCGGGTATAGCCCTGCACCGCCACGGTCGGGTCACCGGTCAGGATGCCGTGACCGCGTAGCATGTGCGCAATCGCGTAGTTGCGGTGCGCGTGCTCCAGCTCAGACTCGTACACGCGCTCGTTCACCGACAGGCGGCGGCCCGCAAACGCAGACAGACCAGAAATGACGCGCTCCATGCGCTCGCCCTGAGTCGCACCGGGAGGACCCACCAGCGAATGGGTGGTAATCGCGCCGGCGTTAATCATCGGGTTCAGCGGCTTACCGGAACCGTCCTCCAGGGACAGCTCATTGAACGGCTCACCGGAAGGCTCCACGCCCACCTTCGCAAGCACGTCATCATAGCCGCGGTCCGCGAGCGCCAGGGCATACACGAACGGCTTAGAAATCGACTGAATCGTGAACTCCACATCGGAGTCACCGGCGGCGTACTGCTCACCATCAACCATGGCGATGGACGCGGCAAGCTTATCCGGGTCCACGGCGGCAAGTTCCGGAATGTAGTTTGCCAACTCACCGGAGGTATCAGAAGCGACCGACTCGAGGGTCTCGGTCAGGTAAGTGGCAATAGGTGAATGCATAGTGTTCCGTATCTGCTGCTAATCGTGGTTGTTCTCGTCAAAAATCTATGGATGCGCCCGCCCGCTGTTCCGTTTCAGCTATTCCGTTTCAGCTGGGCTGAGGCGCTCATCGTTGCAGGCTACCGCGGCTGCCAAACTAAAGAGCCTGCCAGCGGACCTGTCAAAGTGTGCGGGTGAGGAGCACCTTTTGCTCCCTAAAGAGTGTATCTTTTGCGTGGTGAGGCCACCAAATATAACGGTCACTACTCCCCCGCTATTTCAGCCCGCAGAAATCATACACGCAAGGTTTTCAGGTGGCCTACGGGTGGCGAATCGAAGCCGGCTCACGACCACCCAACTCGGCAGTCTCCAACTGGAACGTCGAATGCTCCACCGACACCTCAAAATGGCCCGCCACGCACGAACGGATACGGTCCAGAATCGCCACCGCAGACCCGTCATGGAAGCAAGAATCGGCAACCACCACGTGCGCGGTCACCACCGGCAGACCGGTCGCAACCATCGAAGCGTGCACGTCGTGCACCTCCACAACGCCCTCAACGCGCAGCATGTGCTCACGCATCGCGTCCAAATCCAGGCCGTCCGGGGTGAACTCCATGAGCACCGCAGTTGTCTGCCTCATCAGGCGCGCAGCACGCGGCACAATCAGCGCCGCAATCAGCAGACCGGCAAGGGCGTCCGCCTGATAGAAGCCGGTCAGCCAAATCACGATAGCCGCCACAATCACGCCCAGCGAGCCCAGGGCGTCATTGAGCACCTCCAGGAACGCGGCACGCATATTGAAGTTCGCGTTCCTCGCCGTAGCCAGCACCGCAATACCGATAGCGTTCGCCACCAGACCAACCACACCAAAGATCAGCAGCTCGGTGCCGGGCACCTCCGGCGGGGCGAACAGGCGATGCACGCCCTCCACCGCCGTGTAGATACCCACCGCCAGCAGCAGCACCGACTGCCCGAGGGCGGCAAGCACCTCAATACGGCGAAAACCCCACGTGCGGCGGGACGTTGCCGGGCGCGTCATCAGCGAAGCCGCCGTGAGCGCCACCAGCAGGCCGGAGGCATCCGCCAGCGCGTGCGCCGTATCAGTCAACAGCGCGAGACTTCCCGTGACCAGCGAACCAATCGCCTGCGCCAACACAATAACGACCGCTAGACTGAACGCAATCAGCAGGCGCGGACGCATCGAAGCGGCGTCCTCCGGGCTCGGGGCATGCGAATGGTCGTGCCCATGGTGATGCCCGTGATGCCCGCCGTGGCCGTGATGTGCGTGCGCTCCCATGCGCTTCTCCTCAACTATGAACTGCGTTGTTGACTATCGAGAGTTATCAGTGGATAGCAAAATCGCCCGATTCACAAGAACCGGGCGACAAGCTCCTCAACCGAGGAAAACGTGGAGATAAGGGGACTCGAACCCCTGACCCCCTGCATGCCATGCAGGTGCGCTACCAGCTGCGCCATATCCCCATATTTTGTTATTGACCTCAACGAGGCAACATGAATATATTACACACACCACGCCAAGTGATGCAAACCCGCACACCCAAAACCACAAAAGTTCCTGTGCGACCGGGCTGGCAGAAGGGGCAACCGGGCAGGCAGAAACACCCTCGACACGCAGACCAAACACACCGAAAGGGGCGGACCCCGCGGCACCGACAGTGCCAGCAGAGCCCACCCCTCATCAGCTAAAAATCAAGCGAAAGCTTACGCCTCGTCCTGAGCGGGAATGATGCGCGCAGCATCCTCCTCGGTCTCACCCTCGATGTCGAAGGGAGCCTCGTTCTCAACGCCCAGCTCAATACGCGGAGCCTCAGCCCACAGACGATCCAGAGCGTAGAACTCGCGGTCCTCCTCATGCTGAACGTGCACGACAATATCGCCGAAGTCCAGCAGAATCCAACGACCCGAGGAACGACCCTCACGGCGGACCGGCTTCAGGTCAGCCTGCTCACGCAGAGCGTCCTCAACCTCATCCGCAACAGCGTTCACGAGGCGCTCATTGTGGGCAGAAACCACCAGGAAGCCATCAATCAGACCCATCGCGTCAGAAGCATCCACAGCGAACAGGTTCGTTCCCTGCTTCTCCTCCGCAGCGCGGGCGGCAATGCGCAGAGCCTCAACCGAGGACTGTGCAGCAGTCATATTTTCCTTTCTTGCCGGCAGAACACCCGCCGGCAGCACCCGCCAAGAGGGTGCATTGTTCACGGCCTACTTAGGGCCAAAAATCATAATCAGACCAACAACGACCAGGGCGAGCAGCAGAACAATCCACAGCCACGCCAGGGAGGTCTTCTGCGCAGGCTGCAGAACCTCTTCAGCCTTCTCAACAGCGCTCTTAGAAGCGGACTCTTCCTCAGCTTCCTTGGAAGCCTCAGCAGAAGGCACCGGAGCAGACTTGGAATCAGAAGCCTTAGAAGCAGCAGCCTTAGACTCGGCGTCCTTCGCAGCTTCCTTAGACTCTTCGGCTTCCTCGGTGACCTCTTCAACCAGAGCAGCAGACTCTTCGGGATCCTGACGATCCACCATGCGCTGCAGCAGCTCCTCAACCTCATCCGGGCTCAGAGCAACAGTCGGGTCGCCGTCCACCGAATCCACGGTGTCACCAGCGGAGGCGCTATCCAGCACGCTCAGATCAAGACCCTGCGCGTTCACGGCGCTCACACGGGTGGGCAGCTCGTCAGCAGACTCTTCAACCTCGACAGCCTCAACGGTCTCTTCCTCAACGGAAGCAGCCTCGGTCTCCTCAACCTCAGCGACGGAGCTGTCCAGCTCCTCAACCTTCGGCTCATCGCGCACCAGGTACTGGTGCAGCTCAGGCTCCGGCTTCTCCTCCTTGACCACGGCAATCACCGGGATCGAAGAAGTCATCGGGTTATCCACTGCGGAGGGGCTGGTCGCATCCACACGGTTCTGCGCAATCTCTTCGGGACGCAGAATACGCAGGCTACTGGTCAGAGGAGCAGGCTCATGCAGCTTCTCCTCATCGTTCGCCTCAGTGTCAATCTTGCCCTGAGCCGCCAGCGCCGCAAAACGACGCTGAACAGCCAGAACCTGCGGGTCAATAGCACCCGCATGAATCACGGAGCCCATGTTCGCAACAGGCTTCGCGGGCTCACCGCGGCGGGCTGCACGCAGGTACTCGGCAACTTCTTCACGGTAGCGGGCAAGACGACGCGGACCCATCACCTTAGTAGGCGGCGGCACCTCAATGCCGTCCTCGGTCACGTACGTCTCGTAGAGGTACGCTTCGTCCTCGCTATAGGGCTTCGAACCCGTAGCTTCACTCATGTGTTCCCTCATTATTCGTCGATTGGGGTGCCTGCCCAGACTCTTCCTTCACGCGGGGCAAGCCGTCACGGTACGCCGTCAAAGCGTCCTTCTTGTACAGGCCATACTTAGCAATGTACTGCACCACACCATCCGGCACCAGGTACCAGATGGGGGCGTCTTCAGCTGCGCGGCGACGAATATCGGTCGAAGAAATCGCCATCGCAGGAATCTTCAGGGTCGTAATATGACGACCCTCAGCCAGCGGCGGATCCAGCTCATGATCGGGGCGGGTCACGCCCACAAAAGTCGCCAAATCCCACAGCTTATGGGCATTGCGCCAGGTCATAATCTGGCTGATCGCGTCCGCGCCGGTAATGAAGAACAGGTCAGCATCCGGGCGCAGGGCGCTCAGCTCGTTAAGCGTATCAAAGGTGTACGTGGCGCCGCCACGGTCAATATCAATACGGCTCACCGTAAAACGCGGGTTCGACGCGGTCGCAATCACCGTCATCAAGTAGCGATGCTCAGCGTCACTCACGTGCCGCTCCCCCACCTTCTGCCAGGGCTGACCGGTCGGAACAAACACAACCTCATCCAGGTCGAACACGGCGGCAACCTCACTAGCTGCCACCAGGTGTCCGTGGTGAATCGGGTCAAAAGTTCCACCCATCACGCCCAGACGCACCCGACCGGGAGTGCGCGGGGGAATCGACTCGGTGCTCGGAGCACCAAAATCAAGGTGAACAGGCTGGTCAGTCACAAATGCCGTCCTTGCTGGGGACAGAGACCGCACCACGGCAACTTGGGAGCCGCCACAGGCGCGGATGCGGGCAGGTACACAGAAGGTACGCAACACCGAAAACGGTGCCCGCGTACATTCCCCTCTATGCTACCTTCTTACGGTCAAAAACACCGAAATGACGGGGGTGAGCTAAGCCGCCAGTGGAATACCCAGCCAGCACGCTCAGCCATCACATCCTGCCACAGACTCACCCGCATGTTCCGACGCGCGAAACCAGCGCAAGAGGCAGTCACAGTGCACAAAAGAAAGCGCCGCGCACCGGAGCGAACCCCGGCACGCGGCGCCAATACCTAACGACCAAGCATCAGCCGGGCAACAGCCATCGCTGAGCTACTAGTCGTCGACGTTCGGCATGTCGATATTCTCGTCGACCTTGCCTTCCTTCAGCTTCTTGCGGTACTCGACCGACTCGGTCCACACGCCCGCAACACGCTCGGACTCCAGCTCGGCACGAGCCTCCGCCTTCGCGTCCATACGCTCCTTGTACTCCACACGCTTCTGGGCACGAGTCGGGCGAATGATCTCTTCCAGACGAGCATCCGTACCACGCGGGGAGGACAGCAGCTCGGCGCCACCGACCATGGTCGGCTCCCAATCGAAGATGACCGAGTTGTCGTTCTCACCAATCACCACGGCGTCACCGGCGCGAGCACCAGCCTTGAACAGCTCATCCTCAACACCCAGGCGCGCCAGGCGGTCCGCCAGGTAGCCGACAGCCTCATCGTTATTGAAGTCAGTCTGCTGGATCCAACGCTCAGGCTTCTCACCAATCACGCGGAACAGCGGCTCAAGGTTACGCTCCTCGCGGCGAATAATGAACTCCTGCTTCTTCTTACCGCGGAAGCCCTTCGGGCGAACCACAGGAGCCTCAACAACCACGCGCTCCGCTTCCTTCTCGGCAGCGGCACGAGCCACACGGTCCTCCTCAACAAGCTTCGCCATCGCAAAGATCAGGGACTTCAGGCCCTCATGGGAAGCCGTCGAAATCTCGAAGACTTTAAAGCCCATCTCCTCAAACTCGGGGCGAACAAACTCCGCCAGCTCACGAGCCTCAGGAACGTCAATCTTATTGAGCACCACAATCTGCGGACGCTCATGCAGCGGCACGGTCACACCCGCAGTCGGGTCAACCTCGTAGTTCTCCAGCTCGCCGCGGATTACCTCAAAGTCGCTAATCGGGTCACGGCCCGGCTCCAGAGTTGCACAGTCAATCACGTGCACCAGAGCCGAAGAACGCTCCACATGGCGCAGGAAGCGGTGACCCAGACCGCGACCCTCAGAAGCGCCCTCAATCAGACCCGGAACATCCGCAACGGTGTAGCGAACATCGCCCGCCTGCACCACACCCAGGTTCGGGATCAGAGTGGTGAACGGGTAATCAGCAATCTTCGGACGCGCCGCAGAAATCGCAGCAATCAACGAAGACTTACCAGCCGACGGGTAACCCACCAGAGCCACATCCGCAATGGACTTCAGCTCCAGAACAATATCAGCCTCTTCACCGGGGGTGCCCAACAGAGCAAAACCGGGCGCCTTACGCTTAGCCGAAGCCAACGCAGCGTTACCCAGACCGCCCATACCGCCACGCGCAGCAACATACTCGTCGCCCACACGCAGCAGGTCAGCCAAAACATTACCCTCGCGGTCCTTCACCACAGTACCCTGCGGCACGGTCAGGATCAGGTCCTCACCGTTGAAGCCGTGGTGCATATCGCCACGACCAATATCGCCATTCGGGGCGTGCTGATGCGGGCTGTGGTGGTACTCCAACAGGGTCGTGGTCTGGTTATCCACACGCAGAATCACCGCGCCACCATTACCACCATTACCGCCGTTGGGGCCGCCCAGGGGCTTAAACTTTTCACGTCGCACGGAGACGCAGCCGTTACCTCCGCGACCGCCAGATACATGCAAGACCACGCGGTCCACGAACTCTGCCACGGGTTCTCCTTATCTTGAACATCTTCACTTCGCCACCGCACGGCACACACCCATCATGCTGCGGATGCGGCGGCAGGCGCGACCGGGTTGGGGTGCGCCTCATCGTGGAGCCCAGCACGGGCGTCCACGGCATTCGAGGTCATAGCGAGAGGGGGTAGACTAACGCCTACCCCCTCTGCCCTAGCGGTGAGTATTACTCAGCTGCTGCCAGGATGTTAACGACCTTGCGGCCCTTGCGGGTACCGAATTCGACGGTGCCTGCTGCCAGAGCGAACAGGGTGTCGTCGCCACCGCGGCCAACGTTCAGGCCGGGGTGGAAGTGGGTGCCGCGCTGGCGAACGAGAATCTCGCCTGCGTTGACGGACTGGCCGCCGTAGCGCTTAACACCGAGGTACTGGGGGTTCGAGTCACGGCCGTTACGGGTGGAGCTTGCGCCCTTCTTGTGTGCCATTCTGTATTCCTACCTTAGGGTTGAATTCCGGTCGTCTTAATTACGCGTTGATAGCGGTAATCTTGACGGTGGTCAGCTCGGCGCGGAAGCCCTGACGCTTCTTGTAACCGGTCTTGTTCTTGTACTTCTGAATAACGATCTTCGGACCGCGCAGGTCCTCAACCTTCTCAGCAACAACCTTGGCGGAAGCCAGGGACTTTGCGTCAGCGGTGACCTTGTCACCGTCGACGAGCAGCAGCACGGGCAGCTCGATGGTGCTGCCGGGCTCGCCTGCAACACGGTCAAGGGTAACGAGGTCGCCTACGGAAACCTTCTCCTGGCGGCCGCCAGCGCGTACAATCGCGTATGCCACTATGGGACTCACTTTTCTCGACAACTTGCTTCTTGGATCTCACACGAATGAGCAGCCTGCGCTTTCATTGCTGTGCGCCCTCCCCCGCCAATCAAATGACCACGATTAAGGAGGAACGGCCCGTGCGTTCCGACGGGATTGCCCGCCGAAGCCAACACGCGAGGCTCACCGGTGGTGTCTCTCTCCCGCACGTTCCAACCTCAGCCGAATACTCGACCGCGCCGAAGACGATGCGGGTGGGAGCGGTGTCTCCCGCTGGCCCTGCGTCGATAGGGCTTCACTGAGATAAACACCAGTCCTTAAGGATACGGCATGATCTACGCGCCGCGCAATAGATAAATTTTCGGAACACCCGAAGTCGGCACGTGATACTACTCAACCCCGGCAGATACACCGCAGATAAACCGGGCATAAAAACCCCGGCGGGG
>ERZ1674288.64-NODE-64-length-13891-cov-9.496675_pt1 | contig 13891 bp, 7 predicted proteins | sample MGYA00581190_ERZ1674288 | MGnify/ENA primary metagenome ERZ1674288 (study PRJEB41354, sample SAMEA4873332) | human saliva metagenome | biome: human-associated habitat [ENVO:00009003]; feature: mouth environment [ENVO:08000002]; material: saliva material...
GTAATATTTCAGGTTTTCCGCCTTGTGATTGCAGATTTCCCCGCCAAATAGCCGTGTCACATTATGACGCTACGTCAGCAAGGTTTTATAAATACGCATTTAATATGCAAAAATGAAACAAGGGTGGGCTGTCGCACCTCCCTCAAGGACGATTCACCCTGAACATAGTGAGCCGCCCCTCCAGCGGATGTGCGTCGGAACCACTCCACCTAAAAATTCCACGCACACTGGAGACATACACTATGGCTACAAAACCCGTCTCGCGTGCGGAGGCAGCAAAGATTGCCCGCCGCTCAGACACGGTCGGTGCCTATGCCGGAAAAGGCTGGGTACAGGCTGTTGCGTTTGTGATGCTCCTGGGCTTCACCATCATGGCAGTCCTTGCAATGCGCACCTACGCACTCTCCATGCCGCTACCCGACAAAATTGTCGGCAATGACGGCAAAGTAATCGCAACCCAGGAACAGATCCTGCACGGTCAGGAACTCTTCCAGGGACGCGGTCTGCAGCAGTACGGCTCCGTCCTGGGCCACGGCGCCTACCTCGGCCCCGACTACACTGCAGAATACCTGCGCCTGACCACCGATGCTGCCGTCAAGGAGTACCGTGAACAGGGCAAGCAGGACCCCCGCGAACTCGTCAAGAACGAGTGGCGCAAGGAGAACAAGTACGACGAGCAGACTAAGACCATCACCTGGTCCGCTGGTGAGACCAAGGGCTACCAGCTCATGCTCAAGCACTACCGCGAAACCCTGATGAAGGGCGACACCTCGCAGGGCCTGTTCCCCGACGCCATTAAGAACGACGAAGAACTGCACGACCTCGTCGCATTCTTCGGCTGGACCGCATGGGCATCGGCGGCAGACCGCCCCGACCAGCCCTACTCCTACACCAACAACTGGCCCTCCGAACCCAACGTGGACAACAAGCCCACCGCGGATCTGATGGTCTGGTCGGCACTCTCCCTGATTGCCCTCATCGGTGGTACCGGTCTGATGTTCGCCATCTACGGCCGCTGGTCCCGCGCTATCGGCTGGCACGCAGAAGAGGCACCCGTCCTCGACTTCCGTCAGCCCGACGAAGTTCGCCTGACCCCCTCGCAGAAGGCAGCCTGCCTGCTCTTCGCAACCATCCTGGTGCTGTTCCTGCTGCAGGCTCTGGTGGGTGCGCTCACCGAGCACTACCGTGAAGAACTCACCGGCTTCTTCGGTATCGACATGGGCCAGTTGCTGCCCTACACGGTATCTCGAACCTGGCACCTTCAGCTCTCCCTCTTCTGGACCGCAGGCGCGTTCCTGGCGGGCGGTATCTTCATTGCCCCGCTCATTACCCGCCGCGAACCCAAGAAGCAGGGCCTGCTCACCTACGTTCTCATCGGCGCCGTGGTCTTCGTGGTCCTCGGCTCGCTGCTGAACGAATGGTTCTCTCAGAAGGGCCTCATCCCCAAGGAACTCACCGGCTTCTTCTCGCAGCAGTGGGAGTTCCTGGACCTGCCGCGATTCTTCCAGATCCTGCTCACCGCGGGTATGTTCATCTGGATTGTCATCGTCTGGCGTACCCTCTCCTCCCGCCTGAAGGGCTCGAAGAAGACCTCCCTGCCGTGGCTGTTCCTCTTCTCCGGCCTCGCCATCCCCATGTTCTACGCGGTCGGCCTGCTCGCAGGTCAGCGTACTCACGTGACCGTCGCCGAATTCTGGCGCTTCTGGGTGGTTCACCTCTGGGTGGAGGACTTCCTCGAACTGTTCACCACCGTGATGGTGGCGTACATCTTCGTGCTGCTCGGCGTGGTCCGCGAGCGCATCGCAATCGCCATCATCATGATGGACGCCGTGCTCTACTCCGTCGGTGGTGTGATCGGTACTCTGCACCACACCTACTTCGTCGGTACCCCCTCCGAGCAGATGGCATTCGGTGCGTTCTTCTCCGCAGCTGAGGTTATCCCGCTGACCTTCCTGACCGTTGAGGCATGGGGCTTCATGCAGCTGGGTGCTCGCCAGTACTCCAACCGCACCAAGCCTTTCCCGCACCGTTGGGCTGTTATGTTCCTGATTGCTGTGGGCTTCTGGAACTTCCTCGGCGCGGGCGTGTTCGGCTTCCTCATCAACCTGCCGATCGTGTCCTACTTCGAGATTGGTACCGCGCTGACCGCAAACCACGCACACGCATCCATGATGGGTGTGTACGGTATGCTCGCCATCGCGTTCGCGGTGTTTGGTCTGCGCTACCTGATCCCTGAGGACAAGTGGCCTGAGAAGGGTCTGAAGTTCTCCTTCTGGACCCTGAACATCGGTCTGCTGTGGATGTCCTTCATCTCGCTGCTGCCGCTGGGTATCGCTCAGCTGTACAAGTCCGTTGGTGAGGGCTACTACGAGGCTCGTTCCTTCGCGTTCATCCACGACGGTGCTTCCGCCGTGATGGGTTGGATGCGTATGCCCGGTGACGTCATCTTCCTGGTCGGCATCATCCCGCTGATCAAGCTGGCGCTGCTGGCTCTCAAGGAGATCTTCTCCAAGAACGCTAAGGAAACCGTCCTGGAGCTGCCCGAACCTCCGCTGTACGAGGTAGTTGAGGATGCTCGCATCGCAGAGTTCGCCGGCGCTAAGGCTGCCGAGGAGCTGCCCGAGCAGACCAGCCCCTACCGTAGCGATCGTCGAGGCTAACCATGCCTGAGCAGATTGCTGGAGTTTCTTTCCTCGTGTGGCTTGCCTGCGTGTACGCGCTGGGCCTGGTCGCCGTGGGTTGGGGCTTCGATATTCTCGCCAAGCGCACCAGCCAGCGCATGGTGGCGGCGCGAACCTTCGGGTTCACCTACCACGAAGAGAGCGACGCGTGGCTCTGCCCCGAAGACCAGTGGCTGTGGGCGACCGCATTCGACTCGGACAACCGAGTGATGCGTTACCGCGCCAAGCCCAGCGTGTGCAACACCTGCCCGATTAAGGACAGCTGCACCGTCTCGGCAAACGGCCGCGAGCTCACCCGCGAAGTGGATGAATGGCCTTACTCCGAGTCGGGTCGTTTCCACCGTGGACTGGCGGTTGCCGTGTCGCTGCTGGGTGTGGTCATCCTGATTGGTGCCGCCATCGTCTGGCACTCCCCGCTGGAGCTTCTGGTGGAGGGTGCCGCCGCGGTGGTCTGCCTCTCGCTGACCTACCCGCTGGCTGTGAAGCTCATGCGTTCCCCCGCGAACTTCGAGAACGATCCGAAGCATATTCACGCATCCACCGCCGACGAATCGGTGAACGTGAAGATGGACCGTTTCGCGGCGAAGTGGGGTGGCGTTTCGAATGAGCGTAAGCGCCGTACCGAGCAGACCCGCAAGCAGATGATTGCGGATGCGACCCTGCCGGTTCGTACCTCTGCCCTCGACCCGGACCGCCCCGCCTGGAGCGGTACCGGTACCTCGGTTAAGCGACTGCACAAGACCACGAATGAGGTCCTGCAGGAGCAGAACCTGGCTGAGGTTGAGGCGGCTGAAAAGCTGGCAGAGCAGATGGCGAAGAAGTAGCGCTGCACAAGTTTTTCCGTTCCGGCGGCTGACCGGCTGGCTGGTCCCGTCTGTTAGCTTCGGCGGCTACCCTGCATGGAATTCTCTTTTATTCCTCTTTTGAGGTTTTCCATGCGGGGTACCGCCGAGGCGCCGACCCGCCGCGACGTGCGCCGGGACGGAAAATTCCCCTCCCAAACTCCCCACACAGCCCGGTACCGGGCAACACCCACTACCTACACCCCTACTACCTGAACCGTACGAGGCGCGGGCAGGTGGGCACACATACCGTCCTCCCCCAATACTTGTGAAGGAAAACCATGGATCCCGTCACTTTGGCAACTATCCTCATCCCAGTTGCCGTCATTGTTCTTTTTATTCTGATTCGTATGTTCCGCGTCATCCCCGAATACGAGCGTGGCATCTCTTTCCGCTTCGGTCACCTGCGCTCGGAACTGAAGCCCGGCCTGAACATCGTCTTCCCCCTCGTCGACTCCCTGCAGCGCGTTGATATGCGTGTCATCACCCTGACCATTCCCCCGCAGGAAGTCATCACCAAGGACAACGTTCCCGCCCGCGTGAACGCCGTGGTCCTCTTCCGCGTTACCAACGCCAAGAACGCGGTGCTTGAGGTTGAGAACTACCCGATTGCCACCAGCCAGATCGCGCAGACCACCCTGCGTTCCCTGCTCGGTCGCGTTGACCTGGACACCCTGCTCGCACACCGCGAGGACCTGAACGAGGACCTGCGTTCCATCATCGGTTCGCGCACCGAGCCGTGGGGTATTCAGGTGGAGCTCGTCGAAATTAAGGACGTTGAGATTCCCGAGGCTATGCAGCGCGCCATGGCACGCGAGGCTGAGGCTGAGCGTGAGCGCCGCGCAAAGATCATTTCGGCACGCGGTGAGCTGGAGGCTTCGAGCGAGCTGAAGGAAGCATCCGACATTCTGAGCCAGTCCCCCGCCTCCCTGCAGCTGCGTTACCTGCAGACCCTGCTGGAGCTGGGCGCCGACCAGAACTCGACCGTGGTCTTCCCGCTGCCCATGGACGTCATTGGCCCCCTCGTGGGTGCACTCAAGGGCGAGGGCAAGTAGGCGCTTCTCCCCTTCCCTGACGCACTAGCCGCGGCGGCTGATTCGCAGCGGTTAGGCGTATAGAAATATCCCGTGCAGATGAGAGTATCTGCACGGGATATTTCTATGCCGAATGTTCTTCGCGAAAGCTAGAAGGAAGGCGTTTGGCCCGCCGCGGGGGTTGGATGAGGTGGTTGCGACGGGCCAAACTGGTCGGTTACACGCCGTAGAGGTGCGGGCGCGGCAGGTACATCAGCCAGTTGGGTGAGGGCCGGAATCCTACCGCAAACGGTTTTCACCGACGCCTTAAGCATAACCGGCAAGGCGCCCGAACCGGCGGCAGTTTGAGTGAAGCATCAATCACCCATCTCACGCCATGCCGGGGCGGTATTCAACCCAAAAATCGGTGCCTAACGCACCGGCGAACCGAACCCCACTCAGCCTCTAGCGCAGCCTCTAACGCAGTGCCCGGTGAGCCTGGTCAAAGAACTCACGCTCGTACACGCACGCCGACAGGTACGCCTGCGCCGCACGCACACGCTGAGCCGGTGAAGCCGCCTCAAACGCACGCTCCACCTCCGCGAGGCTACGTGCCACATCCGCCGCGAATTCCTCGCCACCGTACAGGCTCAACCAGTCAGCGTACGGGTGGTCCGGGTGGTTCTGCGAGGAGAGCACGGCACCGACCTCTTCGTAGAGCCAGTAGCAGGGCAGAATCGCGGCGGCGCCGACCACGTAGTCATCACCGGCAGCGGAGGCACGCAGGAAATTCGTGTACCCCATGGTAATCGGCGAAGGCCCACCCAGGCGTGCACGGTTCGCCAACCAGCCCTCGTGCAGCTGCGATTCGGCGGCAATCGCCTCGTGCGCGCCAGCCGCCCAGTGCACCTGCGCCTCAGCGGTGTCGGCACGCGCCGAGAGAGTCGCGAGCGCACGCGAATAGTCGCGCAGGTAGAGGGCGTCCTGGTCCAGGTAGAAGGAGAACAGGTCCTCATCGAGGGTTCCGTCACCGAGGGCACGCACGAACGGCAAATCCAGAATCTGGTGCCAGGTTTCGCCACCCGCAGCCCAGAGCGCGGCGGTCCAGGGGCCTGCGGGCTTGACGACGGCTTCACCGGCGGGCACGGGGCTGACCGGCAGCAGACGCTCCGGGCTGGTGCCATCCAGAGCATTGCCCTCAGAGTCGGTGGTGGCGAGCAGGTGATGCCACGGGTAGGCGGAGGCGGCAGCCTCCAGACGGCGGGCGCGGGCGGCGTGGTCCACCGGGCCGTGGCCCTCACCGGAGCCGACCTGCAGACCGGCACCTGCGGCAATGGACTCGTGGAGCCAGCGGGTGCTCCACTGCAGGGCGCGGTGGGTATCGTCGCTGGTCAGAGTGTTCTTCTGGTCTGCGGCAGGCTCTGCGGCCTCAGTGTGCTGCAGCAGCTCCACGCCCAGGCGGGTTGCCAGCGAAGAGGACAGGGAACATCCGGTGCCGTGCGTATTGCGGCTCTCCAGACGCGGGGTACGCACGTGCGCGCAGGTGCCGTCCGGGAAGACCGCAGTGTTGCCGGCGTCCTGACCGCACAGGTGGCCGCCCTTCACAATGACGGTGGTTCCGGTCGCCGCCGCGAGGTTCGCCGCCTGCTCGTGCGCCTCATCAAAGGTCTGAGCGGGCTCTTTCTCGCAGAGCACAGCAAGCTCCGGAATGTTCGGGGTAATCACGTCCACGAGCGGCACGAGGTCGCGCAGCGCCTGCTCCGCTTCCGCCTGCAGCAGGCGGTCACCGCTGGAGGCAATCATGACCGGGTCGAGCACAACCACGGGCACGGGGTGCTCGCTCAACCAGGTGCGGACGGTGCGGATTGTGTCCGCGTCGCCGAGCATGCCGATTTTTACTGCGTCCACCGTGACGTCATCAAAAACGGCGGCAAGCTGAGCGGTCAAAAATTCCAGGGGCGGGGTGAATACTTCACGAACCCCGCAGGTGTTCTGGGCGACCAGTGAGGTGGTCACGCACATGCCGTAACCGCCGGATGCGGTAATGGACTTGAGGTCCGCCTGGATGCCCGCACCGCCGGAGGGGTCGGTTCCCGCAATAGAGAGGACCCTCGGCACCCGAGCGGTCTGAGGCGCCCGGGGGTTTCCGGGAACGCTCGCGCTAGGTACAGGGTTAGAGGTGGATGCGCACGTGGGCGCGCTAGGCTGCTCTGCCTTCATCGATAATCCCTTCGCTAGTTCGAACTAGAGCAGGTTCAATGGGTGTTTTTCTCAGCTTTGAGTGTTTGTACGCTGTCTCGCGCGCCTGCTGTTCCGTGCCCCCGCTGTTTTGGTTGCCCGTCTTTGGGTGGGTCAGCGGGTTGGGAGCAGGCGTCTCAAGGCACCCCATATCGCTCTGCCAGGTTATCACAATGATTATCAGTAACTGCACGTTTTGTCAGAAACAAGATAATCTCTCCGAAATTTTCGTTTGCGGAGGCTCTTCACAACGCACCCCATCCACACATCACCCCAGTACCAATCACTCCCCCAGCCACCGCCTCAAGCCACCCATTAAACGAGTGTGCCCGGCACCGCTTCACACGGTGCCGGGCACTATCTTCCGGGAATATATGCTGCCGGTTAGGTCAGGGCGAAAATCTCCGCTGGGGAGCCCTCCGCAATAATCCTGCCCTCGTGCAGCAGGACCGCGCGGTCAGCCAGCGAGGCGATGCGCGCATCGTGCGAAATAATCAGCACCGCACGGTTCGCCAGCACGGCGCGCAGGGACTCGGTTGCGTCCGCGAGTTCCAGCTGGGTGGTGGACTCGTCCAGAATCACGGCGTGCGGGTCAGCAAGCACAATACGCGCCAGGGCCAGCTGCTGAATCTGGTCGCGGGTCAGAGGCGAATCCGCGCCGCTGACGACGGTGTCCATGCCCTGCGGCAGGTCACGCCACCAGCGGGCGCCGACAGCGTCCAGTGCCTCACCCATCTGCTCGACGGTTGCATCCGGCACAACCACCGTGAAGTTATCGGCGAGGGTACCGAAGAAGACGTGCGCTTCCTGGGTGCAGACCAGCAGGCGCGGGCGGCCGTCGGCGGCGGCATCGGTCGGGAAGTCGCCGTGACCGACCGGGCGGCCCATCACGGTGATGGTGCCCTCCAGGGCGGTCAGCGAACCACCAATCAGACGCGCCAGGGTGGTCTTACCCGAACCGGAACGACCCACCAGGGCGAGCGCTTCGCCGCGGCGAATCTTCAGGTTGATGCCTTCCAGAACGAGGGCATCGGGCGAGTAGCCGTAGGAAACATCGATGCACTCAATGGCGTACTGCGGGTCCTTCACCTCTTCATCCGAGACGGCGGCGAACGCTTCAGCGCGGTGCTGTGCACGCTCCTCACGCTGCTTCTTCGCCAGGGACACCACACCGAACACGCGGCCCATGTTCACGAGCATGATGCGCAGGCTGCTCACGTGGTGGTTCAGCATGTCGGCGAGGGTTCGCAGGCTGAAAACCATGACCGAGGCGGTCGCTACGGCGCCCCAGGAAGCCCAGCCAATAGCCACGCAGGCGGCGCCCCAGAGCATGCACAGAATCGTGGGGATCCAGGCGTTGATGGCGTCCACGGTGAAGTACAGCTGGCGGATGCGCACCATGCCCAGCTGTGCGGCGAACTGGCGCTTGTTCTCACCGGCGAAGGCGTCTTCGCGGGCGGTGTGAACGCCCAGCTCGCGAATCGTGGAGGTGCCGCGGATATTCTCGGTCAGCACGCTGTTGAGGTCGCTCACGCGCTCCTGGGCGGTCTGGTTGCGTGCCGCCATGAGCGGCAGCATCTTCGACATGATGAGGGCAAGACCGGCAATCATGGGCAGCATAATCAGGCCCATTGCGGGGCTCACAACCGCCAGGGAGATGGTGGAGATAATGAAGTACAGCACCACGTAAATTGCGCCGAGCAAATCCTCACTGACGGACTTAGCCGCCGAGGACAGGTCGTCGGTCACGCGGGTGAGCAGGTCGCCACTACCGGCTTCTTCCACGGTGCGTGCGTCCAGGTCGAGGGTACCGTCGAGAGTGTCCTGGTTGGCGTCACGGGTGACGAGCGCGCCCAGTCGGGCCGCGCTGTACGAGGAGACCATGAGGGTTATCGCCTGCACGATGACCGCCGCCAGGATAATCAGAATCGGCTGCCACGGGTAGCTGGCGAACTTACCCGCCACCACGTCGTCAACGGTGGCACCAATCTGCAGGGGTACCACCGCACCCATGAGGGTACTGACCATGTAGATGACGAAGGTGTAGAGGGCTCGTCCCTTATGCGCCGCGAGGTAGTTCCACATGCGGCGTGCCACGTAGGCGGGGTTTTCGATGGGGAGCTGCTTTGCCATGCTAGTTCACCTCCTGATTCTGAGTGGTTGCGGGGGTTTCCGCCTTAGCGGCAGGGTAGCCGTCGCGTTCCATGCGGCGGGTCGTCTCCGCGGTCGTGGAGACAACGTAGACCTGCTCCAAATCCTGCAGTAGGCCGGGGTAGCCAACGGGCAGGCGGTCGCTACCGACCTGGGTTTCCATCGCATCGTAGATGTAGCGCTGGCTGGGTTCGTCCACGGAGTTCAGCGGCTCGGTCAGGATGAGCACCTGCGCGTCCTGTGCGAGCGCGCGAGCGAGTGCCAGACGCTGACGCTGACCGCCGGAGAGGTTCGCGCCTTCACTGGTGATGCGGGCGGCGAAGTAGTCTTCGGGGTTGCGTCCGCCCAGTCGATAGGCGATTTCGCGGGAGTCGGTAATCTTCAGCAGTTCCTCGTCCTTTGCCTGTGCCAGTTCCTCGTCGGGGTTCGGCACGGTGCCCAGGCGCAGGTGCTCCTGCAGGGTTCCGGCGAAAATCATGGGGTTGGGTTCGCTCAGCAGCACGCGGCGGCCGGTTGCGTCCTTGAGGTCCTCTCCCCCGCGTCGCAGGGTGCGGGCGAGCGCCTCGGCGTAGTCCTGCGCGGTGAGGTTGTAGTCGCGCGGGTTGACGTACACGATGCGCGGGTTGCTTGCACCGGCGGGGGCGACGGGTACGGGCACTTCAAGGGTGCTTGCCTCGACTGCCTGTTCGGCGCGTGCCAGCTGCGCCATTTCTTCGTCGGTTCGCGGGCTCTTCAACACGCCCTGGCGTACGCCCGCGTGGCCTTCGAGGCGAGCAACCTTGGCGAGCGCGATCTTGGCGTAACGCCAGGCGGTGAGGAAGTTCTGGGTAATCCAGATGGGGCCGCCCATCATCGCAATAATGGAGGCGACGGTCACCAGAGACGCGGCGGGGGTGTCGGAGACCCAGCGGCCGTTTTCGACGTGGCCGGTGAGGGCGAAGCCGATGCCGAGCAGGGTCACGGCGCCACCGAGTAGCGCGCGGATGAGGTACATCCAGCGGTGCGTCTTTTCGTAGCGCATGTAGCTGTCGAAAACTTCGTCGGTGCCGCGGTGGTAGCGTTCACGCATCTGCTCTTCGGCGCCGAGGCCGGCGATGGTACGCAAACCGGTGGCAATATCGGAGGCGCGTGAGGAGGCCTCGCCGTCCTTTTCGCGGTACTCGCCAATCTTCGATTCGAGGAAGGTCGAGTACCAGGCAATCACGCCGACCACGATGAGCGTGCCAATGAGGGTGACGACCGCGGTGACGGGGTTAATCAGCCAGAGCTGTACGGCACCGAGGGTCGCGATAATCATGGCGTTAACGAACAGCGGTAGGGAGAAGTAGACGTTTGTAACACGTCGTACGTCCTTGTTCATGACGGTGACCGCTTCGCCCGCGTCAACGCTTGTGCGGGTGCGTCCCATAAGCCGGTTAATGTAGGCGCGCCAGTCGCGGCCGAGTTCCGCGCTGAGGGTCATGGAGGTGCCCCAGCCGAAGAACTCGTTAATCACGATGAAGGTGATGGATGCAACGACCACCCAGAACATAGGCCAGGCGTCGGGGGCTTTTCCGGCGATGTGCTGGTTGATGAATTGACCCACCATGACGGGGATCAGGATTGCACCGATACCCGCGGTGGTTTCCCCGAGGACGGGGATTGCCCAGCGGTGCCAGGGGTATTTGTTTCCGGGCGCGGTGACTCGCAGGGCGAGGCGCTTTTTGAGGGCTTCCTCTTCTGCCTTGCGCTGTTCGCTAGCGGTTACTTCCTGTGCAGATTTTTTCTGCGAGGCTTTTTTCTGAGCGGCTTTTTCCTGCGTGGTTTTGCTGTGCAGGGTTTCTTCGTGCGCAGCTTCTTCACGCGCAGCGTTTTCTTGTGCCTTGTCAGCGTTGTATTCAGTCATTCAACGTCTCTCCTTTCTCTTACCCTATTCCTTTATCAATGTGGCACGCAACACTAAGAGTGTATTAGGTGGGGCGTGTCGTTATTGTGTGCAACGTATTTTGGGGCGTGTATCGACCGCACAGTATGGTCCGGCATCAATCGGCGGATTCTGCATCTGCGCGGCAATCTATGCGGCGTGGAGGCCTGTGCCTTCAACCTTCTGGGCACCAGGTTTTTGCATCACTGCACCTAAAGCTCTTTGTTCCACACTACACGAATTTTGGGAATTCGCGCATTAGCGCGGCGCCGCGCCCCGTGAACACCCCGTAATCACCCCGCGCGCGCCCGTGAACACCTCACGAAGACCCTGCGAGTACCCGTTTGTTCCCTCGTAACGATAACGCCCCCGCGTCCGCGCTATTCCCGATAGACTGGAATTCTCATGAGTATTTTGAATTTTCTTTCTCCCTCGCTGGGCGAGAACCCCGGCGACTACAATCGACGCGATTTTAAGGGCAATCCCCTCACCCCCGAAGAGATTTACGAGGCGTTCACCGAGTGGATTTCGACCCGCGGTATGACGCTCTACCCCGCCCAGGACGAGGCCGTCCTGAGCATTGCCGCCGGCCATAACGTGGTGCTGGCTACCCCGACCGGCTCGGGTAAGTCCACCGTGGCTGTTGCCGCACATTTTACGGGCCTGGCGACCGGTCAGCGCTCCTACTACACCGCCCCCATTAAGGCGCTGGTCTCTGAGAAGTTCTTTGACCTGATCAATATTTTTGGTGCCGAGAATGTGGGCATGATTACCGGCGACTCCGCCATCAACACGGAGGCGCCCATTATCTGCTGCACCGCGGAGATTCTGGCGAACATTGCCCTGCGCGAGGGTAAGGATGCGGACCTCTGCCAGGTCATCATGGACGAGTTCCACTTCTACTCTGACCCGCAGCGCGGCTGGGCGTGGCAGCTTCCCCTGCTGGAGCTTCCGCAGGCGCAGTTCCTGCTGATGAGCGCGACCCTGGGCGATACGACCCGCTTCCAGGAGGAGATGACGGCGCTGACCGGCCGCGAGAGCGACCTGGTGGCTCATTCTGAGCGCCCCATTCCCCTGCACTTCTACTACTCCACCACCCCGGTTCAGGAGACGGTGCAGGAGCTCGTGCAGACCAAGCAGACTCCGGTCTACATTGTGCACTTCTCGCAGAAGGCGGCGCTGGAGCAGGCAAACGCCCTGCTCTCGGTGGCGATTGCCTCGAAGGAAGAGAAGGAACGCATCGCCGAGCTGATTGCTAAGTTCCGTTTCGGTCCGGGCTTCGGTAAGGCGCTGAATAAGCTGGTGCGCGCCGGCATCGGTATTCACCACGCCGGCATGCTGCCCAAGTACCGCCGCCTGGTCGAGCAGCTGGCTCAGGAGGGTCTGCTCAAGGTCATCTGCGGTACCGACACCCTGGGTGTGGGCATTAACGTGCCGATTCGTACCGTGCTGATTACGGCGCTGTCCAAGTTTGATGGTGCCCGTAGCCGCCGTCTGCGTGCCCGCGAGTTCCACCAGATTGCTGGACGCGCGGGCCGCGCGGGCTTTGATACCGCCGGTACCGTAGTGGTTCAGGCTCCCGAGCACGATATTGAGAACGCGCGCCTGCTTGCCAAGGCTCAGGCGAAGTTCGGTGACGATACCAAGCGCATTAACCAGTCGCTGTCCTCCAAGCGTAAGAAGGCACCGGAGGGCTTCGTGGGCTGGTCCGAGAAGACCTTCGACCAGCTGGTTGAAGCCGCCCCGGAGCCGCTGACCTCCTCCTTCGACATCACCCATTCGATGTTGCTGAACCTGATGCACCGCCCGGAGAACCCGGTCATCGCCGCGTACCGCATCATTCAGAACAACCACGAGAGCCCGGCGCGCCGCCGCGAGCTGCTGCGCAAGGCAATCGGCATCTACAAGGAACTGCTGACCGGTGGCGTGATTGAGCGAACCAACACCCCGGACGAGCACGGCTCCTACCTGCGCCTGACCGAGGACCTGCAGGATAACTTTGCCCTCAACCAGCCGCTGTCCGCTTTTGCGGTCGCCGCGCTGGAGCTGCTCGACCCCGAATCCCCCAGCTACGCCCTGGATGCGCTCTCCCTCATCGAGGCAACCCTGGACTCCCCCAACCAGGTGCTGTACGCGCAGGAACGCAAGGCGAAGAACGAGCTGTCGGCACAGTTGAAGGCTGACGGTGTGGACTACACCGAACGCATGAACGAGCTGGACAAGGTCACCTACCCGCAGCCGCTGGCGGAGCTCATCGAGCAGGCGTACACGACCTACAAGCAGTCCGCCCCGTGGGTTGCACGTTTTGAGCCGCGCCCCAAGTCGATTGTGCGCGACATGTACGAACGCGCGATGGGCTTCAACGACTTCGTGCAGTACTACTCGCTCGAACGCGCCGAGGGCGTACTCCTGCGCTACCTTTCCGACGCGTACAAGGCGCTGCGCCACACCATCCCCGATACCGCCGTGACCGATGAGCTCGACGACATCATCGAGTGGCTCGGCGAGCTGGTACGCCAGACCGACTCCTCCCTGGTGGACGAGTGGGAGAAGCTGGCCGCCGGCGAAGACACCGCCACCATTGCCGCCGAGCACGCCTCCATCGAGGAGGAAGAGCCTCCCGCCGTGACGAAGAACCTGCGCGCCTTCCGCGTGATGGTGCGCAACGCCCTCTTCCGCCGCGTGGAGCTCTTCGCCGACGAACGCGACCGTGCCCTGGGCGCCCTGGACGAATGGTGCGGCTGGGACGCCGACCGCTGGGCGGACGCCATGGACGACTACTTCGACACCTACGACGACATCTACACGGACGCCGACGCGCGCTCGCCTCGCTTGGTCAGCATGGACGAGGACACCGCCGCGCATCCGGGCGTGTGGAAGGTTCAGCAGAGCTTCGCCGACCCCGAAGATAACTTTGACTTCGGTATTCGTGCCGAGGTTGATCTGGCGGCATCCGATGAAGCGGGCTACCCGGTGCTGAAGATTCTGAGCGTGGGCGAGTTCTAAGACTCCGCCTAAGACTTCGCCCGAGACTTCACCCGGGCTCTGCCACGATGTTGCCCA
>ERZ1674288.66-NODE-66-length-13667-cov-8.682266_pt1 | contig 13667 bp, 10 predicted proteins | sample MGYA00581190_ERZ1674288 | MGnify/ENA primary metagenome ERZ1674288 (study PRJEB41354, sample SAMEA4873332) | human saliva metagenome | biome: human-associated habitat [ENVO:00009003]; feature: mouth environment [ENVO:08000002]; material: saliva material...
CGGGGAGCCTGGGGTAGTACATCCCAGGCTCCCCGCCTCTTAGCGTGCCCATGCCCTAGCCTGCATTCAACTAGCTGGGCGAAAAGGCCCAAAGGTCAGGCGTATTGGCGACTGAGCCGCTTACTTGAAGCGAACCTCCGCCATACCGTTCACACGCACGTTCGGGCCGACCGGCGCCTCCTTAGTGCCAACGATTGCGCCGTTGCGCACGCTGGGTGCCAGGTATGAGCCGCCAGCGCCACCGGCGCCGCCCTGCTGAACGTAGCCGACCGCACGGCGCGGGTTCTTCGGGTTGTTGCACCACTGCTGCGAAATAATGATTGCCGAAACCGCGTTCGCCGCACCGGAACCGCCACCGCCGTAGCCTGCGCCGCCGCCAGCAGAAACCACGGTCTGGTAGCCGAAGAAGTTCTTGCTGATGGTGATGCTGGTGGTTCGTGCGGTTGCGGTGCCGGTCAGGTTCGCGGGGTCGTTCTTGTCGTACTGGTAGGCGTACGCACCCACGCCGTCCGCACCGTTTGCGTTGAAGCCGTTACCGCCGGTTGCACCCGCGTTGCTGGTGCTGTGGATGACCTGCTTGTTCTGGGAACCGAAGCCGACCAGACCGTGGTCGCCGGTGGGCAGGCTATTGGGGATAGCACCCATGCCACCTCGACCGCCGGAGCCACCCGTGCCGGGGGTTGCGATGATCTGCAGGTTCGCCTCGACGCTGTAGGCGTCGCTTGCGGCGGCGCCCTCGTAGCCCATGGCGGATTCTGCGTTGCCGCCGGAGCCGCCGCGCACCCATTCCAGGCCGCAGACCGGGCTGATGGCGTAGCTTGAGCCGGGCAGCGGTGCGGTGGAGCTGGAGTTACGCACGTGTCCGCCGCCGCCACCTGCTGCGATAGCAACCACGGTGCCGTTGACCAGCAGCGCGGAGGAGCCACCTCCGGATGCGGCGTAGATGCTGCGCTTGAAGTGGGTGTGGGGTGCGCCGTCGCCAGCGGTGGGGTTGCCGTAGGTGCGGGGGTTTGCCGCGTCGATAATAGCCTTCGGACCTGCGGGAACGGTGACCTGAGCGGCGGAGGAGCCGCCCTTGCCGTAGCCTTCACCGCCGGTTGCGGGCTTGGATTCGTTCCAGCTTGCGCCGTTGCGGGTGACGCGCTCGAGCACTCCGATGCCGCCTGCCGCGGCGACGATTTCTACGGTTGCGCCGGGGGTGACGCTGACGGTGCCGGTGACCTTGGCGCCGCATCCGCCCTGACTGCGTGCCATGACGGTGCCGCCCGCGCCGCCGGTGAGGGTGAAGCTGAGTTCGCGTACGCCCGCCGGGACGGTGAAGGTCTTGACGGTCTTGCGGCCGTTTGCCTGGCCCTTGATGGTGTGGGAGGTGCCGGTCTGCGCGTTGTTGGCGGCGTAGGCTGGTACGGCTGCGGAGGCTGCGATGACGGGCAGTGCCCATGCCGCGCCGGTGAGAATGGCGCGGCGGGTGGGGTGTGGGTTGTGAGGCATGAGGTTTTCTTTCATGAGGGTTGAGGATGAAGATTGAGATGAGCGAATAATTTACACCTTTGTGCACTGAGTGCAATATTCATTTTCTAGAGTATAGACACCGAAAAACATTCTCAACTCGCCGCGCTATGACCTCGCTCAACCTCTCAGTAATCGGCTACCCAAGCCTCATGCACCCAGCGTTTCGGGGCGCAAAAACCGGGCGCGAAAAAGCCCGCGAGCACACACGCCCGCGGGCTTCCACCCCTCAATCTTCAGACGGCGCTAAAACTAGCCCTTAGTCTCGCAGAGGTACACCTTGGCCTCGCCATCATGGACGTTAATGCCACCCCTCATTGAGTTCATAGAGTTAGAGATTTCACCCTGAATAACGCGCGGCGACAGGTACGAACCACCCGCGCCACCGGCACCGGAGAACTGCAGGTAGCTCACGCTCTGGCGAATACCATCAGGGTTGTTATTCCACTTCTGAATGGTCGTAATAGCAGACAGCGCCAGCGCAGCACCCGAACCGCCGCCACCGTAGCCGCCACCACCGCCTCCGGACATCGCGAACTGGTAGCCGTTGAATTCAGCAGCGGTTTCCTCGGCGGAGAATTCGATGCGCTCGCCACCGGGCAGAGTCAGCACTTCAAGGTTCTTCGGGTCGTTATTGTCGAGCTGGTAGCTATAAGCGACAGCACCATTACCACCCTTAGCCTTAAAGCCGGAACCGCCAGCATTGCCTGCGGCCGAAGAGCTGTACAGCACCTGGTTATTCTGGCTGTCGTAGCTAAAAATACGGTTGGGGCTACCGGTCGGCACCTCAGGCTTAGCTGCGCCCGCGCCACCTGCACCGTTGTTTCCGCCCTTACCGCCGTCAACAGATACCTTAGTGTTCAGACTGTGGGTGTAGAACTGGGTGCCCGTGGTGGCGTCTCCACCGCGAGTGCTCAAACCGCTACCCGCAAAGCTGCGGATGGGACGAACAGTCGGATGGTAAAAATTCGTCACGCTCGCATCAAGAACAGCGGGGAAATGCTTAGCGTGAGGCGCTGAAGTGTAGGAGTAGGTGACGCCGCCGCCACCGCCACCGCCTGCAACAGCGATGACTTCTCCGTCAATCAGCAGTGCCGAGGCGCCGCCGCCGGGGTGTCCATAAACCTCAACGGTGCCCTTAGGACCGTCTTCAAGTTCCCTCCAGTTGAGGGCGCCCGGGTGGCGCTTGATCACTTCAGCCACCACTTCGGCAGGCATGGTGAATCGGGGTGCGTCGCCGCCGTCGCCGTAGCCACGCCCGCCTCGTCCGGGTCCACCAGTCACAAGATTGCCCCGCCGATGGTAGTTATCTCCAGAACCGCCGCCAGCAATGACACGAACCGTCTGTCCCGGCTTCACTTCAACGATTCCGGTGGTTCGGGCGCCCGAGCCGCTTTCGTGGCCAGTGTCGCTGACTCCGCCACCACCAAAAATATCGAAGCGGATCCTATACACGTTAGCGGGGACGGTGAATTCCTCTTCTACACGATAGTCACTATATCCCCTCAAGAACTTGTGGGGACTGTCAGCAAAGACGCAGTCCAGGGATGCAGCGAACGCGGGAACAGCAGCCGAGGTGGCAATGACGGGGGCAGCCCACGCGGCACCCGCAACGACCCTGCGGCGAGAAATATGAGTAGACATCAATGTCCTTCGGTGTGGTTAGTTCAGGTGCCCGCTCCCCTACCGTGCACAGGGCGGCAGGCTGTGCCGGGCTGATGACTCCCCGGAGGTGGGGCCATCAGGTGCTACGCTACCGCCTCAGCCGTAAAGCGGAAAATGTGGTGCTTCAGGTGTGCGTGGTTGGGAAACGGTGACCTGGTGTTTCTCTATATGTGCACCGCTCATGCACTCAGCACTGCCCTTTTATTCATACTGGCCGGTGTCTAAGAACGGGGAGGTATCCGTGCCGAAGATTGCGTTCGGTGCCGGATATCGTCTCCTCTTCTACCCTACAGGTATAAGGCTCTAGTTGAGGGTCATGTCTGCTTATGCGACCAAATATTACGGGCACGCGAAAAGCCCCGCGAGCGCATACACGCTCGCGGGGCTTCAAGCCAAGAACTGCTACCGGTAGTAGCTAGTTCAATATGCGCTTAAGCAATATCAAATTACTTTCCGGTCTGGCAAAGGAATACCTTCACGATACCATTATGAGAGTACGTTGCCCCACTGAATGCCTCATCGGAAGTGGCGTTATTGGAGTTAGAGATCTCCCCCTCCATCACCTGCGGCGCCAGGTAGGAACCGCCCGCACCACCCGAGCCAGCCAGCTGCACATAGCTGATGCTCTGGCGAATGCCCTTCGGGTTATTATTCCACTTCTGGGCAATCGTAATAGACGATTGCGACAGCGCCGCACCGGATCCGCCGCCTCCGTAGCCACCGCCGCCACCGCCGGAGACGATAATCTGTGCACCATTAAAGTAGGGCGCGACTCCGTAATAGTGGATTTCTTTGCGAGTTCCATCGGGAAATTCAAGAACTTCTACGTCGTCCTGACGCCACCATGCCTTGTTATCATCCAGCTGGTAGCTCACCGACATTACGCCGTCGCCACCATTTCCTTGCAGACCATTGGTACCGGGGTTACCTGCCGTGGAGGAGCTATAAAGCACCTGATTATTCTGACTATCAAAGCTAAAGATGCTGTTGGGAGTACCGGTTAGCACGGTCGGCTTAGCACCACCGGCACCACCGATACCATTACCGCCACCCTTGCCACCTTCAACAGTCAGTTCAAGACTCAAATCCTGAGCATAGTATTCGTGGCCCTCGGTGGCGTCACCGCCACGAGCCCCGCCAGCAACACCAGCAGCGCTGTAAACGGGCGCGTGGGTCGGGTGCTCGGGGTCGGTCATGCGAACGTCCACAATATTGGGGAAATGATAATAATAAGGCTGTGTGGCATACGGTTGTCCGGAGGTAGATACGCCGCCGCCACCACCGGCAACGGCAATGACTTCACCATCGATCAGTAGCGCTGAGGAACCACCTCCAGAACATCCATAGATTTCTTCCATCGGCCAAGGGTTACGGCCATAGGACCATTGACTAGCCCAGACCCAGCGCTCATATACTTTATCCATAACATCGTTAGGGATTCTTACCTCAGGAGTCGAGCCTCCGTCACCGAATCCGTATCCACCCTTTACCGGAGCGGTTCGGTACCCGTCACCGTTGGGGTAGAACTGAGGGCCAAAGCTACCTCCACCCCCAGCAATAATTTTGACGGTCTGATTGGGCTCCACATTGACGATTCCGCTGACCTTGGCGCCGGATCCTCCGTCCAGGCCCTTCTCGTATCTTCCGCCTGCCCCGCCGGTTAGCTCAAAACGTAGCTTATGGGTGCCCGCTGGAATGGAAAATTCTTCCTCTACCCGATAAGAATTACTCTCCCCTCTAAAAGACGCGTAGGCGTTCTCAGCAAACGTACAGTCCAGGGACGAGGCAAAAACCGGCACTACTGATGAAGCCGCAATCACGGGGGTTGCCCAGGCGGCACCCTTCACGACCTTACGGCGAGAAATATGAGACATCACTGTCCTTCAACGGTTGGTGCAATCACTCCCCTGGCACGCTATCGGGGTGCGCGCCTTCCTGGGGTTGGTTGCATGGTGTTTCTTAGAGTTTTGATGACCCAGCATAGACCTACATGCTGCGCATCAATGGAAAGTCCCCTGAGCCCGGCGACCATGCCGTACGTTCTAAAGGCCTTTCCCCCACTAGGCTACACGTTCTGTCCCTGCACTGCCATGATTATGGCGCCTCAGACCAAACATTCTGCAATTTATGCACACAAAGCCCCGCGAGCGCATACACACTCGCGGGGCTTCTCTCTACGTTCTATTCACGTTCTAGCGTCGACCCACGAACCAGTCCGACAGCTTATCGATACGCGCCTGAATCTGCTCGGCAGAAGCCTGTGCGACCGCCGGGCCGCCACAAATCTTACGCAGCTCATTGTGAATCACGCCGTGCGGCTGACCCGAACGAATCGACCACGCCGCCACGTTCTTCGCTAGCTTATTGCGCAGCGCCTTCAGCTGGCGGTGATCCACCACCGAAGGTGCCGCAGTCGCCGGGCGGCGTGCCGCGTGTTCACGCTGATGCGCTCGCAACAGCGTACCGACCTGCTCGGCGTCCAGCAGGCCCGGAATACCCAGGAAGTCCTGCTCCTCCTCACTACCCACGGCAAGGTTGCCGGAGGCAAACTCGGCACCGTCGAAAAGCACGCCGTGGAAGGACGCCTCGGAGCCGAGCGCCTCGAACTTGCCGCGTGCCAGCTGCTCAGAGGCGCGCTCCTCGCGGTTCGCTTCCTCGAGCAGGTGGTCGTCCAGGCCCTCGACCATGGGGTCGATTTCCTGGGGCGCGCCGCGGTCGAGGGCGTGGTCGCGTTCTACTTCCATATCGTTGGCGAGCATCATCAGCTGCGGTACCGACGGCAGGAACACGGATGCGGTTTCGCCGCGCTTGCGGGCACGCACGAAACGGCCGATAGCCTGCGCGAAGAACAGCGGGGTGCTGGTGCTGGTGGCGTACACGCCCACGGCGAGGCGGGGTACGTCTACGCCCTCGGATACCATGCGCACGGCGACCATCCAGCGCTGCATGCCCTCACGGAATTCGTCGATTTTCGCGGAGGCTTCGCGGTCGTCCGAGAGGATCACGGCGGGGTATTCGCCGGTAATCTTCTGCAGCTGCTCGGCGTAGGCTTTGGCGTCCGCGTGGTCGGTTGCGATGACGAGCGCGCCGGCGTCGGGCACGGTGCGGCGCACCTCGGTCAGGCGCTTATCAGCTGCCGCGAGCACGGTCGGGATCCATTCGCCGTTGGGGTCGAGGGCGGTTCGCCACGCCTGGGAGGTGATGTCCTTGGTGAAACCCTCACCGAGGTTTGCCGCCATTTCCTCACCGGCGGAGGTACGCCAACGCATCTGGCCCGAGTACGCCATGAAGATGACGGGGCGCACCACGTGGTCCTTAAGCGCGGGACCGTAACCGTACGAGTAGTCTGCCTTGGAGCGGCGAATACCGTCGTTATCGACCTCGTAGGTGACGAACGGAATCGGGGAGGTATCCGAACGGAACGGGGTACCGGTCAGCGCCACGCGGCGGGTCGCGTCATCAAACGCTTCACGCAGGCCGTCGCCCCAGGAAAGCGAATCGCCGGCGTGGTGAATCTCGTCAAAAATGACGAGGGTCTTCGTCGCCTCGGTGTTGCGCGCGTGCAGCTGCGGTTTATTCGCCACCTGCGCGTAGGTCAGCGCCACGCCCTTGTAGTGGCGGCTGATGGTCACGTCCGCGTTCTTGAAGTTCGGGTCAATCGGAATACCGACCTTCGCGGCGGCGTCCGCCCACTGCTTTTTCAGGTGGTCGGTCGGCGCCACAACAATGAGCTGGCGGACCGTGCCGCGGTTGAACAGTTCCTTAGCGAGGGTCAGCGCGAAGGTGGTTTTACCCGCACCGGGGGTTGCAACTGCCATGAAGTCGCGGGGGTTCGTTTCGAAGTACTTCTGCATGGCTTCTGCCTGCCAGGCGCGCAGGCTGACGGAAGTACCCCAGGGGGCGCGGTCGGGGTATGCCGGGGAGAGCTTCGGCTTCACCATACTGTCGAATAGTGTGGGTTCCTCTGCGGGTGCGCTCATTCTCTCCTTCTTCCTCGTCTGCCTCTGCTGGTTCCCTCTGCCGACTCAGAGCTAGTTGCCTCAGCGCAGGCGCCTCTCCCCCGTTAGGAGGTGGTGCTCTGGTGTTCCTGATGTTCTGGTGTTTCTGGCGCTCTGGCGGTCCGGGCACAGCGAGGTTAAATTCTAGCACCACATCCGCGGGTTGTTGCCGGGCTGTGGTGCAAGAATTTGGCGCTAGTCAGCAAAGTCTCATGAGGCGTTTAGAGCCTTTTGTCTTCGCTGCTGAGCATGTTATTCAGATGTATTTATTCAGACGTATTGCCCAGGTTGTATTGTCTGAGGCGTATTTGTCTGGCGCGTATTATTCGCCGGAGCCGTTGTCGCCGTCGTTGCCGGGTGCGAGGCCTTCGTAGATTTCCTTGCACTGCGGGCAGACGGGGAACTTCTGCGGGTCGCGGCCGGGTACCCACATTTTGCCGCAGAGGGCACGCACGGGTTCACCGGTCAGTGCCGATTCGAGAATCTTTTCCTTGCGTACGTAGTGGGAGAAGCGCTCGTGGTCGCCGGGCTCGGACAGCTGGGTTTCTTCGCGTTCAAGCAGTGCGGTGCCGCCTGCGGTTCCGGGGCCAAAGGGGTCTTCGATGCCTTCGATCGAGCTCATGTTTCTCCTTGGTGATGAGGTGGGATACATAGGGTGCCGCCGCATGGGTGGGCGGTCGGTGCCTTATCTATTTTAGTAGCTATTGGGAGGTGCTGGACCCACGGGCGGTCAATACGGAGGCAGACCACAGCTCAGCCATAGACTCTTAGGTATTGCGGTGACCTTCTTTCCGCTAGAAGTCCGGGCGGCGCAGAAAAGGGGTTCCGCGCCAGGCTTAGTACCTAACACGGAACCCTTCTCTTTTATTCCTGATGCGCTGGAGCTTCGACTCTTGTTAGTTCGCCTGGAAGCGTGCCACGCGCTCCAGCATCTTGGAGCTGACCTTGTCGTAGCGGTGACCGCCCCACGCCACGCCGCCCACGAGTAGTGCGGCACCAATCAGTAGCTGAATCAAGCCACCGTAGACGAGGGTCAGCACATCCTGTGTGACGAAAATATACACGACAACGGAGATACCGCCGGGCAGGGCACTGAGCATCACCAGAATTATAGAGAGCATCAGCAGCAGCTGCTTAGCAAAGCCGTCAGTGTTCTTCGGGTTCTTGAACGGGTTAGCACCGGGAGGCGCCACAGGCGGACTAATGAAGGTATCCAGCACGCATCCCATACCGGCGGCCGCCGCGAACACGCCCAGCTGGTGCATCAGCACAATGGGGAAGAGTTCCAGGTGCCCGTTGGCTACACAGGCAACAAACACCATCACCACCACGACCGGAAGAGTCAGAATACTGTAGCCCCAGAGACGGCCAATACGGTCGTCAATACCGCGTAGCGGGGAAAGCACGTGCAGGCTAAATGCGGTGTTGTCGTAGGAGACGAGGTAGCACATGTAGTAGCCGGTGAAAATGGTGCAGAAGTACATCCAGAATCCGAAGAGATGCATCACGCCGCTATTGATAATCTGGTTGGCTTCAGCCGCATTACCGCCGTTGAAATTGACCTGACTTTCGAAGGAGCCTACCGAGCTCAGGAACAGCGGCATGGCCACCGTCAGCATCAGGTAAATCATGGCGGTGCTTGCGGTCAGCATCTGCAGACGGTTGTCTTTCAGGAATGAGTGCAGGGTTCGTGCCGCCACGGCGCCGCGCGGGGTTGCCGGGAACCGTGCGAACAGGCCCAAATCACCTGCGGCGACTTCCGCTGCGCTCGCGTGGTGGGCGCCACCGCCCACGTTCGACATGGAGCGTGCGAGGTTCTTACCCCACAGCCACCAGCCACCAACCAGGTAGACGAGGGTCAGAGCCAGGCATCCAAGAGCCGCACCCATATTGCCGGTCGCCATAAAGTAGGGCACGGCGAACGCGGAACCGAAGGGGGTTACGCCCAGCCACGGCAGGTAGGGCAGCACCTCTTCCCAGTGTTCGGTCAGGTAAATCATCGTTCCACCGAAGATGAAGCCGGCACTCATCATCAGGAGCGCGGCAACGATCATGAGGGTGTTGGCGATGCGCGGGTTATCGTTCAGCACCATGCCCAGTCGGTTGGCGAGACGCGCCCACACCATGAGGTTCGCAAGGCCGAGTACGCAGCAGATAAGGTACACGACCAGCGCGAGCGGCTGCGATATAAACGCGATAGCGCCCAGCAACACGGCAATGATGCTGGCAATGCCGGGGATACCCACGAACCCGCCGAGGAACTGGCCCTTCTGCAGGGTGGAGGGCTTGATGGGGAAGAGCACGAATCGGCTCTCGTCCAGGGTGCCGTCAAGTCCGCTGAAGAAGATGGGGACAATAGCCCAGGCGAGCGCCACAACGGTGCCCACAAGGAGGGTTCCGAGCTGAGCGTATTCGGGGACCTTCGAATTAGCAACCACATATGCGGAGCCGAGGCCGAAGAGCATACCGCCCGCGTAGAGCGCCGCAAAAATCAGACCGATAAGCGCCCACACGCTGCGGCGGAAGGCGGCGAGCACATACTGCCACTTTAGTGAGACGAGGTGCCCAACCATGACAATCCTTCCGAGGAGGTGCGGCCGCCGACCAGCTGCACGAATCGTTCTTCAAGGCTCGTGCCGGCGCGTACTTCGTCGACGGTTCCGGCGGCAAGGATTCGGCCGGAGTCCATGACGGCAACGTGGTCACACAGGCGCTGAACAAGGTCCATCACGTGGGAGGAGATGATGACGGTACCGCCGGAGGCGACAAAGCCGCGCAGAATGTCCTGAATATTGGCGGCAGAAACCGGGTCAACCGCTTCGAAAGGCTCATCCAGAATCAGCACGGAGGGTGCGTGGACGAGGGCGGCGGCGAGCGCAATCTTCTTGGTCATACCGGCGGAGTAATCGGCAACGGCGCGACCCGCGGCGTCAGTCAGGTCCATTGCGGTGAGCAAATCCTTGACGCGGGAGGCGACGGTTTCCTTATCGATGCCGTGCAGGTAGCCGGAGTAGGTGATGAGCTGCTCGCCGGTGAGCTTGTCGAAGAGGTGCACGCCGTCGGGCAGCACGCCCAGGTGTGCTTTCGCCTTAAGCGGGTCGGTCCACATGTCGATGCCGCGCACGTACGCGGTGCCTTCGCTGGGCATCAGCATGCCGGTGACCATGGAGATGGTCGTGGTTTTACCCGCACCATTGCGGCCCACCAGCCCGTAGAACGATCCGGAGGGGATATCGAGGTTGATGCGGTCGACGGCGACCTTCTGACCGAACGCCTTGGTGAGGCCGCGGATTTCAATGGCGGGGCGGACGCCAGCCGCCGGTGCGCTCTGCGGGGTGACGGGTAGCTGCGGTGCCACCGATGCGGGTACGGAAGCTTCCGGGGCTACAGGTTCAGAAGCTACAGCCTCGGGTACTGCCGCGGCAGGGGTTGCCACGGTGGGGTTTGCGGGTGCCTCTACTGCGGTCTCTTGTACCGGGTTCTGCGGTGAACCTGGCTCGTTCAGATTGGGGTCCTGGGAAAAGTGACTAGTGTTCATATTGTCACCCTATCACCCCTTGTAGAAAGGTCTATAGGGTTTGGCGATAAAACCCGCATATTACGCATCTGTCATGCAGTATATGGACATTCCGGAGCTCTATACGTAGCGCCCTAACGCGTTATCTGTCAGGTTGGGTTGGCCGCTCTCCCCCACCCCGAACCGGCTCTAACCAGCAGACACAAATCGGGCTACCGCCCACCCCGCGGCATGAGTGCCGGGGTAGACGATAGCCCGTCAAAGTTTTAGCCGGTTAGACCGGCTCAGCTCTCTTGACTAGATGACAGCGAGAGCAGGTAACAGCCTTTTAGAACAGCGCCATGGTCAGCGCCGCACGCGCCTTCACGGTACGAGGGTCAGATGCACCCACCACGTCGAAGAGCTGCACGAGGCGCTCGCGCACGCGCGCCTTATCGTCGGGGCCGACCGCGCTGAACAGGCGCAGCAGACGGTTGTAGGCGTCCTCCACGTGGCCACCGACCAGGTCCAGGTCGGCTACGTTGAAGGCGGCGTCAATGTTCATGGGGTCTGCCGCGGCCGCCGCGCGTTCGGTTGCCATGTTCAGGTCCTTCACGCGGGCGAGCAGTTCAACCTGTTCCAGGCCGAGCTTCGCTTCCTTATCGCCGGGGTTCTCGGCAATTGCCTTGCGGTATGCGGCGCGTGCACCCTCCAGGTCGCCGCGGTCGAGGGCGGCGACGGCTTCTGCGTGCAGGGGCGGCAGGGGCTTTTCGTCTTCGGGAACGACCGGGTCGAAGCCGCCGGGCAGCTGGTACTGTGCCGCGAGCTGCAGAACTTGGGAGAGCACGTCGCCGAGGTCTTCTGCGCTGACCGGGCCGGTGTAAATCGGTGCCGGGCGACCCGCCAGAACGGCAACACCTGCGGGCACGCCGCTCACGCCGAATGCCTGGGCGGCTTCGGGGAGCTTGGTAACATCCACGGCGGCGCAAATCATGCTACCCGCGGCGGAGTCGACGAGCTTCTGCACGCCCTCAAGCATCTGCAGGGAGGAGGGCGAGTGCGGCGCGTAGAGCGCAAAAATCACGGCGCCTTGGCTGGAGAGCTGCACGAACTTCTGGAACTCTTCGGGGGTGTTGACCTCGTAGCGCCAGGTGGGTGCGGAGGGGGTCTGCTCGCCGGTCTGGGCGTTGCCCTGTGCTGCAGTGTTCTGTGCCCCGGCGTTGGGGTTCAGTTCCATGGCGTTGCGTACGGAGGCGGGAATCTCCTGCGCTGCACCGTTCTGTGCAGCACCGCCCTGCGCACCATTACCCTGTGCCGCGTTCTGGGATGCGCCGCGGTCTGCCGGATCAAAAATAATGCTCATCCTGGGCTCCTTCTTGTAGCGTTCTTTATCTGTTCTTGCGTGCGGGCTAGACCCTTTACGCGTTCCTTCCTCTATTATCCCCGCTATGCGCCGTTGCGAGCGTACGTTCTATGGCGCCTACGCTCTGAGCTCATGCCGAGGATCGTGTTTAGGCCGGTGCCCGGACCGCCCCGCAGATACCTCTCCCACATGCGCTCCCCTGCCCTTGGGATTCACCGTTGACGCCATAACAAAGTAAACCAGCCGGTAGAATGGCACAGTAGAGAAAAAATACCCGGAATGATCCGGAAAGGAAGAGCATGAGCGAGAAGAAATCCTCAGCAGCTCCTGAAGAGACGTCATCGTCTGACGAGCCACGCAAGAAGGAATCCCTCACCGACCAGATTACGGAGACCTTCAGTGAGCTGACCGAAAGCATTAGCCAGGTGCGTTCCAACCGTCGCCGTGCTTCCATGCCTCCTACGGATACCATTCCGGTGGTTCCCGCCGCTTCTGAGGATGCTCCCCCGGCGCCGAAGGTTGTCGGTAACGGCAAGACCTCCATGATGCACAACCCGGTTGCGTTCGGCTTCCTCATGACCGTTGGCGTGGGTTTGGCGCTTTTCGCCTACTACATTTTCAATAATGTGGGTGCCTTGGTGGGTTGGGTGACCGGTGCTATTTTCATTGCTTTGGGTCTGGACCCGATTGTGCGCCGTCTGGAGTCCTGGGGCATTAAGCGCGGTATCGGTGTGATTGCTGTGCTTGCTGGTTTTGCTGGCGCCGTGACCGGTCTGGTCATGACCATTGGCCCGATTATTAGCGAGCAGGCTTCTAAGTTTGTTCAGTACGCGCCGGGTATCTATCAGAACACGATTGATTCTGATTGGTACCACGAGCTTGATCAGCGCTTTAACATCAGCAGCTGGGTGAATGAGAACGTCCCGAAGTTCTTGGAGTCGACTTTCTCTTCGTCTCAGGTCAATAGCTTCATGTCGAGCCTGGTTTCTGCGGGTTCTACTCTGGCGCAGAGCGTGACCGGCGTAATTATTGTCTTGTTCCTGTCCCTGTACTTCCTCACCTCGATGGACACCATCAAGGCATGGGGTGTGCGTCTGGCGCCGGCTTCTAAGCGTGTGCGCGTCAAGTACATTACCGACAAGATTACTGAGTCGGTGGGTAACTACGTGATGGGTCAGGCTCTGGTTGCTGTTCTGAATGCTTTTGTGGCGTTCTTTATTATGCTGTTTCTGGGCTTCAGCTTCCCGCAGTTGATGGCTTTGGTGGTCATGATTCTGGCGTTCATTCCGCTGGTTGGTGGCGTGATTGCGCTGATTTTGACCTCGCTGATCCTGCTGACTCAGGGCTGGAGCCTGGCGCTGTGGTTTGCGGTGGCGTACTTCTTGTATCTGCAGGTGGAGGCGTACCTGATTTCTCCGCGTATTATGGCTCGTGCGGTGTCGGTTCCTGCCGGTGTTGCGATTATTTCGGTGGCTGCCGGTGGCGCTCTCTGGGGCGTGCTGGGTGCGCTGATTGCTATTCCGGTGGCGGCTTCGATGCTGATTCTGGTGCGTGAGGTGTTCATTCCTCGCCAGGATCAGCTGTAATCAGCTCTAGATTCTCTACGCGCTCGCTCTTCTTCCCTCGGGCGGGCATT
>ERZ1674288.70-NODE-70-length-12639-cov-7.827956_pt1 | contig 12639 bp, 8 predicted proteins | sample MGYA00581190_ERZ1674288 | MGnify/ENA primary metagenome ERZ1674288 (study PRJEB41354, sample SAMEA4873332) | human saliva metagenome | biome: human-associated habitat [ENVO:00009003]; feature: mouth environment [ENVO:08000002]; material: saliva material...
TAAACGTCTCATAGCGGTCAAGGCGAATCTTTTCCCCTGTCTCTGGAATAAAGAAATGCCCTACCCGGTGAAGAAAAGATTCTACACTACAATCAAAAATATTCCGCTTAGTATACTCAAATCTCTTATCCGGGGAAAAAGCAGCAAAATTAATGGATACCTCATGAAATATATCATCATCACAGATAAGCCATCCGCGCTTTTCTTGGTAGAACCAGAGGATTTCAGGTTCAATAACCTCCTCTGGCTTCACTATCTTAGAAAGAGGCTCAGTGTCTCCCGTGAGGTAAAAATACTTCAGAGACGCATAATAGTAAGCAACAAAAACATATAATCCGGACCTGGTGTATTTATTCATACCCGGATGTAACACAGGGTAGGGAACATTCTGCGCCGCGTGTTCTTCCGTTGCAGGAACATACCGCCCGCTACGCTCATACGCAGTGTAAATGAGCGATCTACTAGATTTCCCGAGGTCCTCCTGATAGTCGTATTGCTGCTTCGGCTCCATGTCTACATATCTTTGGTGTTGAAGCCGTAGATGCGCTTCCCGTCGCTCATCATACGTTCCCAGCAAGCCAGCACGATATCCGGCAGAGACGAGCAACCCAGCACCCAGAACGCCTACGCCCACTCTACCTAAAAAGACGCGGCGGCTAACGGGACGGTTCTTCCGAGGTTCAGGCTGATAATTAGGTTGGGAATATGGGTCGGAATACGGGGTAGGATATGGGTTAGGACCGCTGTTGATACTCATGATGTCTTCTCCTCTGACGCTTTGTTGGTACCTTCTGGGATAAAACTGATTGTTGGTTTTTCTCCCTTTGCTCTTACCGTTCTTACCGTTCTCATCATGCCGTTTATTGATCCATCACGAAGCAGGCCACGCGTATCAAATTCAGCGATGGGATGCATCTCTCCGGTATCTTTTCGATATACCTTCGCGTCAGGATGAATATCAAATCGCACTTTCCATTCGGTTACCTCTTGCTCCGAATTCGTGATGCGCGGTCGGCCTTCGAGAACATGCATGCTAAGAATGCGAATATCAGGTGTAACTACCCAACCTTTACCCTCTTCGAAGAGATCTCGAATAGCCGGGAAAAAGTTTTCATCCTCCCTCCACGGGTCTTCTAAACCCCTTATATCAGAGGCTAAAAGCGCATAATTTTGGCAGGAGTAATAATAGATGTAATCGAAAAGTTCCCGCACAAAGCTAGTTGCTGATTGTCGCGTATAATCGTAATCCGGGATAGGTGCAGAATATGCGGGATGCTCCTGATTCGCCGGAATATACTCGCCAGTTAAACAAGCGGTTGCTAACGAATACTCTCCCGAGAAATCGTCCATGTATATAAATTCCTTAGGCAATTTTTCGCTATCTATCATTTTCTTCTTCCTTACACTCATCTTTGGATATACAAAACCCATTACGGATAGGGCTCAATAGGGACGCAGGCAGCCGCTTGTATCTCCTAACTGAAGTTACATTAAGAACCAAATCTTAAGATTCACCGGTACGAGGAACATCTGCGGGGTACATCGGTGTCCTATCCTCGTGATTATTCAACAAGGTCCACCTGCCATTCAGATGCTCAGCTTCCATCCTCTCTCCATCGTCGTACGATGACTTTCGCCCCAGCGGACTCCGATAATCGTAAAGAGATAATTTTTCACCGATGCTCGGAATATAGAAATAGCCTGTATAGGATTCTTTAGATACCCCCAGCCAGCACCATATAATGTGCCGGCCATTCCACTCCGATATTGATAGACGATCCGAACTACTCGTTAGGAAATAAATCCACGCCTTGCACACGTCCTGTTCCGATATAACCCATCCGCGCTTCTCTCGGTACAGGCGAAGCATTGTTTCAGGAAGGACAGCCGCCGGCTCAACAACCTTCGACAGCGGCTCGGTATCTCCCGTGTAATAGAAGTAGTTGAGGGCCGCACAAAAATACCCCATGAAGGTCATAAAACCCTGCACACTATATTCGTACATCTCCGGTTGAGGTACAGGATACGGTACGTTCTGGGCGGGATGCTCCTCGGTCGCGGGAACGAACTCGCCGCGGCTTTCGTAGGCGGTGTACTCAAGAGGAACATCCTTATACAGATAAGACTTATCGATTACCCCGACAAATTCTTGATCCGGTTCCAGAGCAGCCAAAGCCCGATCTTTTTGAGCCTGCTGTTCTCTCTCCTCAGCTTCCTGCTTCTTTTTACGGTCCTCTTCCAGCTCCTCCGGAGTCTTAATCAAACCCGTGCATCGGCTAACAACCGCAGCTGTAAGAACACCTACGCCGGCATATCCCAGGGTTCGCCGGGAAAAGCGCTTCTTCTGCTCCGGGTTCTTCTCAGGGTTTTGTTCAGGGGTTTGCACAGGGTTCCGCTCCGGACTCTGGCTGGCTGAATTGCCGTCATTATTCGTGGTCATTAGTGTTCCTCCACAGCTTTCGTGAAATACCGCGATGTATTTTCTGAAGTTGCAGCCCCCGTACCACGTGTAGCAGGCGATGCCCCATAGGCGGCGGGAACCTCTACAATTCCAGTCTATTAGAGGCACCTCAAACCTTCCCCGGCACAAGCCGCACACCCAGGGAACCCACAGCATATAGCCAGGAAACAGTATGTAAACACCCGTGAGAGCAGCTCACCGGGCACGCAGAAACCCCCGCCGGAACGGTACCGAAGTACCGCCCCAACGGGGGTTTCATGCGCTAAAACTCTGCGCTACTGTACGTAGTCAGATGAGGCGCGCCCAGACTAGGCGCCCAGTGCCTCCAGACCGGGCAGGGTCTTACCCTCAATGTACTCGAGGGAAGCGCCACCACCGGTGGAGATGTGGCCGAACTGCTCATCCTTGAAGCCCAGGTTACGGACTGCAGAAGCAGAGTCGCCACCACCAATGATGGAGAATCCGTCAGAGTCGACGATAGCCTGCGCCACCGCGCGGGTACCCTCAGCGAAGGGAGCAATCTCGAACACGCCAACAGGGCCGTTCCAGAAGATGGTCTTTGCGCCCTTGATCTTCTCAGCGAAAATCTCAGCGGTCTTGGGGCCAATGTCCAGGCCCTCACCCTCAGCGCCAATCTTGCCGCCGGTCAGGTCCTCAACCGGGCGGACCTCGGTGTTAGCGTCAGCGGAGAATGCGTCAGACCAGACAACGTCCACTGCGGTGATAATCTCGGTGCCCTTCTCGGGAGCTTCCTTCAGGTAACGCAGAACGTTGTCGACCTGGTCCTTCTCCAGCAGCGACTGGCCAACCTCGTAGCCCTGTGCGTATGCGAAGGTGTAGCCCATGCCGCCACCAATGAGGATGGTGTCAGCCTTACCGATCAGGTTGTCAATCACGGCGAGCTTGTCGGAAACCTTAGCGCCACCCATGACCACAACGAAGGGACGCTCGGGGTCGTTCAGGGTCTTAGCCAGAACGTCAACTTCCTTCTTCACCAGGTCACCCAGGTATGCGGGCAGACGCTTAGCAACGTCGTAGACGGAAGCGTGCTTGCGGTGAACCGCACCGAATGCGTCGTTCACGTATGCGCCGTTCTCGCCGGTCAGTGCGACCAACTCGTCAGCGAATTCGCCGCGCTCTGCGTCATCCTTGGAGGTCTCGCGTGCGTCGTAGCGGACGTTTTCAACGACCAGAACTTCGCCGTCAGCCAGGGCTGCTGCCTTAGCCTTTGCGTCCTCGCCTACCAGGTCGGTTGCAACCTTCACGGGCACGGATGCCAGCTCAGCCAGGCGTGCAGCTGCCGGTGCGATGGAGTACTGGGGGTCGACCTTGCCCTTGGGGCGGCCCAGGTGTGCGGTCACGATAACGCGTGCGCCAGCCTTGGCAAGCTTCTCAATGACGGGCAGGGATGCGCGGACGCGGCCGTCGTCGGTGACAACGCCGTCCTTCAGGGGTACGTTCAGGTCGGAACGGACGAGAACGTGGCGGCCTGCGACGCCTTCTTCGAGCAGTTCGGACAGTGCCTTAGCCATAGGAATTCCTCCTGGATAGGTGGGTTTATATACCGTTTCCATCATACCGAACATTAGGGTGATTGACAGCCTAAAAAATAGCTTTTATAAGGTGTTTCTCCGCAGAATATCGCGGATATTCACTTTCTCTAAAACCTATTTCCTTACGGTATTTTTGACTCAAAAAGAGCCCCGGAAAATAGTATTTTTATACGTTATTTAGGGTTTTATTCAAGACCCCTGTAAAAGAGTCTTGGTACAGCAAACCCCGACTCCCCCGCTTAATGCGGTGGTGCCGGGGTTCACTATGCGTTAGTTACGCGGGGTGACGCTTACACTCGGTGAGCGTCGCAAGCCTATTGGGGCTTAGAGGGATGCCACAACCTTGTTGGTGAACATCACGAGGCGTGCAACGTAGCCGTACTCGTTGTCGTACCAAGCGATAACCTTCACCTGGTCGCCGATGACCTTGGTCAGCGGTGCGTCGAAGACGGTGGAGATGGGCTCACCCTCGATGTCCTTGGACACGATGGGATCCTCGTTGTACTTGATGATGCCCTTCATGGGGCCCTCAGCTGCTGCCTTGACTGCTGCGTTGACTTCCTCAACGGTGACCTCGCGCTCAGCGGTGAAGGTCAGGTCGGTGATGGAGCCGGTGATAGTGGGAACGCGGACTGCGAAGCCGTCCAGCTTACCCTTCAGCTCGGGCAGAACCAGGCCAACAGCTGCTGCTGCACCGGTGGAGGTGGGGACCATGTTCACAGCTGCTGCGCGTGCACGGCGCAGGTCGCGGTGGGGAGCATCCTGCAGACGCTGGTCAGCGGTGTATGCGTGGATGGTGGTCATCAGACCCTGCTTGATGCCGAATGCATCGTTCAGAACCTTAGCCATCGGAGCGAGGCAGTTGGTGGTGCAGGATGCGTTGGAGACGATGTGGTGGTTAGCTGCATCGTACTGGTCGTCGTTCACGCCCATGACGAAGGTGCCGTCGATGTTCTTACCGGGAGCGGAGAGGATAACCTTCTTAGCGCCAGCCTCGATGTGTGCCTTTGCCTTGCTGCCTTCGGTGAAGAAACCGGTGGACTCGAGGACTACGTCAACGCCCAGGTCCTTCCAGGGGAGGTTCTGGGGGTCGCGCTCAGCGAGGATCTTGATTTCCTTGCCGTCAACAACCAGTGCGCCTTCCTTGACCTCGACCTCTGCGTTGAAGCGACCCATGATGGAGTCGTACTTGAGCAGGTGTGCCAGGGTCTCAACATCGGTGAGGTCGTTGATTGCGACGATCTCGAAGCCGACGCCCTCGGTCTGAGCTGCGCGGAAGAAGGTGCGGCCGATGCGGCCGAAGCCGTTGATTGCTACGCGTACAGTCACTGGAGTATCTCCTTGTCAGTGCGTTGGTGGCGGTGTACGAATCCGATGCCTTGCAGGCTCTGGTTTAGTCGGATTCGTCCGTGCTCTATGTTGCCCGGTGCGTTCCGCCGTTGTTGGTAACAATCCTACCCTAGTTTGTGTGTGTTTTGGTGTGTTCTATCGAGAAATTTTTGTGAGTTGCGCCATAAAAACCGGCAAAAACCCGTTGTTTTCTGTTGGTTTGCGTTGTGTTCACCCTTAGAAAATGTTGCGATACGGTCACGGCAACATAAACACACATCAAACGCACATTTGTCGAAAACCGCGCCATATCAAGGCAAAATGTGAGGGTAAAAAATACCCTTTCACTTGCGAATGGCTTTCAAAGAGGTCCCTCGAACTCACGGGCAGTGCAAATTCTCACGCGAAAACAGACGACCCCAACGTAAGACACACCACAGCTCAAAACGGGCTAAAAACACCCCCGGCGCGCAGTTTTCGTGTCGCGTTTCGTGTCGCCCGCGGCGCGGGGACATGTTACATGGACGAACTTTGGGCACAGCGGATAGGCGGCTAGTACAGGATCCTAATAAACAACCAGCCTAATAAACGACCAGCGCCACAGCGCCCAGCCCCGAATGAGCCGACAGCACCGGCGGTAGCGCGCTCACCAAAAACTCCGGCGCCGAAGAAACGGCGGCTTCATGAACTAGGGAGCTCTCCCCCAGCATCTGCTGAACCTGCTCGTACAGCTGCACCGCCTGCGCCGCATTGCCCACATGATGTACCGCAACCACCTCACCGCGCGGGGCTGCACTAAGAGAAGAATTAGCGGGGTTGGCGGTAGAGCTTGCGGAGGCAGAGTTGAGCGCCGCCGCATGCCGATGCTCGCGGCAAGTCTGCACCGTCACCTCCACCAGGCGCTCCAGGGCGCGCGCCGCAGTGCGGGGACGCTCCACATACGCCAGCTTGCCCTCGGTGATCGTGCCAATCGGCTTGATCTGGAACATCTGCCCCACCATCGCCAGCGCCGGGGACACACGGCCACCGCGGCGCAACGCATCCAGGGTCGGGATATAAAAGTAGAGCGTGGACTGCTCGCAGACGGACTGAATGTAGTCCACCAGCTGCGCGGGGCTCGGATACTCAACGCTCGAGCCGGCGGATGCAGAGTTCAGCACCTCCAGGGCGCGCACCACCGCGTGACCGTAGGCGCCAGCGACCGTGCGGCTATCCACCACGCTTACGCCCTCGGAACCCAGGCGGCTCAGGCGGGCACCGGTGCGCGCCGCCTCCACCGTACCCGAGAGCTCACCGGACAGGTGCACAGACACCACGTGCGTAAAACCGCGCGACGCCAGTTCGTCATACACATCAGCGAACACGCCCGGTGCAGGCCCGGAGGTGCTCACCGTCTGACCCATCACGTGCGCCAGCATAATCGCCTCATCCACCTCGGCGGCGGTCAAATCCTGCAGCTGGCGGTCCGGTTGACCGGGCGTGCGAATAGTCACCGGCATGGGAACCATCACAAAATTACCGCGAGCGCTCAGGCGCTGCACCAGCTCCGGGTCGAGGGCGGCGGCGCTATCGGTCACCACGGCAATGCGGTTCTCTGCTTTGTTCTCTCGCTCCATATTTCGACCCTTCTTCCGGTTCGTCAGTGCCTGATTCGATGACGAACCCTCTCCTAGCGTTCCCTGAACATTATGGCACTCATCACTACCGCAGTACAGCAAAGCCCCGCCGCGCTTCCGGCACGTTCCGCAGAACGAACCGAAGGCACAGCGGGGCTTGTACTTTATCTAAGAAACTTCTTTATCTAAGAAACTTCTTTATCTAAGAAGCTTAGATCACGATGTTCACGAGCTTAGGCGCACGCACAATCACCTTGCGGATCTCGGCGTCACCAATCGAACGCTGAACAGCGGCATCCGCCAGAGCCAGCTCCTGAAGCTCCTGCTCGGAAATATCCTTCGCAACCTCCAGGCGAGCCTTGACCTTGCCCTTAATCTGCACGATAGCGGTGACGGTGTCATCCACCAGCAGAGCCGGGTCGACCTCGGGGAAGCCCGCGGTCAGAACCGGGGTGTCGTGGCCGAGAGCGTGCCACATGTCCTCAGCGGTGTAGGGTGCATACAGGGACAGCAGAATCGCGATGGTCTCAGCAGCCTTGCGGACAGCCGGGTCAGCCGCGCCAGCACCGGAGTCGATAGCCTTACGGGTAGCGTTCACAAGCTCCATGGTCTTAGCAACAACCACGTTGAACTTGCCGTTATCCAGCAGGCCCTGAACCTCGTGCACGGTGCGAGCAATCAGCTTCTGCAGCTCCAGGTCACCGGCGGTTGCATCCACGCCGGGTTCGCTGGTGATGTCCTGAGCCACACGCCATGCGCGAGCCAGGAACTTCTGCGAACCGGACGGGGAAACATCCGCCCAGTCCACGTCATCCTCGGGCGGGGACGCGAAAATCATGGTGGTGCGGATAGCGTCCACACCGAACTTGTCGAGCTGCTCGCCCAGGTTCACGCCGTTACCCAGCGACTTGGACATTGCCTTGCCGCCGTTGAGCACCTGACCCTGGTTCATGAGCGCCTTGAACGGCTCATCGTGCTTGATCAGGCCCAGGTCGCGAACAACCTTGGTGAAGAAGCGTGCGTACAGCAGGTGCAGAATAGCGTGCTCCACACCGCCCACGTACATGTCGACGGCACCCCACTCGCTCATAGCCTGCGGGTCGAAAGGAGCCTTGTCGTAGTTCGGGGAAACGTAACGCAGGAAGTACCAGGAGGAATCCACGAAGGTGTCCATGGTGTCCGAGTCGCGACGAGCCTGCTTGCCACACTTCGGGCAAGGCACGATAGCCCAGTCATCGGCTGCAGCAAGAGGCGACTGGCCCTTAGGAGCCAGCTGCTCACCGCGCAGGTTATCGGGCAGCAGCACCGGTAGCTGATCCTCAGGAACCAGAACCTCGCCACAATCCTCACAGTGAATCACCGGAATCGGGGTACCCCAGAAACGCTGACGGGACAGCAGCCAGTCACGCAGACGGTAAATGACCTTACCCTCACCGGTGCCGGCAGCCTCAACCAGCTCAATAGCCTTAGCAATTGCCTCAGCCTTCGGCAGGCCGGTCAGCTCACCCGAGTTGATGAGCACGCCGTCGCCAGCTGCGGCAACACCGCTGGTAGCCGGATCCTCGGCACCCTCAACGTCCAGGACCTTCACGATGGGCAGATCGAACTTCAGAGCGAACTCGAGGTCGCGCTGGTCGTGCGCGGGCACAGCCATAATCGCGCCGGTACCGTAGTCAGCCAGCACGTAGTCAGAAGCCCAAACGGGCAGCTTCGCGCCGGTCAGCGGGTTGATTGCGTAGCGACCGGTGAACACGCCGGTCTTCTCGCGGTCGGAGGACTGGCGGTCAATATCGCTCAGTGCCTTAATGTCTTCGCGGTACTGCTCCAGGGCAGCCTTGTGCTCGGGTGCCACGATCTGCTCGGCGAATGCCGCATCCGCAGCAACCACGATGAAGGTTGCGCCGTACAGGGTGTCGGGGCGGGTGGTGAACACGGTGAAGGACTCAGCAGCCTGATCCTCGGTCGCCTCAATCTCGAAGCGAACCTCAGCACCCTCAGAACGACCAATCCAGTTACGCTGCATGAGCAGCACGCGGTCGGGCCATTTGCCCTCCAGCTGCTCCATGTCATCCAGCAGCTGCTGCGCATAGTCGGTGATCTTGAAGTACCACTGGTTCAGCGACTTCTTAGTCACGGTAGTACCGCAACGCTCACACACACCGTTCACAACCTGCTCGTTCGCGAGCACGGTCTGGTCCTTGGGGCACCAGTTGACCATGGAGTCCTTGCGGTACGCCAGGCCCTTCTTGTAGAACTGCTCGAACAGCCACTGAGTCCACTTGTAGTACTCGGGGTCCGAGGTATGCAGGCGACGGCTCCAGTCAGCGGCAATAGCGTAACGCTTGAAGGACTCAGCCTGAGTCTCAATGTTCTTGTACGTCCACTCCTTGGGGTGAGTGTCGTTCTTAATGGCTGCGTTCTCAGCGGGCAGGCCGAAAGAGTCCCAGCCAATCGGGTGCAGAACATCGTAGCCGCACTGCTTGAAGTAGCGGGCGTTCATGTCACCAATAGCGAATGCCTCCGCGTGACCCATGTGAAGGTCACCGGAGGGGTACGGGAACATATCCAGCACATACTTGCGGCCCTTGGGGGCGTCACCGGTGGGCTGGAAAACCTTCGTTTCGTCCCAGTAGGGGCGCCACTTGGCTTCCATCGCGCGGAAGTCGTACGCATTTTCGTTGCGTTCGGTCTCTACCTGAGCAGACACAGCGATTCCTTAAATAAAGACAGGTTGATAAAAACTTAACCCTCCAAGTGTAACGCGAAACCCGCACCGCGCCAGAGTTGAGGCCGCCCCGACTACCAAATGGACGGCACCACCCGCGCGATTACCCGCGCGATTATCGATGCGGCGGGCGGGTTTCAGAGCCCTTTCAGGCTTCTCCCCTAGAATTAAGAACGGGACTTTGCCGTCCCAGTACCCAACCCGCGAAAGGTACCCATGACCTCCACCGTTACCCCGGACTCCCCCAACACCTCAGTTCTTGAGGGTGTACCCGGCCCGCTCATTCCCGGCACCCGCCACGACGCCCTCATCGGTGACGGCGCGCAGGCGGTCATGACCCGCTACTGGCAGTACGGCAAAGGCATGAACGACGGTGTCTTTCCCGAGGACTCCTACCCCGTGCTACTCGTGCACGGTTTCCGCGGCGACCACCACGGCCTCGAAATCATCGCGAACTACCTGCTGAAGCTCATCCCGAACGTCAGCATCATCAGCCCCGACCTGCCCGGCTTCGGCCGCTCCGCAGACCTGCCCGAAAACACCCTGGGCGAAGACAACATCAACGCGTACGTGGCGTGGCTGAACGACTTCGTGGAACACACCAACCCCGCCCGCGAGGATGCACGCCCCCTGCCGCTGCACGTGGTCGGCCACTCCTTCGGCTCCATCGTCACCAGCGCCTTCGCCGCCGCACACCCGAACTCGCTCGCGCTCCTCTCGCTCATCAACCCGATTAGCGAACCCGCCCTCGAAGGTAGCCAGCGGGTCGCCTCCCGCCTCGCCTCCCTCTACTACCGCGCCGGCGCGGCACTCCCCGAAAAAATCGGCTACCCGCTACTGCGCTCGCAGCTGATTACCCGCGCCTCCAGCGAAGTCATGATGCGCACCAAAGACAAGGCAATGCGCCGCTTCATCAACGGCCAGCACGCCGCCTACTTCGGCTCCTTCGGCTCCCGCCGCGGAGTGCTCAGCGCCTACGAGGCGTCCATTACGCACACCGCCGCCGAATACGCCGCCGCTATCCGGGTGCCGGTGCAGATGCTCGTTGCCGAAGACGACGACCTGGGCACCCCCGAAACAGCTCGCGCCATGTACGCGACGCTCACCTCCCGCGACCTGCCCGCTACTTCGCCAGGCGCCCGCGAGCGCCTGGACATGATCCCGGAAGTCGGGCACCTCATCCACTACGAAACCCCTCGCCGCGCCGCGGAACTCATCGCCGATTTCGCCGCCGACCACTCAGGGAACGAGAAGTAAGGAACCAACATGAAACTCATGGTTGACGCCCGATACACCCGTATCGGCTTCCACGACGGCATCAGCCGCTACACCGCCTCCCTGTTGGGCGCGCTCAAAACCCTCATCGACACCGGTGACGAGGCCGCCGCCGACCTCGACCTGACCATGATCATTAGCGATGAGCGTCAGCTGGACATGCTGCCCGACCTGCCGCACGTGAAAATCTGCTCGCCCACCGGCCCGCTCGAACCGACCGCCTCGCTGCAGCTGAATAAGTATGCGCCGGACGTAGTGTTCTCCCCCATGCAGACCATCGGCTCCACCGGACGCAAATTCAAGCTGATCCTCACCCTGCACGACCTCATCTACTACTCGCACCCGACCCCGCCCGGGTTCCTGCCCGCACCGGTGCGCGTGGGCTGGCGGCTCTTCCACAAGACCTACACCCCGCAGCGCTTCCTGCTCAATCACGGCGACGCGGTCGTGACTGTTTCTGAGTCGACCGCCTCACTGATTCGTGAGCACGAGCTGACCACCAAGCCGCTGTTCGTGGTGCCCAACGCCCCGCAGCCCGGCAGCGTCGTCTCCCGCCAGACCGCGCTGGAACGCGCCACCACCCGCGAAGAGCAGCCCGTCAAACACCTGGTGTACATGGGTTCGTTCATGCCGTACAAGAACGTAGAAACCCTGCTGCTGGCGATGCGTTCCCTGCCGGATTACCGCCTGCACCTGCTGTCAAAGATGCCGCCGCAGCGCCTGGTGCAGCTCACCGACGAACGCCTCATCGGTGAGAACGTGGAGGTGCACAACGGCGTGAGCGACGAAGAATACCAGCAGCTGCTCCGCCAGGCGCACGCCCTGGTCACTGCCTCCCGCGAGGAGGGTTACGGGCTGCCCGTGGTCGAGGCTCAGGCGGCTGGTTGCCCGGCGGTGATTAGTGACATCCCGATTTTCCGTGAGATTGCGCCGCACGCCGTGTTCGCGCCGGTTGACGGTGCCCCGGAGGCGCACGCCGCCGACTGGGTCAAGGCGATTCGTTCCCTGGAGGACACCGCCGTTCGCGAGCGCGTCATCATTGATGGACTCTCGGATGTGCGCCGCTACTCCTGGCGCGACTCAGCGCTCAAGCTGCTGGAGGTCGTGCGCGGGCTCTAAAGCGTGCGCGGCTTATACGACGCGGCGCTAAAATACGGCGCTAGATACAGAAATGCCGCCGCACTCCCCCGGTTCTCGGGAGGGTGCGGCGGCATTCTCGTATTTGGTTTGTGATTGTCAGTAGGCGTATGCGGCTTGCGGTATGGGCGTGGAAGGGCAACTTACGGCAACGGTTCACAGCGGCGGTTCGCTACACACTTCCTTCGCGCCTACGCAGGGAACCCACCCTCGCAGAGCTCGGGCACCCTGAGGGCACATCCGGAAGGTGCAGCCTCACCGCTTCAGAGCGCAGAAACCCTTACACGTACGCGCCGCGAGCCGCTTCCTTCGCAGCCAGCTCATCCGCATGACCGTACGCATAGAAAATCTTCGCGTCATCCAGCTCAGCAAAACGAGCCAGGTAGCGGCACACCGCGCCACGCTGAGCCTTCGTCATCGAGGACAGCAGCACAGGGTCCGGGTGGGTAATACCGTTGTCGCGGCTCGGTGCCGAATTGCCGAACTCAGGCTCGTAATCAGAGGTGATATTGGTGAAACTCATCGGTGAGTACCTTTCCTTAG
>ERZ1674288.71-NODE-71-length-12638-cov-11.356433_pt1 | contig 12638 bp, 10 predicted proteins | sample MGYA00581190_ERZ1674288 | MGnify/ENA primary metagenome ERZ1674288 (study PRJEB41354, sample SAMEA4873332) | human saliva metagenome | biome: human-associated habitat [ENVO:00009003]; feature: mouth environment [ENVO:08000002]; material: saliva material...
TTAAACAATCTTCATTATTTCATGAAGCAGAATTTAAAGGTGGGGTTAGCTTTAAAAAATCAACATTCAATGACTCTGCAATTTTCCACGATACAGTTTTCGGGAGCACGACAAGCTTCACATCAACACATTTTAAAGAAAAAGCAGATTTCAAAGATGCAAATTTTACAGGACACACAATTTTCTCTAGGGCCATTTTCAAAAAGGAAGCAATCTTTACCGACGCATCTTTCAATAAAATTATTTCCCCTAGAGCAAATCCATCTGATGCAACCGCAGATTTCAATGGCGCAATTTTTGAAAATATCGCAGATTTCAGAGGTGCTTACTTTGAAGGATTTGCCAATTTTAGTGAAGCCAATTTCGAAAGTAATGCAGATTTCATCAGTATTACATTTAATGAATTTGATGGATTTATAGATTTTACCGATGCAACATTCATAAGTTCTGCAAAATTTATAAATTCAACATTCTTTGGCAGTGTGGGTTTCTATGGAACAAAGTTCATCAACAAAGAACCACGTTTTGCATTCCCTAATTCATCAATATTTATGACACGTTTCTCATGTGGTGTCACCCCAGAAAGTTATATATTCAGCGTGTCCTCCCATAGTCCCTATAAAATTCAACTCGGACAATCTGAAATCAACGGCAAAAAGTTCATAGTTCCCGAAGGAACCATACTTTTTGACCCTAAGTCTTGGGATGAAGAAAAGCAGGAATACACTCGCGTGAGTAAGCCTGCAAAGCCGCTTGAAAATTCAGATATCGAGGAAGAAAAGCCCGCTGAATAAGGTTCATCACTAAAAGGCCCCGCCGACCCGCGTCGGCGGGGCTTTCTCGCGCTCTCCGCGAGTGCGCATCCCAACTACCCACCGGCGAGCGCATCCGCCCGTCACATCGCCGCCCGCAAAGCCGCCCAAGAATCACCCCAATCACCCGCCGCGCCCAACCACCCGTTACCCCACCGATACACTAGAACCATGTACCGAATCATGACTGTCTGCACCGGCAACATCTGCCGCTCCCCCGTCGGCGAATACCTCATCCGCCAGCACGCCCAAGAAGCCGGCGTGCCCGTCACCGTCACCTCCAGCGGCATCAGCAACGAAGAAGAAGGCAACCGCATCGACCCGCGCGCCGCCGCGCAGCTCACCTCCCGCGGTATTGACTCGTCCGCGCACCGCGCCAGCGTCTTCACCGTCGAGGACTTCGACCGCAACGACCTCATCCTCGCCATGGACGCACCCCACTACCTGCGCCTCAAAGCCCTCGCCCGCAACGACGAAGACAAAGCCAAGATCCGCATGATGCGCAGCTTCGACCCGAAGGTCACCACCACCCACCTGGACCAGCTCGGCATCTACGACCCCTGGTACGGTAGCGAACGCGACTTCGTGTACACCACCGGCCTCATTGACGCCGCCGCACGCGGCCTCATCAACCACCTCAAGCAGGAAGGTGACGCGCAGTGAGTCAGCGTATCCCCCTGAACCAGAACCGCCGCGTCACCGGCACCGCCGAAATCCTGGAGCTCTGCAAAGACATGCTGCGCCTGGAGCACGGCATCGGCAACGACTTCGACATGGACACCGCCGAATTCACCGAATTCCGTGAGCAGTTCCTCGCCGACTTCGCGCAGATCCCGCTGATTATCGGCATTGACGGCCGCAGCGGCACCGGCAAAACCAGCCTCGCCGCGCAGCTTGAGCGTGAGCTCACCGCCGCAGGGCACAGCGTGCACGTGCTGCACCTGGACGACTTCTACCCCGGCTGGGACGGCCTCTTCGACGGCGTGGAGGCGTGGGACGCGCTGTCCGTGCAGCTCACCGAAGGTATTGCCGGAACCTACACCCCCTGGGATTGGGAGGCGGGCGCCCCCGGTGAGGAGCGCACCGTCGACCCGGCGGCTACGCAGGTCATTATCTGTGAGGGTGTTGGCGCGATTGCGGGCGCCTGCGAGGTGCGTATTCTCGCCACCGCCCCGGACGAGGTGCGTTACGAGCGCGCCATGGCTCGTGACGGTGACACGTTCCGCCCGCACTGGGAACGCTGGGCGGCGCAGGAGGAGGCGCTGCTCGCCGAAATCCCGGAAGACTACGAGACCGTGGACTTCATCTACGACAGCGCGGCGGCAGACGCGCGGTAACCATCGGGAAGGGGCGGTGTTAATCTCTCCAATGGGGAGAGGTAACACCACCCCTTTGCAGTACCCGGTATGAGTAGGGGGCGCAGCCACGTTTTCCGGAAGCGCCCTCAGGGTGTCAGCCCGGACGCTCTCCGCAGCGAAGCGAGGAGGGGCGGAGCGTCCGGGTGACGGGTGCCCCTGCGTAGGCGCGGAGGAAATATGTGGCGAGTCCTCCCCCACAAAAGAATGTCTACCGTTTAACTTACGAAGCCACACCCAATTCTGATAGGGTGAAAAGGTTGTGCTTCTGGCCTGCGCAAGCTCATCCCCGGATCCGGCACCGCCGCATCCAACCTTAGAGCCGCAGGCTCCGTTGCACGTGCGTCACGCAGAAAGAAAAACTAAGGCTAATGTCTTCGAAGTCGATTAAGACCTCCTTCGGGCTATCGCCCCTTTTCATTGTTGTTCTGGCGTTGCTGACCGCTATTGCGCCGCTCGCTACGGACATGTACCTTGCCGCACTGCCCGCTGTCGCGGAGGACCTGAACACGACCAGCACGAACGCGTCCCTGACGTTGAGCGCGTTCATGGTCGGTATGGCGCTCGGCCAGCTGGTTGTTGGTCCGCTGTCGGATAAGACGGGCCGCCGCAAGCCGCTGCTGATTGGTGCGGTCATCTGTTTCATTGCGACGGTGGCGTGTGGCTTCTCGCCGAATATTGAGCTACTGATTTTTGCGCGTTTCATGATGGGCTTCACCGGTTCGATTGGTGCGGTGCTGGCTCGTTCCATCGTGACCGATACGACTGAAGGCCTGGCGACCGCTAAGCTCATGGGCGTCATGATGATGATTAACGGCTTCGCGCCGGTGCTCGCGCCGCTGTTTGGTGGTTGGGTGCTGGCGTGGGGTAACTGGCGCGATATTTTCCATGTGCTCGGCGTGGTGACCGCGATCATGATGCTCGGCGTAATCTTCGTGATTAAGGAGACCCTGCCGGTGGAGGAACGCTACCAGGGTACCGCCCTGAGCGTGTACTCGGAGCTGCCGAAGGTCTTCAAGATTCGCCGCTACCTGGGTTTCATGCTGACGATGTGCTTCGCGTTTGGTGCGCTGTTCTCGTACATTTCCGGTTCGACGTTTGTGTTGCAGAAGATTCTGGGCTTGTCCGAGACTGAGTTCACGATCGTGTTCGGTGTGAACTCGATTGGCATTGTGCTGTTCAGTGCGATTGCAACGAAGCTGGTGGGTCGTGTGGCGCAGCGCCGCATTGTGAATGTCGGCGTGGTTAGCCTGCTGGTGGTGTCTTCGCTGCTGGTGGTTAGCTTCCTTATCGGTATCTCGCTGGTGCCGACGCTGATTCTGCTGTTCCTGCTGACCAGCTCGTGCGGCCTGATTTTTGGTAATGCTTCGGCGTTGGCGTTGAACGAGGCGCGCCACATGGCGGGTAGTGCTTCGGCGGTGATGGGTACGGTTCAGGCGATGCTGGGTGCGTTGGCGGCGCCGCTGGTGTCGTTTGCCGGTGAGCATGAGTACCTGCCGATGGGCTTCTCCATTTTTGGTTTCGCGGTCCTGACGGCGCTGGTGCTGTGGACTACGCCGCGTAAGGATTCGGACTACTCGGCGGACGGTAAGAGCCATGAGGCCCCGGCGGCGGGTCACTAGCCGTTCATAAGTACATATCTGTGCGTATGCCCAGGAGGGGCGGTGTTATCCGTAAGCGACATCAGGGTGTCCGAAGCGAAGCGAGGACGGGTGCCCCTGTAGGAGCGTGGATAGCACCGCCCTTCTGCATGTCTCGTCCATCTGCCCCTGTAGGAACGAGGGCGAGTACCGTTATCCCGCGCTGGTTCTGGATGCGAACGTACAATAAGACTATGTCTAGTACCGTAATTCTTCTGAACGAGCAGAACCCGCAGGGCATCTTCGTTGACCCGTCCGTGCCCCTCATCAGCGTTGATGATCAGGGCTTCACCCGCGGCGACGGCGTCTTCGAGACCATGCTGTCCGTCAACCGCCGTGTGCGTAAGCTCGGCATGCACCTGTCCCGCCTCGAGTCGTCGGCGCGCATGCTGGATTTGCCCGACCCGGAACCCGAGATTCTGCGTTCGGCGGTGGAGCGCCTCATGCGTGAGGCGACCGCCGGTGCCGAGACTGCGCTGGGTGAAGAGCACATCGTGAAGATCATTATTTCGCGCGGCCCCACCCAGGCGGTGACCTCCATGCAGCCGGGCCCGTACACGCTGATTATGGCGTCGCCGGTGCCCGCCTCCATCGTGAAGCGCCGCACCGAGGGTGTGAAGGCGATGCTGCTACCGCGCGGCCATGAGCCGATGGATAATAGCGCCTACCCGTGGCTGCTGGCGGGCGCGAAGACCCTCTCCTACGCGGTGAACATGGCGGTCCTGCGGTACGTGCAGGAGCGCGGCGCGGACGACGCTATCTTCATTACCGATGAGCGTCGCGTGCTGGAGGGCGCCACCTCTTCGGTGCTGGTTGCCAAGATTGAGGACGGCAAGAAGGTGCTGTACACGCCCGAGCCGAGCCACGGCATCCTTCCCGGCACCACGCAGGGCGCGGTGTTCGAGGCGGCACGCCAGGCCGGTTGGGAGCTGGGCTTCGGTCCGCTCTACCCGCAGGATTTGTTCGAGTCGGACGGCGTGTGGTTGGCGTCGTCGGTGCGTCTGATTGCACCGGTGACTCACCTGAACGGCACGGCGCTGGCGCATGACCCGGAGCTGACCGCCACGCTGTTGAACTACCTGGCGCAGCAGAGCTAACCGCGTACACAAAGGGACGGTATTATCCGTAGCGACATCAGGGTGTCCGAAGCGAAGCGAGGACGGGTGCCCCTGTAGGAGCGAGGATAATGCCGTCCCTTTGTGCTGTCTGCAGGTGCTAAGCAGGAGGCGTCTGTACCTTCCTGAAGCGACATCAGGGTGCCCGAGCTCTGCGAGGGCGGGTCCCTGTAGGAGCGAAGGAAGAGTGCGAGCGCCTCCGTATCCCAGCGTGGGAAGACGGTATCGCCCGTAGCGACATCAGGGTGTCCGAAGCGAAGCGAGGACGGGTTCCCTGTAGGAACGAGGGCGAGTACCGCTTCCCAGCAAAACTAGAAACGGAACGAACTAGCCCCAGAGGAACTGAATCGTACCCGCCGCGATAGATGCACCGTACGCAACAGCGATAATGACGGCGGCGGCAATACTCACGTGCACGTCACGCGGCGAGTAGCTAGGCACACGAGCCCAGGTGCGTTCGCCTGCGCCGAAGCCGCGCGCCTCCATGGTGATGGCGAGGCGGGAACCGCGGCGGATAGCCTGCACGAGCAGGGCGAAGCTTTGCCCGCCGAAGGTTTGTGCACGTCCGGCGAGGGATTGGCCTGCGCCGAGTCCGCGGGCGCGTCGTGCCTGGCCGAGGGCGTTCCATTCGGCGAAGAGAATACCGACGAGGCGGAGTGCGGCGACGGTGGCGAGCACGAACCGGGAGGGCAGTTTGAAGGTTTGTGCGAGGGAGTCGCCCAGGTCGGTCGGGTCGGTGGTGAGTACGAATGCGAGGGTGGGTAGGACCATGGCGAGGGAGCGGATCATCATGGCTGCGCCGACGGCGGCGGAGTCGGTGGTGATGCTGTTGAAGCCGAGATCGAGGATCGTGGTGCCGCTTTTGGCGCTGAGCATGGCGACGGACCAGCCGGTGGTGATGACGGCGATGAGGATGGGCCAGAAGCGGGCGAGGACGTTGACGGGTCGGAATCCGACGAGGATGAATCCGAGCAGTTCGAGGGCGAAGAGGATTCCGGAGGTGAGGGGGTCGCGCACGATGAGTGCGGCGATGATGAGGGCGAAGGAGACGATGAGTTTTACGCCGGCGTTGAGGTTGCTGAAGTAGCTGGTTCGGTCGATGGTGCCGAAGAAGTCGGTGTTCATGCGTTCTCCTTTCCGGGGGTTGCGATGGCTTCGGAGGGTTCTAGGGCTTCGAGCGTGATGGATTTGCCGCCGAGTGCGGCGGTGTAGTCTTCGTCGTGGGTGATGGAGATGACTGCGGTGCCGCCTGCGAGGAGTTCGCGGATGAGGTCGACGAGTTCTGCCCAGGTTCGTGCATCCTGCCCGAAGGTGGGTTCGTCGAGAATGAGAATTCGCGGTGCGGTAGCGAGAGCGGAGGCGACGGAGAGCCTGCGTTTTTCGCCGCCGGAGAGGGTGAAGGGGTTGGCGTCGAGTAGGTGATTGAGGCGTAGGTGGGCCGCGAGTTCGTTGGTGCGGGCTGCGAGGTCGTCTTCGTTGAGGGGTTCGCGGGTGAGTGCGGCGAGTCGGCGGGGGCCGAGTTCGAGTTCTTCGCGTACGGTGCCGCGGATGAATTGGTATTCGGGTTCTTGGAAGACGTAGCCGATGCGGCTGAGCATTTGGGCGGGGGTCCAGGTGGGCACGTCCCAGTGTGCGGGCTCGCCACCGTGGTTACCCTCGTGATTGCGCAGCGCGTCGGTGGCGGTGAGGGTGCCGTTGGGCGCGGTGAGGAGCCCTGCGAGGGTGAGGGCGAGGGTTGATTTGCCGGCACCGTTGGGGCCGAGCACGCTGAGGTGTTCGCCGGCGCGCAGGGTGAGGTTGATGCCGCCGCGCAGTACGGGCAGGTCGACGGGTGCGGGTGCGGGGGTGTCGCCGAGGCGTTTGATGGTGCGTCGGCGTGCGCGTCGTTGTTTGGGGGTGGGTTGTGCGCGGGTGATGCTGAGGTTTTCGGCGCGGAGTAGCGCCTCGCCGTGCTCGCTTTCGCCGCCCACAACATCGCCGGTCTGCGGTGCACGCGGCACGTAGTTGGGTACCCACACGCCCGCGTCGATGAGTTCTTGGCGTGCTTCGGTGAGCACGGTGTCGGGTGCGCCGTCGTGGGTGATGGTGCCGCCTTCGCCGAGCACGATAATGCGGTCCATATGCGGTGCCCAGATGCTCACGCGGTGCTCCACGACGAGCAGGGTCGCGCCGGTCGCCTCCGCGGCGGCAAGAATACTGTCGCGCACCTCCTGCACACCGGAGGGGTCGAGGTTGGCGGTGGGTTCGTCGAGGATCATGGCGCCGGGGTGCATCGAGAGGATACCCGCCAGGCCGAGGCGCTGCTTCTGACCGCCGGACAGCGCGCTGCTGGGGTGGTCGAGGGCAAGGTCGTTGAGCCCTACGGCGGTGAGGGCTTCGGTGACGCGGCCCCAGATTTCTTCGCGGGGTACGCGCAGGTTTTCGGGGCCGAACGCGACGTCGTTGCCGACGGTTGCCATGACGATGGAGGATTCGGGGTCCTGCTGCATCATGCCTGCGGTGCCGCGTGCTTCGGCGGGTTCTTTGCCGTTGATGGTGATGGTGCCGCCGGCGGATTCGCCGTCGTCATCGTGGAGCACACCGGCGATGGCGTGCAGGAGCGTCGATTTGCCGGCGCCGGAGGTGCCCAGTAGCAGGACTTTTTCACCGGGGTTGATGGTGAGGTTGAGTCCGCTGATGACGGGTTCTGGGCGTCCGGGGTGGTGCCAGCTGAAGTTGTTGAGCTCGATGCGCGCCCCGCGCGGTGTTGCTTCCATGATGGTTCCTTAGCCTTGTGGCTGCTGAGTGTGCCGAGTGGTGACTTGTGGTGAGTGACTAGTTGCTGGTGGTTAGCGGCGGGTCTTGCCGGATGCCAGCGAGGAGAGCACACCGGTCTTGGCGAGGTTCTGCACGAGAATCCATGCGAGGAAGCCTGCGATCACTGCGCCGGAGATGACGGAGCATGCCACGTAGATGAATGCCTTGGTCGGTTCCATGTCGGGGTAGTAGATGAAGATTTCGTTACCGCCCATGAACAGGCCGCAGAGTGCGCCGGCGAAGACCGCTACGAATGCGTCCCAGCGGCGGTAGCGGAAGATTGCGAAGGCGATTTCTGCGCCGATGCCCTGGAAGAGGCCTGCGAGCAGGATTTCGCCGCTCCACGCGCCACCGGTGAAGAGTACGGAGATGAAGGCTGCGACGATTTCGCAGAAGAGTGCCGCACCGGGCTTGCGGATGAGCAGGCCGCCGAGGGTGCCGCCGAGCAGCCATGCGCCGCCGATGATGGGGCGGAATTCGGGTGCTGCTACGAGTGCGGTTTTGGTGGCGGGGGAAACTGCGATGTCCCAGATCCAGAAGATGACTGCGCAGGCTACGGCGATGACTGCGGCGATAACAATTTCGTTGACTCGCCAGCGCAGGTTCGGCTTCTTCGCTTCTGCCTGGGTAGATGCCTGGGAGGCGGGGGTTACGTTCTGCGACATTGGTGGTCCTTCCTTCGTTGGAAGGGGAATGTCCTCGCCCTCTGAATGGACGAGGGCATTGAGAAGAAATTCGACTCCCTACGCCGGTACTAACCGGATCAGGTTCGAGGGTCTGCTTAGCACTCTCAGCGCCTCGGTGGCGCTCCCCTGTCGTTGTGGGCTTCCTTGTCCGTACCGTTTTGGCGCGGGCGGAAGCCCAGGTTCGATTGTAGGCGTGTCTGGCTGTTCGCGCCAATTTGCCGCTTTTTGTTTTCTTCTTCTGCCCGCATTACAGAATTGCACGGTGTACAATTTTGGGACGGAGCGGCTCCAAGGCGGCACGAACGCCTTAAACCCTATACGCTAGGGAGTGGCGCTCTTTTCTCACCCAACCCCGAAGGGGTTCACGGGCAGGACGCCGCATCGTATACAGCTAAGGAGATACACATGAACCCCGTCGCTAAGCTTGCTATTGCGGGTATCAACATGGGCGCTGCTGCCCTGGTCGGTAAGGGTCTGGGCGCAGCCTGGACCAAGGCTACCGGCAACCAGCCTCCCGCCATTTCCCACGACTCTGAAGACACCCTGCGTCAGGTCATCCTCTGGACCGTTCTGACCTCCGTCGCAGGTGCTGTGGTGAGCTTCGGTATTGCTCGCCTGCAGCGTCGTTTCTTCAACTAAGGCTTTGCGCCTTCCGCGCGAAAGTTCATGAACTAGGCGGTACGTATCTCCACTCGGTACGTACCGCCTGGTGTTCCTTCTTCAGCACGCCCGCTCTACTTCAGCAGGTTTCATGCCGCCGCTACGCTGAAGCGCCACCTCGGCATCCGAAAGCACAACTATGACTATTTCTTCTCCCCGCCGTAAGACGAAGGCTCCGCGTAGGGTCGTTGACCACGCGAACAGCCGCCGTTCGGTCGCATCCTGGGTCATGTGGGATGTTGGTTCGTCGAGCTTCGACTCGATTATGACGACCTTCATCTTCACCGTGTACCTGACCAGTAGCTACTTTGGCACGCCCGAAGAGACTTCTTCGGCGCTGTCGCTGGGTCTGACCATTGCCGGTTTCCTCATTGCGATTCTGGCGCCGGTGACCGGTCAGCGTAACGACAAGTCTGGCAGGGGCATCTTCTGGCTTGGCGTGAATACCATGCTGCTAGTCGGTTCGATGGCGGCGTGCTTCTTCGTGGGCCCCACCCCGCAGTACCTGTGGCTGGGTGTCACGCTGATTTCTGCGGCGAGCGTGTTCAGCGAGTTCGCGTACGTGAACTACAACGCCGTGTTGCCGCGCATCTCCCACCCGGAGAACATCGGTAAGATTTCGGGCGCCGGATGGGCTGCCGGCTACATTGGCGGCATCCTGGCGTTGGCTGTGGTGCTGTGGGGTTTTGTGCTTACCCCCGAAGTGCTCGGTCTGACCACCGATAACGCCCTGAATATCCGTGCGGTCGCGCTGTTCGCCGCCGCATGGTGCCTCATCTTCTGTGTGCCTCTGCTGGTGCGTATGCGTACCCGCGAGCGCTTCCTGCCGGAGGTGCTGCCCACCCGCGAGCTGCGTTTCCTGGAGCTCGGTATGGAGCGTCTCTCCCCGGCTCGTCAGGGCGGTCTGCTCGCCTCCTACAAGGCGCTGTGGCGCACCATTAAGCGGCTGAAGATGACGTCCCCGCAGACCCTGTGGTTCCTGATTGCTTCGGCGGTGTTCCGTGATGGTCTGTCCGGTATTTTTACGTTCGGCGGTATTCTCGCGGCAGGCACGTTCGGTTTCAGCACCTCCGATGTGATTCTGTTCGGTATTGCCGGTAGCGCCGTCGCGGCGGTTGGCGCGATTCTGGGTGGCTACCTGGATGACTACCTGGGCCCAAAGACAATTATTGTTATCTCGCTGGTCGGTATTATCTTGGCGGCTACCCCGCTGATGTTCTTCCCCGAACCGGGCGTGTTCTGGGTATGCGCCCTGCTGCTGTGCCTGTTCGTGGGCCCGGCACAGTCGGCATCCCGCACCTTCCTGGCTCGCCTGGCAGATCCCGGCACCGAGGGTGAGCTGTTCGGTCTGTACTCGACCACCGGTCGTGCCACCAGCTTCCTGGCACCGATGCTGTTCGGCCTGTGCGTAAGCATCATGGGCGCACAGATTTGGGGTGTGCTCGGTATCCTGATCGTTGTGGTGGCGGGTCTGCTCCTGCTGCTGCCGGTGAAGGCGCCCGGTCCGCTACGTGTGCGTGCGGCTCGCCGCGAACAGAAGCGTGAACAGAAGCGCCGCGACAAGGCTGCCCAGTAAGGCTACTCAGTAAGGCTACGCGGGGCTAAGCGCTCCGCACCCCGCAAACGCAACCTCGCAAACGCAAAGGGAGGGGCGGGTAGAAGAATTATTCTTCTACCCGCCCCTCCCTTGTGCTTAAGCAGTGCTTATTCGGCGGTGCTTATCAAGCGGAGCTCACCAACTGGGGAGCCGCGCCAGAGCGCCGTCCCAAGGAACCGCGGTGGCTAGTCCTCCACCACGTCATCCTCACCGTCAGAGACAGCATCCTCAGAGGAGTCCAGCGCAATCTGCTGCTCCTCCTCATCAAGAACCTCATCGCTCGTCAGCTGAGCCCAGGTCGCGTCATCAATCAGCGGATCATCAATCACACGAACCCACAGCATCGAACCAGCCGCCAGAGCGCTCAGGTTCTCGTCATACGCCTCCGCCGGCAGACCCTCAAAGATCTCAGCCAGACGCGCAAACAGGTCATCATACGAAATGTCGCCCTCAGCCTGCAGCCAGCACTCAGCCGCGAACTCAGACAGCTCATTCAGCTCAGTGTCACACAGCAGCAAGAACGGGCCGTCCTCACCCACACGCACACCCGAAGTACCCGGCATACGAGACACCGCAATCGTACCGTTCAAGAACACACCCGGCAGGTGATCCTCAACCGTGTACTTCTCCAGGCTCTCAACCTCATCAGCATTCGGCAGCTCACCACCGTTCAGCAGATCCTGAACCAGCGGCAGAGTATCCTCAACCTCCGAGTACACCAGGCGCCACACGCCACCGCAACGCTCCACCAGCTTAGCCAGCGACACAACACCCTCAGGGTGACGCGCCAGGCCCGAGCTCTGCTCGCTCAAGAACACCAGAGCCTCATGCAGCGGAACACGCTCGAAATACGGCTCAGACGCCGACTCATCACGAGAAATGAACACAATACGCGACAGCTTATAGCTGAGGTCATCACGATCAACCACGTTCAGGCCCAGATCAACCGGGTTCTGCTGATCCTTCGGCGCATTCGGGTCAACAATCACAGACAGCGGCTTCGGATACGGCGACACAACACCCTCATCCGAAATAATCGCAGTCTCATCAGTCAGGTACGCAAACTTCGAACCCAAGAAACGCGACGCAGTCGTCTTACCGCTACCAGAAACACCCACCAGCGCAACAGCGCGCTTCGACTCAGGGTCACCAATAACAGCCGAATGCAACATCACACCGCGACCAACCAGCTGCTCAATCATCGCCAACGTAATACGGCTCGTCAGATCCTGCATACCCGAATCATCATCAGCCACACGCAGCGTCGACACCTTATCAAACGGACCCATCAGCGGATTCGCCAAATCCATCACCGACTCATCAGTCGGCGCATGCACCAGCATCACCTGATCAAAACGAGACAACGAAGCATACGCCTCATCAGGAGTATCAAAAAACTCCGGAGCAAGAGGCTCCCACGCCTTCTTAAAACGCTCCACAAAAGAGTCCGACATATCAATCAGATACACAGAAACTTCCGCGCCAGCAACACGCAGAACAACAGGCTTCAGATTCATCAAAAAATCCTTAGAGAGTGAGAGATAAAAACCCGCACGCGAGTGGACGCACGAGCACAAACAGGCGAAAAACCGCCCAACGCGGGCGCACAAACACGCAGACTGCACGCCCGCACCCCAAAGCGGGAAAGACTAAGACTCCACAGAACTATCCGCAGGAATCATCGTCTGATGAAAATTCAAATAACTACGCGAAGCAGTCGGGCCACGCTGACCCTGGTAACGGTTACCATACGCACCAGAACCATACGGATGCTCAGTCGGGCTACTCAAACGGAAGAAACACAACTGACCAACCTTAGAACCCGGCCACAACATAATCGGCAAAGTCGCCATATTCGACAACTCAAGCGTCACATGCCCAGAAAAACCAGGATCAATAAAACCAGCCGTAGAGTGAGTCAACAAACCCAGACGACCCAACGACGACTTACCCTCCAGGCGGGCAGCCACATCATCA
>ERZ1674288.73-NODE-73-length-12389-cov-8.366386_pt1 | contig 12389 bp, 9 predicted proteins | sample MGYA00581190_ERZ1674288 | MGnify/ENA primary metagenome ERZ1674288 (study PRJEB41354, sample SAMEA4873332) | human saliva metagenome | biome: human-associated habitat [ENVO:00009003]; feature: mouth environment [ENVO:08000002]; material: saliva material...
ATTCATCACTCTTAGAAAATGGGATGAATCACACGAGAATCAGGGAAATTCTCCTGCTGTTCCTCGCTCTGAACAATAATTCGATCAGCAAAGGTGTAGAGCATCTTACCGGTCATCGTCGGCAGAGTCGGGCGGTCAAAACACTCAATATAAAGAGTCTTTACGCCAAAAAGTTTAGCCGCAACAAAGAAAGGAACAGCAACACCCGCACCCGCAGAAACAACCGCATCCGGGCGTTCCTTCGGGAAAATACGAAATGCCAAGAACAAATTACGAATAGCGTTCTTAATATTTCGAGTGGTCGGGTAATACGCCCAATAGGTCTTCTCATCAGCGAGAGAAGATTCAACATCGGGCTGCTTAAAGCTAACCCACACACGGTCATAATCCTGCCACGCAGCAGAAGTAGCCGTCAGATGCTTCAAGTGTCCGCCACTGCTGGAGACCAGCAGCAACTTCTTCTTCGGTGCCTGAGAGGAAGTAGCCTCAGTCATAGTGTTCTCCTAAAGCCCCAATACAAGAGAAAAATAAGAAGAGAAGATAAGGGAGAGCCTCGGGCCCGGCGGAACCCGCACCGGCAGACCTGCCGCAACAAATCCGCCTCAGCAGGTGCCACCGCACCCTACGCTCAAGGACGAAGGACGAACCCGCACAGAAGCGAGGCATCCATCAATAACCCCGATTACGCGCGGTCCAGTTACTCCCGGTCTAGTTATTCGCGGTCCAGGAACACTGCCAGAGCGTTCACGCCCTCAAGCTGATCCAGCTGAGCGAAGAGCTCACGAACCTGCTGCAGAGAAGTAGCCGCAGTCACCGGAACCAGAGCCACGCCGCCAGCCTGAACGAAACGCAGCTGGGTCGACAGGGGAGTAGCGGTGCTCAGGCTAATCACCAGAGGAGTCTCGCTCTTCTCAACCAGCGATTCGGGAGTGTGGCGGGTGAGAGCGTCACGGACCGAAGCGTAATCGGTGAAACGTGCGTATTCGGTGGGCAGAACACGCTGCAGCATCTGGTACAGGTGCTCAACACCGCGGTCAGTACCGGGCAGAATGACAATGCCGGAAGCGCCAGCGCTCTTCACGTCGCCATCGGGAGCACCAATGGTGCGCAGCAGCATGAACGCGTCATTCGCCTCAGAGGTGGAACCCAGCTCGTGAACGGGGATACCAGCATCTTCCAGACGATCAGCGTAACCAACGTGACGCATGGTGCGGTCACGACCGTACGCCAGCACAGCACCAATCAGCAGACCGGCGACAGCACCAACAATACCCATCTTCACCGGGCCAAGAGCTGAGGAAGAAGAAGGAACCTGAGCCTCGCTCATCACGCGACCACCGGTAGTGGAAGTCAGCTGAATCTGAGCGCGACGGTCCTGCAACTGAGAGAGCAGACCCGCACGGCTGTTATCACCCTCGAGGGCAGAAATCTGCTCATCAATCTGGCGCAGAGCAGAATCAACACTGCTCTTCAGCGACTCGGAACGAACCTGCAGGTATGCGTTCGCCATAGCGTTAGCGTAACGTGCAGCCTCCGTACCGTTGGGGCGGGTCACCTCAACATCCAGAACAGCAGTCTGGGAGGTGCCGGTCACCTTGACGGAGTTCATGAGGCGGCTGGTCAGCTGAGCCTCAGAGAGGGTATCGCCATTAGCAATCAGAGACTTTGCCGCGTTCTGTGCAACCTCGCGAGAGGATGCAACGCGAGACTCGGTCGCAATATCCACCTTCGCGGAGTTAGCGCTACCGGTACCGGCGGGATCAACCACCAGCGGGTAAACAACCAGCGAAGCCTTAGAAGTGTACTTGCTATTGGTCATGTAGCCGTAGACGGCACCCGCCACAGCGAAAACCACAACCGACAGCAGAATCAGCAGACGGTGTCGGAAAATGCGACGTACCTGGTTGCCAAGGGTAACCGAGGAGGTATGAGAGGTGTTATCCATGAGGACATCCTAGAGGAAGAGAAACGGACACTAAATATCGGAGAAAAACGTAGAGGAAGCTGAAGGCTTAAGACTTCGCGCGGCGGGCGGAAAGGAAACGCTCAATACCGAGAGCCTTACGGAAGCGGTACAGCACCGCGCCGTACACCGGCACCAGTAGCACCACGTACACGATGACGCCCAGCACGCTCTGACCCAAGAAAGCCAAAGACGCCAGAGCGCACACCGTCGGAACAGCCGCACCCAAGAAGAGTGACGGAGCCATCTCGCGAACCGAAGCGCGAATACCAACGAGGCGGAATACCTGGTAGCTCGCCAGGAAGGTGTCAATCAGCAGAGCAGACGCCCACGCCGTCACCGCACCGTACAAGCCCCAAACCGGAACCAAGGTGAAGTTCAAGGTCACAGCCACCACCAGCGAGGAGAGTTTGTTCAACAGCTGCCAGCGGCTCTTACCGCTCATCAGCAGAACGGACTGCACGCCACCGGCGCTCATCGACAGCATCGCCGCCGGGCAAATCACCCAGAGAATACCGGCGCCAGCCTCAAAGCCCTTACCGAAGAAATGCAACAGCACCGGACCAAAGAACGCCAGGGAGAGGTAGAACGGCCACGACAGAGCAGTCAACACGCGAGTGGTCGACAAGAAAATCTCTCGAGCACGATCTAGCTGACGGGTAGCCAACGCCGCACTAATCGACGGTCCGGTCACCACGCGTCCGGTGTGCTCAATCATGGTGCCCACACGAACACAACGGTTCACAGCACCATAGATACCACCGGCAGCGGCACCCAAGAACGCCGTCACCACCAGCACGTCAATCCACTCCAGGATGGTTTCCACAATGGTAGCGACACCGCGTGCAGAGCTGAAACCCCAGAACGAACGGAACGTCTCAGGCGGAGAATCCTCAGAAGAAAGAACCTCCACATGCTCCTCGGAAGGGAACGCCCGCTCCAAAAGCCACAGGGCAACCACCGCAGTAATCGCCACCGGGATGGTCCAGGCGTACACCAAATCCATGAGCTGACCCGAGAACAGAACAACCAAACCCACCGCCGCAAAACGCAGAGTGGGAAGCAGAACATTCTGCAGGAGCGTAAAGGTCACCACACGATGCAGGCCACGCAGAGCGCCGAAGAACACCGTCATCAGCGCCGCTATCAGCACGAAAGCCGAACTGACACGCATCGCCGCCTGATACTGGGGAGCCATCGGCACAATCTCGGTGTAGATGTACACACCCGCCACCAGAAGCACCGAAGTCACCAGCGAAGGAATCAGACCGTAACGGATCAGCTGCGGAAGCACACCGTAACGACCCAGCGCACGCTGAGCACTCATCGTACGAACCAAGCCCGTATCCGCGCCGAAAGTCACCAGCGAAATCGCAATCGCGAACAACGCCATCAGACGGAAAAACTCGCCCGAACCCTCAGCACCAATACCGTTCGACACCACCATCGTGGTCACGAACGCGATACCCGCGCCGTACATCACGCACAGAGAAGCAAGAGAGCCGCTCTTTGCCAGGCTGGGCTGCTTAGCCTTTCCGGGAGCTTTCTTAACCGGCACGCTCTTCGCGGATGCGCTATCTGCCTGAGCACCTGACGCGGAAGGCTTAGCCTTCTCATTCGGAGTCTTTTCTTCCTGCGCCTTTTCTACAGACTCAGCAGTAGCCGAGGCAACCCGCCGGGAACCGGACAGATGAGCACCCACTACAGCGGTAGCGTTTGCCGCTGAGGAACCAGCAGTCGAAGTACCTGACTCCGAAGAACCCGCCTCCAAAGAATCGGGCAGTAACTCTTCGGAAGCAAAGCCTCGAGCCGGAGGCACAATCGACAGCGCCGTGGTCGCAGGAAAACGACCGGAACGGATATCGTCCACCGTGGGAGCAAACTCATCGGCAGAAGACTCTGCCTGCGGGTCAGCCTGCTCCACTACCGGCTCCACATACTCGCCGCTCTCACGCAGACGCGCACGGCGGCTAGGGTGACCACCCGTCGAATACGCATCCTCGAAAGATGAAACTGCAGAAGTATCTAAACCACGAGGGGACTGATTCTTCGTCATAGCCCCTCACCATCCCGAATGGAACGAATGCACGCCATCGATGCGAGCATCAGAATGGTCAGCTGAGCAATATCGAAGCTGTAGAAGATAAAGACGACGCAACATGCGACCGGCACGCTATGCAGCCAGTACCCGGAGGCGGTCTTCACTCGCGCGCCGCTTGCCACAGTGCACACCATGAAGAGCGCGAACAGGGCCAGGCCCACGAAACCGAAGCAGAACATCAGAGTCCACAGGTAACCCTGGGTACCCATCGACACACCAATGCTCGGTTCCATACGCGGAGTGCCGTAACCGATAATCGGGGACTCCAAAGTCGCCTTCCAGGTGGCACGGTAGAGCGCCGCACGACCACCGGTGGAGTCCGAGTAGTCCTGACGACCCAGAATATTGTCCACGGTGCCCGAAGCAAAGAGTGCAACAACCACAGCTGCAATCGCCGCAATACCCATACCTACAGCACGCCAATTAGCCGCCAGGAACTGACGCAGCAGTACGTACGCCGCGCTAATACCCAGGCCAATAAACATGCCGCGGTTACTGGTTGCAATCGCAGGAACAGTAGAAAGAGCCATACCGACCAGCAGCGCGATACGCAGCCAGATGGAACGCAGACGCAACAGGCACGCCAGCATCACCGGGGTGAGCAGAGTGTACGCCAGACCCCAACTATTCGCGTAAGGGAACGGCGCGGAGGGGCGAATATACGCCTCGGGAGCACCCCACGGACGCTGAACCTCCGCCAGCGGAGGAAGCATGTAGTCGCGCACCAGCGGGTTCTGCATAAAGCCAGAAGGCATGATGAAGCTCATCGGGGTACGCAGACGGAACTCGGGGAAGAGAACGCCGCCGTAACCCAGAACAATGAGAGTCACCCACAGAGTCGCCAGACCGCCCAACAACCTGTTGAGGCTAATGGAGGAACGCGCGTTGTAGTAGTACAGGGCGTAAATACCCGCACTGAGAATGTTCACAAAACGCAGACCCCAACCGATCATGTCGGTGGAACGGGTCAGAGCAAGCGCCGCAACAACAACCCATACGCAGAATGCACCCCACACCCACAGGGAACCGGGCACACGCACATTACCTCGAATAATGAGGTAAAAGAGCATGATCGCTGCCAGTACCAGCGGCGCAATCTGAAGCAACCCCATAGCCCACAGCGCCGGGAAGCCATAGAGCAACGCCAGCAGGGGCCAGGCGGGGAGCTTCTTCTGCGCTGTCGACATCGGGCGGATGCGCGCGCGGGCACGCAGAATACCGCTGGGTGGCGTACTAGCCGACCCCGCGGAATCCTTTAGCGCCACGGGCGAAGCACCCGGATGAGAAAGAACGGAAGAGGAAACCATGTCTGTGCGATACCTGGTTAGAGACCTCGACCGGTCTTCTGGACGAGATCAAGAAGCGTAGCGGGCTTAATAATGCCGGTGGATACAACGTATGCTGCCCAAGCACGAAGCTGCTTGGGGTCACGGCGCAGAGCGGCACGAGCGTAAGCGCGCGCCTCCTTGTTGTTGCCCAGAGACGCCTGAGCGTAGGCGATCTGACCGGCAATACGTGCCAGGCCTTTGGGGTCCTGCTCAAATTCGGGGAACTTACGCAGAATGTAGCTCAGACCGTCAACCATGGACTGCCACTTGCCGGAGAAGAAAGAGGGGCGGTCCCAGAGCACCAGAATCAGCGGCTCGGGCACGCTCAGTACATCGCCGTGGCGGGTTGCACGCAGCAACAGGTCGTAGTCTTCACCGTAGGCGGTGGGCAGCTCCTCATCGACAAGGCCGATGCGGGCGGGCTTACCGTCAACGCCGAGCAAATCCTCGCGAGAGTACAGCATAGCGGAAGGGTGAATCTCGGTGATGCGCGAACGCAGGAAGTCCGCGAAGGTCGCACGCTCGGGTGCCAGGCGTACGATGTCCTGACCGCCGGAGCGGACGGTAATACCCGAAGAGATAGCGGCTGCTTCGGGGTTTTCGCGCCAGAGAGCGACCTGCTGGGTGAGCTTGGACGGCATCCAGTAGTCGTCGTCATCGCAGAAGCCAATCATCTCACCGCTGGAGGCGATAATGCCGCTGTTGCGGCCGCCAGCCAGACCGCCGGAGCGGGTATTGGAGACAATCTTCAGAGCACGGTTCTCACCGACCTCAATATCTTCGAGATGGTCGGGCTCAACACGGTCAAAGACGACAACAACCTCAACGAAGCCACGGTAGCTCTGCTCAAGGATGGAGCGTACCGCCACGCGCAGCAGCTCGGGGCGCTTGCCGTTGGTTGCAATCACGGCGGAAACAGCAGGGGTGCGAGAGGTGAAGTGCATCATTGGGTTTCTCCTTACTCAGCGGGGGTCGCGAGGCTAACGTACTTGCGACGCATGGACAGCAGAACAGTTGCGGCGTTAGCCAGCAGAAGCAGTGCGTAGACGATGACGAATACGGGGCCGAAACCAACGAAAATGTAAATCCAGCAGAGGGTGCCAGCGTCCATGTGCAGGTTGATGAAGGAACGCAGGGGGCCACCGGTCGGAGGAGCCGCGGTCTTGCGGTTGTTGCGCAGCTGCTCAGCCAGAATCTGGCTCATGAAGTGACCTGCGGTCAGCGCGGTGAAAATCATCGGCATGGCAATAATCCAGCCGTTGAATGCGCTGGAACCGGTGAAGGAGTAGTGCGCCGGGTACAGCAGGAAGGAGAGCAGAGTTGCCATGTGCACGGAGGGCACACGGATGGAGTCGACCACATGGTCGAGCCACTCACCGGCGGGGGAGGACGCACCGGTCACGCGAGCAACCTGGCCGTCAGCGGAGTCCAGGCCGTAACCGAGAGCGAAAAGCAGTGCAACGCAGATGCCCACACCAATGCTGGGAGGGCAGGTAATCAGAACGATGAGGCCTGCAGCGGAACATGCAGCGGAAATCGCGGTGACGCCGTTGGGGGTGATGCCCAGAGCGACAGCTGCCGCGGCGAAGTAGCGTGCTACTCGGCGGTTGACCCAGCGGGTGTAGGCGGGAACGCCAATGCCGGGCTTCTGCGCTGCTTCAAGAGAGCGCAGGGTGTGAGAAAACTTCGCAGAAAATCCCGATGCGGGTGCGGAGTTCGGGGCGTGAGGTGCCTCAGAGGTGGACATGCACATTCCTTTTTAATCGGTGAGAGGAGTGAAGGAGAGTGAATTACTCCCTTTCGGGGTGGTTGCGAGAAAGTCCGGAAGTCTCGCACGCGAAAAAAGAGGTGGTTGGTCCCTTTTTTCACGTACACCACTATATAGATATTTTACAACGAGATGAAGTGCAACAGGGGGCGTGTGGTCAGGGTCAACAATTGTGTCGTAAAAACCCTCTGACAATGCGCTTTGGTGCAGATTTGCGGGATCCTTCGGGTAGGCTTGGTGTGCTGTTAGAGGGGGTTATCGGCGCTTTGTTCTCGTGAATTGTGGATTTAGAAAACATTTCTGAACATTGTGCAGAGAGGCACATGACAGAAGCACAAATAATGGGAATAAATGATGCAAAAAACACGGAAAAGTGGGGAATATACGCAAATGGGGTTTGATTTCCTGAATCATTCAGAAAATCAAACCCCATTTAGCTGAGATTATCTAGAAGGTATTAGTTCCTTCGAGACTGCATCGGAACGCGGGTTCCGACTCCGTTATTGACGATGCGTCGCTCGCCCTGGCCGGCTGCCGCGTTGTTCGCGTTGTCGACCACGGGCTGCTCAGCCTCGTGTGCGGCGGGAGCATCCGCCTCCTTGTCGCCTTCCTTCTCGGCGGGCTGCTCAGCAACCGGTGCCTTGGAGGTAGCCTGCAAATCGAAGCTCACATTCGGGCGAACGTTACGTCGGCTAATGCCCGGGTGAACCTCAACAGCGATGAGGTTCTCACCAGCCTTCAGCTGAGAAGCCGGAACGGTGAAGGTCACCGGAGTCTTCTGAGCCGTAGCGGTATCAATCGAGCTCGATGCAATCGCGCTATTCCACAGCTTTCCACGAGTGTCAAAGTTGGAACGACCAACCTCTTCACCGTTGACACCCACCGCAATAGCGTCATCCGCGTAAGTGGTCAGCACGAGATCACGGCTGGCCTGCTCACGAGTGAGCTGGATGGTGGTGTAGGCGTAGATATTGTGGCGGGAACGCACGAGCGGAACCTTAACGGAGGTGTTGAGGTTACCAGTACCGACCCCAATCGGGGTCTTGCCGGTCTGCCATGCTTCCTGCGCGATATCTTCCAGGCTGAAGTGGAAGTTGTACTTCCAACCGTACTTACGGTTGGGAGCCTTGCTGGAGACCATGTACTTCCACTCGGACGCGTAGGGCAGAACAATCTGGTCCTTAGCGGCCTCGTCCTTCTGATCGTCCTTAGGAGTTTCTTCCTTCGGATCGGCAGGCTTCGGGTTCTCTTCCTTCGGTACCTCAGTAGTCGCTTCTGCACTCGGGGTAGCGCTTGCCGAAGCACTGGGGTCAGCGCTCGCGGTCGGGTCAGCACTTGCCGTGGGGTCTGCAGTAGCAGTCGGGTCAGCGGTAGGCGTTGCGGTCGCGGTCTCCGTGGGGGTAGGAGTCGGTCGCACCGGAGCTACCTGGACCGGAGTGGACGCAGAGTAGTTATCCGAGCTATCCACAGCGCGCACAAAGTAACGTGCGTTATCGGTGTGGTCAATCTCGAACTTCGTACCCGAAGTGCTAGCAATGACGCGGTCATCACGCAGAATCTGGTAGCGGACACTACCGGTATCCTGTACAGCATCCCAGGTCAGAACGTCCTTATCGTCCTTCAGCTCAACCTGCAGGTTCTGCGGGGTAGCCGGAGGAGTCACATCGCGGGCCTCAAAGCGCGCAAAACCGACGGTATCCTGAGTACCGTGAACACCCAGCGAACGGTGAATATCGCCGCCAACCCACAGGGTGCCCTTCGAATCCACGAAAGACTCCCAGATACCGAATCCGTGGTCACCCTTAATAGCAGGGGAGAACTCCGGCAGCATCTTACCGCTGTCCTTATCGAAAGCAGCAACCAGCTTGACCGAGTGAATCACGCTCGAACCGCCCACGGGGGTCCGCTTGTTACGCGAATCCTGGTAGAGGAAGTCGCCGCAGTGGCAGGCGCCGTAGATGGTGTTACCGTGCAGGTGCAGATCCTGGAAGTCTCCACCATCGCGGGTAATCGCGGTGTAGGTGGGGGTCAAGGACGCCTTATCGTAACGAGAGATGAGGTGCTCAGTACCGCCCACCCAGACGCCGGTACCGGCATCCTGGACGTCGAACTGGAAACCCCAAATTTTGGTTTCATTACGCAGGTCAGAGACATTAGCGCCAGCAGGAATCTCAGACTGCTGGTACGCCCACGGGCTGCCCTTCTGCATATGCTGAGTAATATCAGCCACGCGGTAGGCAAGGCCACCGTTGAGCCAGGTGAAGTAACCGGCTACGTAAACATGAGAGTTATCAGCGGAGGCGCTAATACCGTTGACAGTACCGTTGAACACCTGGCGCCAGTTACGGTCTATACTCACAATACCGGGCACACCGTTAGAAGGCTCGCCCAACTTAAAACGGGCAATATTGCGCGAATACGCCTCACCCGCCTTTTCACTTTCATAAATGTGGGTAAAGGTGCCGCCAATATACACGTAGTCACCCTGACGGTGAATGGTCTTCACCGTCATGACCTCGGTACGAATGCGATCTTCGACTTTAACCTGGGCCCATTCAGGGGCAACTTCACCGGTTGTGGCGTCAACAACGACGAAGCTCTCATGCTTCTCACCGTTAACAAGCTTGAAGTTACCGCCAACAGCCAAACGGTTATTCGGCAGAGCCTCAACAGCCTTCACCTGACCGTCAACAGTCAGCTTAAAATCGCGGCGCAACTCGCCGGTCACCGGGTCAAAAGCAGCAATATTAGATTGCGCAACACGCTCACCGGTAGAGGACTCAAGGTACTCGAAGTCGCCACCAATAAACACGCTGGAGGTGCCGTTACCGTGATCGACCTCGGTAATGGCCTCAACGTAGGTGTTCATTTCGCCGGTTTTACCGGAGGCGGTCCTGGCGCTGGTTCGCCAGCGCCAATCCGCCGAACGGCTATTGGGCAGGGCACGACGAGCGCTCGCCGGGGTACCGGAATCCGGGATAGCGCCCAGGTTCAAATCATTCTGGGTCAGCTTCGGGCGCAGGAACATCTGGGTGTAACCGAAAGAGGCCTCACCGTTGCTTTCCTTACCGTAGATGTAGGAGTTCCGCGCATCGGTGATTGCCGGCTCAGAGCCATCCTGCGAAATGGGAGAGTTTGCACCGTAACGGAAACCCATACGGTAATCCTGGGACGCCAACTCATCAAACATCAAAGTCTTGAAGCCGTTGTTCTGTCCACGCAGAATGTGGTCTTCCCACGTGCCATCAGGCCAGTCCCTGCGGCCATTTTCATTGTAGGAAGAGAACTCGTCAGGGTTCGTGACGATCGCATTAGACCAGACAGCGTTCGAACGCAGAGCCCAGGTCCACTCGGAGGTCTGACGGCGGTCAACCGTCGCCTCCTGCCACTTAGTGCCAGAAGTGTTTACAGCGCGACGGAAACGGTAACCATCGGACAGCTGATCGGGGCGGGTGCCGTTGAGTAGTTGAGAAATAGTGGTGCCCGAAAGCTGAATCGGGGTCTTCGCGGCGGGCAGGGAGCTCAGAGGCTTGCCCTGCTCGAGAGTCAAACCGGACGATGCGGGTGCGGCATCGCTGTAGAGCTGGGAGGTATCGCCCTGACCCTCATAGTTTTCGGTCCAGCCGTCACGGCCCTCACCAATCTTGACCCAGCCGCCGCCATCAGTCTCCTGATCGCAGTAGAACTGAGTCGGCTGGCTCATCGCGGGAGTGTACAACCAGTAGGCGCCGCTCTTTGCCTCGGGGTTAGCCTGCTTGGCTTCCCAACAGCTGGCGGCAGCACGCTCGGAGGTCGTGCCATTGTAGAAAGCAGAGTCCCTTTTTTCCGCAGTCTGTTCGACAGCGGTACTCGGCGTAATAGCGGGGATAGCTACGGGCAAAGCCAAAGCCGTAGCAATGCTCAAGCAAAGAGTTGAGCGGGTAATAGCAGAACGAGAAAAGCCTGAGCCCGTCATGCCAAGGTGGGCTTTCATAATATCTCCAAATGAATGCCAAGAAATGTTATTGAACGCGCATCAACGTTAATGCGCTATGGACGATAATGCGCGGTTTCCGGCGAATCATAGCTGGAAACCGGCATCTTTAGTTAGACCCTAACAATCAGGATTGTTCGGGAAATCATGGGTCGCAATCTTCCACTGACCATCGACCTGAACGAGGGTGTAAATATTGAGTGAACGCTTCGGAGAATTGTCATCCTTTACGGGCTGATTATTCTCGTCATAGATCTTCACAGAGGAAGAATCCATGCATACTTCCAGCATGCGCGCGGGCTGACCCTTGTACTGAGTTGCAGTCATACGGGGAGTGCCCACAACAGTGGAAGAACCTTCATAGTGCCAGCCTGCCAGTGCGTATTCGGAAGCCTGCACGGCAAACTCAGCGGCAGCGGAATCAACAGCCACAGCCTCGATGGAGCGAATCGTCTCATCATCGAGAACGGCACGAGCCTGCTCAACGTTCTGCTGCTCAGCTTCTTCATCGCTGCTCGGGTCAGCGGTGCGTTCGGGGGAGGGAGCGGCGGAAGGAGCTGCCTTAACCTTAGTCAGAATGTTCTCAAAAGAATTGACCAGCTCGGTAGTCTTCTTCACTTCTTCAGTGTCAACGGGCACGGAAGAAGCGTTCTTCATTTCCTCCGAACCGGTGTAAATCTCTTCAAGCTTCTGACCGTCAGAAGAAGTAGCCTCAGCATCTGCCTTGGGGGACGCCTCGCCCGAAGCCTCGGCGGATGCAGAAGCGGTGCCCTGTTCAGAGACATGGGGAGAGGTGCTCGACGACTGGTTTGACGAAGCGTGTGCAGAAGCGGAAACGCTTGCGGAAGCAGAAGCGGAGGAGGAGCTGTCGGTGCTCGGGTTTTCAGTAGCGCAAGCGCTCAGAACCAGAGCAGATACTGCAAGGGTGCCCAGAGTGCCCAGAACGCGGGACCGGGAGGGCTGCTTGAAGAATGCTGACATAGGAAGCCTCTTTAGTGGTTGGAGTGAGATTGACTATATTCCGGAAGATAATACCTTGCGCGATGGCAAAGCACCTAAAGGCTAACACGCAAAGCTGGGAAAATACTTAGATTCGCAAAAATAACGTTTTTATAAATGATGAGAATAAGCCCTAACTAATGCTCTATTTTGGCTTGATTAGAAGGTAAATATATATCTCTGAATGAAAAAACCTTCATGTAAATGAATGAAATGGATTCACTATGTGCAAAAAAGTCCCGGGTTGGTTATAAAAC
>ERZ1674288.78-NODE-78-length-11721-cov-8.508658_pt1 | contig 11721 bp, 14 predicted proteins | sample MGYA00581190_ERZ1674288 | MGnify/ENA primary metagenome ERZ1674288 (study PRJEB41354, sample SAMEA4873332) | human saliva metagenome | biome: human-associated habitat [ENVO:00009003]; feature: mouth environment [ENVO:08000002]; material: saliva material...
CTTTATCGATACCGAGGTGAAATTCTACTCTTCGGGTATGTACCTGCGCCTGGCGTTCTCGGTTGCGGTTCACACGAACCCGGATATCTTCCTGGTGGATGAGATCCTTGCGGTGGGCGATGAGCCTTTCCAGAAGAAGTGTATTGCGAAGATTCAGGAGCTGTGCTCTGCCGGTAAGACTCTTGCCGTGGTGAGCCACGACCTGGATTTGGTTTCTAAGATTTGTGACCGCGGCGTGGTGCTGGAGCACGGTAACCTGCGTTTTGACGGTCCGATTAAGGAAGCCGTGAAGGTGATTCGCGGCGGTGACTAATCGCTAGATGATTGCTTGTGATGGGGCGTGTATTCCCGATGGGGGAGTGCACGCCCCTTTACTGTGCCCGAATGTTGCTGCTTCAAGACGGAGATGCGGTGCTTCAAGAGAGGCGTCTGCGGGTGTTTTAAGACGAAATGTTACGTGTGCACCAAGTGCAACATGGCTGCGATCAATGGTGGGCGGCTCGAGAGGTGCGCGTGTGGCTGTTCTGTGAGTCACAGCTGACTAGGTGTTTTGAATTTTGATGCACGTTAGGTAACGATATGTGCGATTCTGTGCACCAAAAATACTCAAATACTATACTCGTAAATATTAAGGGGCGTTTTATTACATTTTGATAAATTTGATGCTTTGACGCTAGGGTGATGGTGGCATTGATGTATCAATGCTTCACCGTATTCCACACAACCACACCACACAGCATCGGATCACTTCAATGGAGAACACCGTACTGGATACCCGGGCGGAGCATCTTACTCTGCTCGAGGAAAATATCCGTGAGGCAATGCGCCACCGCAGCCTGGACCCGCATGAGGACCAGCACGCGGTGCGCGGGCTCATTGACGAGCACCTGAACGATTACGAGCAGCGGCGTACCCGCATCTCCCTGCCCGATTTGGGTGACCGCGACGCCGTGGCCCAGCGCCTGCATGACGAAATCTGCGGCTTCGGCGTGATTCAGCCGTTCCTGGACGATGAGAGCGTTGAAGAAATCTGGATCAACTCTCCCGATGAAATCTTTATCGCCCGCAATGGCGAGAGCGAGCTGACCGGCCTGCACCTGAGCACCGAGGCAATCAATAGCCTGCTGGAGCGTATGCTCAAGCCTTCGGGCCGTCGAGTGGACCTTTCCTCCCCGTTCGTTGATGCATCCCTGCCGGACGGCTCCCGACTGCACGCGGTGATTCCGGATATTACCCGCAGGCACACGAGCATCAATATCCGTAAGTTCGTGGTGCGTGCCCGCCGTCTTCCCGACCTGGTGCGCATGAACTCGCTGAGCGCCGGTGCGGCCTCCCTGCTGCACGCGGCGGTAGAGAGCGGCATGAACATCCTCGTTTCGGGCGCAACCCAGGCGGGTAAGACTACGATGCTGAACTGCCTGTCCGCATCTATTCCGCCGCGTGAGCGCGTGATTACCTGCGAAGAAATTTTTGAGCTCGCGGTTCCGCTGCGCGATGTGGTGGGTTTGCAGTGCCGCCAGCCGAACCTTGAGGGCACCGGCGCGATTGAGCTGCGCCGCCTGGTCAAGGAGGCTCTGCGTATGCGCCCGGACCGCATCCTCATTGGTGAGGTTCGTGAGGCGGAATCCCTGGACATGCTCATTGCGCTCAACGCGGGCCTGCCGGGTATGTGCACGATTCACGCGAACTCGGCACGCGACGCGGTGACCAAGATTTGTACTCTGCCGCTGCTGGCGGGCGAGAATATTTCCTCGGCGTTCGTGGTGCCGACCGTGGCGTCCTGCTTTGACATTGTGGTGCATTGCGGTCGCGATTCGCGCGGTCAGCGTCAGGTCGAAGAGATCAGCATGCTGGGCGGTCGCGTTGAGGACGGTGTGATTGAAATGTCCCCGCTGTTTGTGCGCCGTGACGGCCGGATGGTGTGCGTGGCGTTGGAGCTACCGAACCCGGACCGTTGGGTTCGTGCCGGTCACCGCCCCGAGCAGGTGCTGGCTGCGGCGAAGGCGGGTCAGTAATGCCTCTTTTTCTGAGCCTGATTTTGGGGTTGGGCGTCTGCCTGATTTACCTCTCCTGCTTTCCTGATAACGGCAAGCCGCCGAAGCCGAGTAATGACCCGGCGCTGGTGATTGCTCTTCGTAAGGCGGGCATGCATTCGTTGACGCCTCGCACGTTCACGTGGGTGAGCGTCGCCAGCGGCGTGACTGCCTCGGTGCTGTTGCTGATGGTCACTCAGCTACTGCCGTTGGGTCTGCTGGGCCTGATTGGCGGTTTTGTGGCGCCCCGCGTGGTCGTGAATCATCGTGCCCGCGCGGCGGATGCCCGCATTTGGCAGCTGTGGCCGGATGCGGTGGACCACCTGCGTTCTGCGATTCGTGCGGGCCTGTCCCTGCCGGAGGCGCTGATTCAGCTCTCCTATCGCGGCCCGGAAGAGCTGCGCGATGCTTTCGCCCATTTCTCGCGTGATTACCGCGCCTCGGGTGAGTTCGTGCCCTCGCTGAACCGCCTGAAGGAGTACCTCTCTGACCCGGTGGCGGACACCATCATTGAGGCGTTGAAGATTGCCCGCGAGGTGGGCGGTTCGGACCTGGGTAAGCTGCTGGGCACGCTGAGTGATTTTCTGCGTGAGAATGCGCGTACCCGTTCGGAGCTTTTGGCTCGTCAGTCGTGGACTGTGAATGCGGCTCGCCTCTCCTGCGTGGCGCCCTGGTTTGTGCTGTGTCTGATGGCGACTCAGCCTGCCGCACGCATGGTGTATAACTCGTTTGCCGGTGCGATGCTGATGATTGCCGGTGCCGCTATTTCTTTGGCGGCGTACCGTCTGATGCTGCGTATTGGTGAGTTGCCGCGTGAACGGAGGGTTTTCGGATGAACCTGCCTCTGATTTTTGGTCTGGTGTTGGCGACCGGCGTGGGTCTGATTCTTTCCTCGGTGCTCAATACTCGCAGTATTTCGTTCTCTGATCGTGTGGCGTCGCAGCTGCGAGGTGAGACTTTGCGTGAGTCGCTGTTGAAGGAGCAGGAGCGTCGTGAGCCGAGCCTGCTGGAGGCGATTTCGGCGTTCTGCGCGCCGCTTCTGCGTTCGCTGTCTTCGTCGTTGAGCGGCTCGTCGCTCAGTGATAGTTCGGTGCAGGAGCGTCTGCGCCGCGCGGGTTCTTCGCAGAGTGTGAGCGCGTTTCGTGCTGAGCAGCTGCTGTGGGCGCTTGCCGGTGTGACCGTTATGAGTGCCTTGACTGTCATCGGCGTGGTGCAGGAGCGTTTCTCCATCCTGGTGGCTCTGGTGCTGGTGCTAGTGAGCGGTTTGAGCGGCTTTTTGGCGCGTGACTGGTGGCTGGGTGAGGCGGTGACTAAGCGTGAGAAGCAGCTGGTTGCTGAGTTCCCGGCGCTGGCGGAGATGATGGCACTGTCTGTGACGGCTGGCGAATCGGCGCTGGCGGCTCTGGAGCGTATCTGTTTGACCTCTCGCGGCGAGTTGGCTCGCGAGTTTTCAGAGATTTTGGCGCAGACCCGCACCGGCGTTTCGCTGCTGAGCGCGCTGCAAGAGTTTGCGGAGCGTACTCGTGTTCCGGCGCTGAGCCGCTTCGTTGAGGGTATTGCCGTGGCGATTGAGCGCGGCACCCCTCTAGCCGATGTGTTGCGTGCGCAGGCCCAGGATGTGCGCGATAACGCTAAGCGTGAGCTGATGGAAACAGCCGGTAAGAAAGAGATTGCGATGCTCGCCCCGGTGGTGTTTTTCATCCTGCCGCTGACGGTGATTTTCGCGGTATTCCCCGGCCTGTCGCTCATGCGTTTGAACTTTTAGATTTTGCGGCGGGTACATACCGTACCGGCTGCACCGCGGTGGGCTGGGCTGATTGCCCGGCGTGCCGCACCAACCACACACTACACCCTTTGATAAGGAGAAAATCATGTTCCGTCGTTTCCGCACCACCCTCACCGTGCTGATTGCCCTGGCTGTCGCATCCGTGCTGGCTCTGCGCCTGAAGAACAAGCAGGATGACCCCGAGCGCGGCGACGTGCCCGGCTGGGTCATGATCACCATGATGAGCGCCGTGCTGGTTGCCGCTATCCTGGCGATTGCTCAGCCCGCTCTGACCAAGATGTTCAACGACGCAATCGCTCTGGTTCACCAGTAATGCGTAAGCCCCGCATCGCTTCTGAGCTGACTGCCGCTGAGCTTTCCTCCGCGGAGCATTCTGTGGAGGAGAGCGAGCGCGGTGACGCCAGCACGGAATTCGTCATGGTTGGTGCCCTGCTGGTGTTGCTGACCATGGCGATTCTGCAGGTTTCTTTCGCTCTGTATGCACGAACCATGTTGGTGGATGCTGCGGCGGCTGGGGCACGGTACGGTACGATGCGTGACCGCACTCCGCAGGAGGGCATGGAGCGTACCCGTCAGATGATTGAGGGTGTTCTTCCGTCCTCGTACGCTGAGAACATTTCGTACCGTCAGAGTAGTGATTCTACGGGTGTGCGCACTTTGGAGGTGACGGTGAAGTCTCCGTTGCCGGTGCTGGGTCCGTGGGGTTTTCCGGATTCTATTGAGGTGAAGGGGCATGCGATTTATGCGGAGCATCGTTCCGGTGATTAGTGGCTTTTCGCTTCGGCAACGTGTGAAGGCTCGTCTGAAGAACCGGTCTGATCGGCATAATCCTGAAGAGGGTAGCGCCATTGTGGAGTTCCTGGGCTTGGGTATTACTCTGCTCATTCCGGTGCTCTACGGCATTCTGACGATTTTTAGCCTGCAGTCTTCTGTGATGGCGGCTCATGCTGCGAGTGCCCAGGTGGTGCTGTACGTGCAGGAGCAGCCGCAGGATTCGTCGGTGGGCCCTGATCTGGCGAAGCGTCTGGCGGCGCATGCCGCCGCGGATTACGGGGTTGATCCGTCCGATGTGAGCGTGTCGTTGAGCTGTTCGTCGGGGGAGTGCGTCTCGGGTACGAAGGCGTACGCCACAGTGACGGTTCAGGCACGTCTGCCGCTGCTACCTTCGTTTATGGGTGGCGGCGTGATTCCGGTGAGTTCTCATGCGACGAGTTGGGGGTCTGGTCATGCTGATTCCTAATGGTTCGCCGGCTCACCTGTTTCCGACTGCTCACCTGTTCTCGGCTCTGCGGGAACGGTATGCCCACGCTCGTGCCCGTGTGCAGAGCCGGGCGCTCGCCTCAGACCCGGTCGCCTCAGACTCGGAAGAGGGCAGCATTGCCCCGCTGATTGTGGGCATGCTGGCGTTGCTTCTGCTCATCGGTTCGGTGACGGTGGCGATTACCGGTGCGTATCTGCAGACTCAGCATCTGCAGGATATGGCTGACGCTCAGGCGAACTCGATTACCCGCACGATCCGCACTCCGGAGGAGGCGAGTGGTTCGGCGGCGTGGGAGTACGCGAGTGCGTACCTGGCTGAGGTTCAGCCGGGGCAGGATTTTCAGGCGTTGCGTCTGGATAACGTGTCCGTGGATTCTGACCAGAGCGTGCACGTGTACCTGTCGGCTCGTATTCGTCCGCCGCTGCTGTCGATTCTGGTGCCTGATGGTATCGAGGTGACCGCTCACGGTTCGTCGCGTTTGAAGACGAGCCAGGGTCCGTCCAGCGACTAACCCGTCCAGCGACTAGAGGCGCTGTGAGCCCCCATAGACTGCGAGGGTGCATCCGCAAGGTAGTGTAACGGCTAGCGGATGCGCCCTCGTTTTATGCTTTCTTTACGTCTCCATTGGGCGGCTTCTGCCCTCTGTCTGCATCATCCTTCTGCGCTGTGGGCTGTTGCGGGCTGTAACGGCGGGACTTTCTGGCAGTTTCGCGATAGTGTTAAAGGCTATGGCATCCTTCGACTTTTCTGCTGAGATTAAAGAGCTTCGCGCGATTTTCACCTCTATTGCTGCTGTGAGCGATATTGAGGGGATTGAGCGCGCCATTGAGGACCTGTCTGCGCAGGCTGCCGCGCCCGATTTGTGGGATGACGTGGAGAATGCGCAGAAGGTGACGAGCGCGCTGTCGTATAAGCAGTCGGAACTGAATCGTCTGCGTTCGCTGTCTTCTCGCATTGATGATGTTGAGGTGATGGTGGAGCTCGCCGAGGCTGAGGATGAGGAGACTGCCGCCGAGTTGCTCGCTGATGCTGAGCGTGAGTGCGCTGAGATTCGCGCCAAGCTGGAGGAGCTTGAGGTGCTGGTGCTGCTGTCGGGTGAGTACGATCAGCGTGAGGCTGTGGTGACGATTCGTTCGGGCGCTGGTGGCGTGGATGCTGCTGATTTCGCGGAGATGCTGCTGCGCATGTACCTGCGTTGGGCGGAGAAGAACGGCTACCCGACGAAGGTTCTGGACACCTCCTACGCTGAGGAGGCGGGCTTGAAGTCGGTGACCTTTGAGGTGAATGCGCCGTACGCTTTTGGTCGCCTTTCGGTGGAGGCGGGTACGCACCGCCTGGTGCGTATTTCGCCGTTCGATAATCAGGGCCGCCGCCAGACGTCGTTTGCGGCGGTTGAGGTGATTCCTCTGATTGAGCAGACGGATGCTATTGAGATTCCCGAGTCTGAGATTAAGGTGGATGTGTTCCGCTCCTCGGGCCCGGGTGGTCAGTCGGTGAATACGACCGACTCTGCGGTGCGTATGACTCACTTGCCGACCGGTATTGTGGTGTCGATGCAGAATGAGAAGTCGCAGTTGCAGAACCGCGCGGCGGCTTTGCGCGTGCTGCAGTCTCGCCTGTTGCTGTTGCGTAAGGAGCAGGAGGACGCGAAGAAGAAAGAGCTTGCCGGTGATATTAAGGCAAGCTGGGGCGATCAGATGCGTTCCTATGTTCTGCATCCGTACCAGATGGTGAAGGATCTGCGTACCGGCTATGAGGAGGGTAATACCTCTAATGTTTTGGATGGCGGTTTGAACGCCTTTATTGATGCTGGTATTCGCTGGCGTGCTTCGGGGCGCGCGGCTGAAGAGAGCTAAGACGTATAAGGATTGAGTGATGGCTCAGAAAAAGAAGAAAGACGCGAAGAAGGACCCGAATAACGCGATTATTGCCCAGAATAAGAAGGCTCGCCACAACTACAACATTGTGGATACCTATGAGGCGGGCATTGTTCTGCTGGGTACTGAGGTGAAGTCTCTGCGTGATGGTGGGGCATCCATTGTGGATGGTTTCTGCCAGGTGACCGATAACGAGATGTGGCTCGAGGGTATTCATATTGCGGAGTACGGTTACGGCACGTGGACGAACCATGCGGCTCGTCGTCGCCGTAAGCTGCTGCTGCATCGTTCTGAGATTAACAAGTTGGCGCAGAAGCTGAAGGAGACCGGTTACACGGTGGTTCCTCTGAAGCTGTACTTCTCGAATGGTCGTGCGAAGGTTGAGATTGCCCTGGCGACCGGTAAGCGTGAGTACGATAAGCGTCAGGCTCTGCGCGAGCGTCAGGATGACCTGGAGGCGCGCCGCGCGATGCGTTACCGCAACCTCGGTTAGGGCTGAGGCAACGGCGGGATGCACGGCTGCCCCGGTGACTGCCGGTAGGGGCGGGGTGCGGTTCCTCGCGTATAATGGTTGAAAATTCGTGGCGTACCGCGAGCACCATTCACTTTTTTGAGGAGACGTATGTCTGAGAACCCGAACTACCAGCAGAACCCGGGCGAGTTCATCCCCGCACCGCAGCAGGCACCCGCATACAACATGCAGGGCGGCTACCCCGGCTACCAGCCGACCCCGAGCTCGGCTCTGGCGATTGCTTCGCTGATTCTGGGTATTATTGGTCTGCTGTCTGGCTGGCTGATTTTCGGTGGCGTGCTGGGTCTGGTTGGCGTGATTCTGGGTATTGTTGCCCTGGTGAAGGTGAAGAACGGCACTGCCTCCGGTAAGGGCATGGCGATTGGTGGTATTGTCACCGGTGCGCTGGGCATGATTGTTGCTGCTGTCGTGCTGGTTCTGGGCTTGATTGGCATTGGCATGCTCAGCGAGTGCGCTGAGAACGCGGTGCAGGATTCGAGCGGTAACTATGTGTGCACCATTCATGGTGAAACCATGACGATGAGCCCTAAGGAATATGAAGCTGTCCGCCACTAAGCCGCGTTGAGTCTTTGAAGCGTTGAGGGACCGAATAGTGTTGAACTATTCGGTCCCTTGCTCTTTTTCGGCGCTGATTCTGCCCGATTGGTGGATTCTAGGCGCTGTTTCTGAAATCTGGGACTTCACAGATGACCCGGATGACAGCTTATTTATATAATGGAACCGAACTCAGCGCGCAATGGTGCGTTGGGCGAGTATAAATTGTTCGCTGCAACTGTGAAGGAAAGAACGACGGATGTCTGAGAATAACTACGGAAACAACCAGGGGAACGCCCAGAACCCCTACGCTGCTCAGCAGCCTAATTCTTCCGCCCAGAGCTCCTACGGTCAGGATTACGGCCAGGCTCCTTCGGCCCAGAACACCTACGGCCAGGATTACGGTCAGAGCGCATCCGCTCAGAACACCTACGGCCAGACTCAGCAGCAGAACGCCGCTCAGCAGAACTCTGCACAGCAGAACCAGTACGGCCAGTTCGGCGCCCAGCCCACTTCGCAGAATGCTTACGGCCAGAACGCTGCTCAGGGTACCTCCGCCCAGGGTGCTTCCGCACAGAATGCTTACGGTCAGGCTCAGCAGCAGTACGGCTACGGTCAGGATGCTTCCTACCAGGCGCAGCCCGCTCAGCAGAACCAGTACGGTTATGGCCAGGAAGCCTCGTACCAGGCTCAGCCTGCTGACTACAACTACCAGCAGAACTCTTACCAGCAGCAGCCCCAGCAGGATGCGTACGGTTACGGTCAGCCCGCGGGTTACCCGTATGCGGCTCCCATTGTGAAGAAGGCTCCCGGCATGGCGCTGGCTGCGATGATTCTGGGTATTGTGGGCGTTGTGACCGGTTTCTTCGTAATTGGTGTGCTGCTGGGTATCGCTGCGATTATTCTGGGCGCCCTGTCCCTGAAGAAGGTCAAGGAGGCTGGCGCGGGTAAGGGCTTCGCGATTACCGGTATCGTAACCGGCGCGGTGGCTGTCCTGTTCTCGCTGTGCATGCTCTTCGTGTACATTTCTGTTGCTCAGACTGCTGAGAAGTGCCTTGAGGTGGGCACCGATGACGGCCACGGTAACGTGGTCTGCCAGGTTGGTGACAACCCGAACAACCGCATGACTGTTCCGGCTCACCGCTAAGTTTTAGCCGCCTAATGCGGTACGCGACGGGGTGGGGCTCCCAGATATGTTGGGACGCCTCACCCCGTTTGCTGTGCCCGTGATTTTCTGCGCTCGCCGTGCCCTCCGCGTCTGTTCTTAGCTGGTGTTCTCTGTCAGTGAGCGTGCCCCGTGTGTGTGGGGGAGGGGACTTGCATGCCGTTAAACATCTTAGATATACTGAATCTCTACCGTGTTTGAATGGCACCACGGCGTCAAGGTATGTCGAGGAAAACTTTCAGAAGACGGTGGGCTTTTTGATAAAAGCATAGGGGGATGATCGGTTTCGACGATGTGAGTTGAGATGGGTGAAGCGTGCCGAGGATGCAGGGTTATCTCGTTAACGCCCTCTGCAAAAAATTAAGTGCAGAATCTAAGCGCACTGACTTCGCACTCGCTGCCTAAGCGCGAGTTGCCGTCTGTCGGCCTGAGCATGCCTTTGGCTCAGTTACCGGCATCGACTTAAAAGGCCACTGCTGCTAGCCCTTGTTGCGGGGGCTGGCGGGACTTTTACGTGACTAGGTTCGTCGGTATATGTGTTTATGCAAGTACCGGAGCCGAAAAGTAGCGTTCGCATAAACTGCGCACGGAGAAGCCCCGTTGACGCCACATCGGACCGGGGTTCGATTCCCCGCATCTCCACGATCTCCCAACCGCCCGCTGACCCGTTAGGGTCGCGGCGGTGATAATCGGTTCCAATCCAGAGGATGAACCGCGGTAGGTTTCTACCACCCGGCAGGACGCCCCACGGCGTCACCTGCCGGGTATTTTTATGCCCAATTTTCGGGTCCGTACGGGGTGTACCTGTGTGCTCGTGGGTTGGGCCTCAAAAGGTTTGGGCTAACGTCAAAAAGTATGGGCTGGCGTCGAAAGGTTTAGATGGACAACATTTTCATCCGCACCGACCCTGTCGGGAACATCAAACCCGACAAAGAAAAATCCGCCGAGAAGATCGACGGCGTGGTGGCTACCATCATGGGCCTCGACCGCGCGATTAGATGCGGCAGCGGACCCGCCACTGAGAGCATGTTTGACAGAAGATGCATGTTTTTCATGTAATGTCGATTTACGCGTTACATCTGACGAGACTCTCTGATAGAGTGCTGAGTAGTGATGTAAGATACGTCACTATGTGACGTGGGAATGCATTCACCATAAAGCTTATGTGGGGTTAGCTACTTCCACGATTGCAAGAGCTTTAGGGCCAGCATTCGTTGGTGGTTTTGGAAAAGCCCTTGGAGGTCCGGCACTAATTGCCGCTGCGCTAGCTGTTGCAGCAATGTCCTGCGCTCTTTAATCTGGGAGAGGTCAAATGCGTGCGAAGAATATATTTACACTAGGATTTCTTCTCACTATTGTTCCGATATTCTGGGTGGTTATCTCAATTGCCAGAGATTGGGAGTTCTTCGATCCAGTATCAATTCTAGGTGCAATTTCAGGAGGTCTTTTGGTCACTTTTGTAGCCAGAAGGACGCTTGAGAGTGATTCAAAGTTCCCTAAGGGACCTCCTAAGGGATTTAGTAAGTAAAACATCGCTTATAAGTTTCTAAGTGGAAGAACCGCGGTAGGTTTCTACCACCCGGCAGGACGCCCCACGGCGTCACCTGCCGGGTATTTTTATGCCCATTTTCGGGGCTGCTCAGGGCGTACCCGTGGGCTTGGAGGGTGCTCAGGTGACCGCATTGTAATGAGAACGTCATCAGAGAAGACGAAAACGCACCCTATGCCGTAGTATCGAAGGGTAGACATCGTTGTTCGGTGTTGGCTGTTCATTCAACCTCACCGGCAATGTACGAGAGCAACCCAAAAAGTCGCTCATAGGTGCACCACCGCTACGATGCGGCAGCCGCTATGGCGACCTTTCAAGGACACACCATGGAAAACCAGATTCCCGCCCCCTCCTTCCCGGAGCAGAACAACGCAAACTCCCAGCAGCCCGTGGGCGCCCCCGTGGGCGTAGCGCCCGGCGCTCCCCTCGGCGCCGCACCCGGTGGCCCCGCCCTGGGCGTGGCACCCGCTAACGTGCGCGACCGCGACGACAGCTACCAGCGCATCCCGGACATCTACCGCGTGCCGGCTGAATACCGCCGCCCCTACGGCGAGACCACCGGCGACTTCCGCGGCCCCGGCTACTTCTACTCCATCGGCGCGTTCGGTGCCTCCCTGGGTGCCCTGGCGCTGACCCTCTACGCGTGGGTTCAGGTCGCGGCACTCCACTCTGAAGCAACGCTCAACTCCCGCGGTTACAGCTCCTCTGCGTATAGCTCCGGTCTGAGCCCCAACATCATGGTGATTGCTCTGCTGCTCGTGGGTCTGATTCCGGTCGGTGTTTCGATTTGGCTTGCCATCTACTCGGCGAAGGTGAACGCCGGTCACGTCACCAAGTACACCTCGAAGATGACGACCTTCAACATTCTGGCGTACATCATCTCTGGTCTGAGCCTGCTGGGTCTGCTCGGCACCCTCACCATGCTGTCCTAAAACTGGCAACGCTTGCTCTCATAGCGATACATAGCGAGGCGGCGGCTTTAGA
>ERZ1674288.80-NODE-80-length-11595-cov-11.009792_pt1 | contig 11595 bp, 8 predicted proteins | sample MGYA00581190_ERZ1674288 | MGnify/ENA primary metagenome ERZ1674288 (study PRJEB41354, sample SAMEA4873332) | human saliva metagenome | biome: human-associated habitat [ENVO:00009003]; feature: mouth environment [ENVO:08000002]; material: saliva material...
GGAGGGCGGTCCTATATCTTTCGCTGTGGATACTAATGGGTCATTATCATCTTGATGGCGGCGAGGACCACCACTATAACGGTGAGGAAGATAGCCATCTTGAGGGTTCTGAACGTGAACGGCTCTTTACGGTATCGGGCAATGACGAAGTTGAGGGTAAAGATACGCCACACGACGGTTGCAAGGCACAATCCGATGGTGAGGTCGAAGATTCCGTCAGAGAGGTCTTGGTGGAGCAGTAGCGCGGCTAGAACCAGTACGGTCACCGGGAAAACCGTTGTACTGAGGATCGGGCTTGCATTTCCGAGAGCGTGGCGCAAGAACGAACGGGACAGCTTGTCCCCGTGGACTACTCGGTGCTCCTGAATTTCCGAAATGACGTGGGCCGCGTAGGTGGTCAGACCGGTGCCCGCAATGTAGAGAATCGCGGTGCCGTCGTAGAGGGCGTGCACATCATAAATGCTCAGCAGAGCCGCCAGCACCAAGAAATTACCGTAGGTGTACGCGGAGACACGATGCGCAATGTCGTGAGCGTCGAGGCGTTCAAACGCTCGAGCTGTTTTACGGTCGATGAGTGGCATAATGTTCCTTCGCGAGGGGCTAGAGGAGTGAGGACCAGAGTCGGCAGAGGTTCTCCGCCATCTTGATGCGGCGCGGACGCTCCGCCCACTGGGTGTACAGCAGCTCGGTGCAGACCTGCTCGTACTCGGCGGACACTTCATCCAGCATCGAGACCATTGTGCGGTCAATGACGAACGTTGACACTTCCATGTTCAGTGAGAAGGAACGCGGGTCCATATTGGACGAGCCAATGAACGTAATTTCGTCGTCGACCATCATGAACTTGGAGTGCAACACGGTCGGGCTGGGGTACTGCAGAATACGCACACCCGCCTGCAGCAGCTGCTCGTAGTAGGAACGCTGCGCCATGTTCGGCAGGAACTGGTCGCCCTTCTCGCACACAATCACGGTGGTTTCAATACCGGAGTAGGCGGCGTTCGTGAGTGCCTGCAGTAGGGTCTCTTCGGGCACGAAGTAGGGCGAGCAGATGGTAATACGCCGCTCGGCATTGTAGATCAAGTAGTTGATGAGGCGCAGGTTATTTTCGGTTTCAAAACCGGGGCCGGAGGGAACAACCTGGGCACGCATCCCATCCTCGTAGTAGGGGATGGCGGTGTTAATTTCTGCCAGGATCAGCTGGTTCGTTTCGGAGTACCAGTCGGAGACGAAAACGGCGTTGAGCTCTTCAACGATGGGGCCGGTGCAGGAGAAGGTCAGGTCCTTCCACTCCAAGCCCTTCTTAATGTTTTCGGGCATGTCGTAGGAGCGGTGAATAGCGTTCTGCGAACCGGAGAACGCGACGCGTCCGTCCACGACGAGGACCTTGCGGTGGTTACGCAGGTCGGGTCGCTGCCACTTGAGTTTCCACGGTTTGAGCGGCAGCATGAGGCGCCACTGCATACCCGAGTCGTTGAGCATTTTCACGAGTTTCTTATAGGACGGGTATTTGCGGGAGCCGATGTGGTCGATGAGTACGCGCACCTGTACACCGCGTTCGTGGGCTGCGAAGAGGGCGTCCCAGAGGACTGCGCTCGCCTCGTCGTAGGCGGTGATGTAGAACTCGAAGTGCACGTATTTGGTGGCGCGGTCGACTTCTTCCGCCATGGCGACCATTGCCTCGTGGTTGTCGGTGTGGAGGGTGAATTGGTTGCCGCCGACCAGGGGGAGTGAGCCCAGGGTGTAGTTGAGCTGGCTGGCTGCCTTTGCGGGGTCGGAGAGGTCGTCGGTGCGGGTGAGGAAGGGCTTGTTCTCGCTGACTTCGCGGATCAAGTCGTTCATGGCGTGTTGGCGTGCGCGGCGGTAGGCGGGCAGGCGCGAGGAGCCGAAGACGAGGAATGCGATGAACCCTACGAAGGGGATGAAGAAGATGGCCATGAGCCAGCCCAGTGCAACCACGGGTTTGCGGTTGTAGGGGAGCCAACAGAGGGCTGCGAGTCGGATGAGGATATCGGCTATGCCGAGTGCGAGGCGCAGCCAGTCGGGCAGGAAGTCGAGGGAGGTGGGGGCAAACAAGTTCACCCGTCTATTATGCCAGTATTTCGTGTGGGGCTTGGGAGAGCGGGTTTGCCGCTTCGTATGTGATGTGTCGGTATTGTGTGCCAGCGGCGGGGCTGGAGTTTAGCTGGCTATGCTGTGAGCCTTAACGCTAAAAATGCACTTGAGCATTGTGTGCAGTGGTGAAATAATTGCAGTTATGCAGAAAAAGGAACAGAGTCTTCGCGAACGCCGCCGCGAACAAACCTGGACGGCAATCCACGAAGCAGCCCTCAAACGCGTCCGCGACCACGGGATGCGCGGAACCACCGTTGAAGAAATCGCCCAGGAGGCGGGCGTCTCCCCGCGTACCTTCTTCAACTACTTCCCCTCCAAAGAGGACGCCGTCCTGGGTCTGCGTGAACCGGTGGTCAGCGAGGAAATCCTCGAAACAGACCGCGCCCACGAGGATGACAACACGATTATTCGTGTAACCCATCTTCTCTGGGAGGTCATTTTCCAGAGCTTCCACTACGCCAAGGGCAAGGACCCTCGAGCTCCCTATCAGGAGTTCCCCGAGTCCGCGAAGCGAATGAAAATGCACTACATGAAGTGCGAACAGGTGCTCACCGAGTACCTGAACACCATCGACTGGGTGGCTTTTGATGCTGCTGGTCGCCGCGGCCCCTTCCCGCGCCGAAACCCGGCTGACCCGCTGACCGATCACTTCCGCGAGCGATCGCGCGCAAAGGTCCAGCTTGCCTCCGCGGTGCTTCGTCAGCTGGAGTTTGCCCGCAACCTGGAGGACAAAGAGGATATCGCCCGCGGTATTCGCCAGACGGTGAAGACCTTCCAGTTCCTGCTTTTTGAGCAGAGTCGACCTGCAATCTAGCGGCGGTTTACTACTGCAAACGGCAAAGCCCGCCGGAACCAAATCGGGGCGACCAAATCGGGGCGACCGATTCGAGCAACCGAATCAAGAACCTGGCGGACACATAACAGAAACATATAGAACGTAACTAAGGATTAAACGATGAGTACAGAGGAAAAGAAGCTACCTCAGCCGCCAGCCGGTGAGACTAAGCAGGAAAGTAAAAACCGCATCCGCGCCATGTTCCTGGGCTTGGTCATTGTGATGCTCATGTCCTCGCTGAACCAGACGATTCTGGCGCCGTCGCTGCCCACGATCGTCGGTGAGCTTCACGGCGTGGAGCACATGAGCTGGGTGATTACCATTTTCATCCTGCTGTCGACGATTACGATGCCGGTCTACGGCAAGCTTTCTGACCAGTTCGGACGCAAGCCCTTCCTGATTTTTGCGATTGTCGCTTTCATGGCGGGTTCGGTTGTTGGCGCGCTCGCGCAGAACATGAACTGGCTGATTTTTGCTCGCGCCCTGCAGGGTCTGGGCGGTGGTGGCCTGATGATTCTTTCTCAGGCGGTGATTGCTGACGTGATCCCTCCTCGCGACCGAGGCCGCTACATGGGTATTATCGGTGGCGTTTTCGCGTTCTCGTCGGTGGCTGGTCCGCTGATTGGCGGCTGGATTACTGAGGGCCCGGGTTGGCGTTGGGCGTTTTGGCTGAATCTGCCGTTGGCTATTTTGTCGATTCTCGCGGTGATTTTCTTGCTGCCGCACCGCCCGTTCCGTGAGCGTGAGAAGCACAGCATCGACTACCTTGGTTCGTTGATTTTGATGGCGGGTACGAGTGCGCTCGTGCTTGCTACGATCTGGGGCGGTAACCAGTACGAGTGGACGTCGCCGCAGATTATTGGTCTGCTGATTTTCTCGGTGGTTGCTGCGCTGGTGTTCATCCCGGTGGAGAACCGTGCGGCTGAGCCGGTTATGCCCATGTACCTGTTCAAGAACCGTAACTTCCTGCTGACTCTGGGTGCTTCGCTGGCGCTGGGCGTGGCGATGTTCGGTGCGGTGGAGTACATCCCGACCTATCTGCAGATGGCGCTGGGCGTGAGTGCTACGGTGGCTGGCCTGCTGATGATCCCGATGATGGGTGTCATGCTGGTGGTGTCGATTGTGACGGGCCGCGTGGTGTCGAAGACCGGTCGCTATAAGAGTTACGTGACGACCGGTACCGCGGTTGTGGCGTTGGGCCTGTTCCTGCTGTCGACTGTGACTGTTGAGACTCCGACCTGGCTGTTCTGTATATACCTTGCGGTGATGGGTGCCGGTCTGGGTATGTCTATGCAGTTCTTGACTCTGATTGTTCAGAATGCGTTCCCGGTGAGTGTGGTTGGTACCGCGACGGCGTCGAATAACTTCTTCCGTCAGGTGGGTGCTACTGTGGGTGCCTCGCTGGTGGGTGGTCTGTTTACCTCGCGTCTGACGTCGCTGATTTCTGAGCGTATGCCGCAGCAGGCGCTGCAGTCTTCGGGTAGCCATGCGTCTTCGTCTCTGACTCCTGAGCTGGTGGCGTCTTTGCCGGAGCCGGTGCACGGCATCATTGTGAATGCGTATAACGATGCGCTGATTCCGCTGTTCCTGTACCTGGTGCCGCTGGGCCTGGTGTCTACGCTGCTTCTGTTCTTCATTCGTGAGGATGCGCTGGCGACGACCCTGGAGACTGAGCCGGCTGTTGATATTGCCCGTGCGGCGACCGGTGCGATTCCGGTAATTACTCCGGAGATGGCTGCTAAGGATGCGCAGGCTTTGAAGAGCATTCACGGCTCTGCTCGTGCTCGTATTGATGAGTCGTTGAGTTCGGAGGCTTCGCCGGATTCGGAGCCTAACGCTAAGAGCTAGGGTCTTAGCACTAGATGCGGAGGCGTTGCCTTCCTATATAAGTGGCGCCCCGGTGCGAGTCGTGTGCTCGTGTCGGGGCGCTGTTTTTGGCTGAGTTGCCTTAAATAGCGCGCTTAAGAGGTGTGCCTTAGTGCTTGGTTTAGGGGTTGGAAGTGTTGGTTTAGTCCCTTAAATAGTGGGTTTACGTGGTGTTTTGCCCCGTTAAAACGCTTATCGAAAAGGTTATTACGTCCCTATGTCGAGAGAATTGTTTCCGATGTAAAATTTTCGTAAAAATTGTTAATCCGCCCCTTTTCCCCGGTATTCCGGGGCATTTTTTTACCCAGCTCCCTTTTAGCTTGCATACAGGCTGTTCTAAGGGGTGAAAGTGCCCAATGTGGGTTTGGTGGAAGTGTTACAGGCTATATAAGATAAAGTACATATGCTCCTAGTGACAGTCATCACGAAGCAGTGCGCTAGGACAGCATGACACACATGCCTTAACACCGACATCTACACAAGGAGGGGAACCGTCCCATGTTTAGGTACATCCTCCAGCGATCGCTGACGTACCTCGTCATGGTCTTTATTACGACCACGATGGGTTACTTTGCAGCGGTTACTGCCCTGAAGCCTGCCCTCTTGGAGCAGGAAAAGGTTCCGAAGCCTAGCCCCGAGCAGGTGAACCGTAACTTCGCATCCCTGGGTCTCGATCCCGAAATGAACCCCTGGGACCGCTACGTTCAGTGGCTGACCAATGTGGTCACCAAGTTCGATTGGGGCCGTAGCCCCAACGGCGCGTACATTAACCAGGAATTTGGCCAGCGCGTGTGGGTTTCTACCCGCCTGCTGCTGGTGGCTACCATTCTCTCGATTGTGATTGGTATTGCCCTGGGTGTGTACTCGGCAGCTCGCCAGTACAAGTTCTCTGACCGTGTTATCACCGGTTACTCCTACCTGGTCTACATCATCCCCGCTCCCGTTGCTTACTTCGTGGTGCAGCAGGGCGCGACCACTATCAACAACATCGCCGTTGCTAATGGTGGAGAGAAGATTTTCTATGTGACCGGTATTTCGACTCCGGGTCTGACCGGATTCTGGGAAATCACCATGGATATGGCGGCGCACTACGTCGTGCCGACCTTCTGTATGACCATCTTCGGTTGGGCTGGTTACCAGATTGCACAGCGTCAGTACCTGCTCGATAACGTGAACGCTGACTTCGTGCGTACCGCTCGTGCTAAGGGCTTGACCCGTAACCAGGCGATTACTCGCCACGCACTGCGCGTCTCCTTCATCCCCGTGGCACAGTCCATCGCGTACCAGATTCCGATGATTTTTGCGGGTGCATTCTTCGCCGAGACCGTCTTTGCATGGCCCGGTATCGGTAAGTGGTCGATTGACTCCATTTCCGCGCAGGACGTGAACGCTGCGACCGTGACCCTCGCGTACGGTTCTGCACTGTTCGCTGTCGGTGCGATCATCGCTGATATCGCTACCACCATCGTCGACCCCCGAGTGAGGATCTCATGAGTCAGGTAACTGCAACTTCCTCCGTACCGGTGGTACAGGAGAACGGTGACTTCAAGGTCATCAACAAGAGCGTTATTATTCTGCGCCGCTTCCTGCGTAACAAGGCTGCAGTCTTCGGTCTGTGCGTGTTCATCGGCATGGGTCTGTTCGGTCTGTTCGGTAAGTACCTGACCAAGTACAAGCCCAACGACATTGACTACATGGCGCTGGGTGAAGGCCCCTCGGCCGAGCACTGGTTCGGTACCACCATCGCGGGTAATGACGTGTTCGCCATGATGTCTGAGGCCGTCTGGACCTCTCTCCAGATTGGTGTGGTCGTCGGTTTGGCCACTGTGTTCATCTCCGCAGTTTACGGTTGTGTGATGGCGTACTTCGGTGGCTGGATTGACAAGATTATGCTGTTCATCCTCGAGACCCTGATCATGGTTCCCTCGCTGCTGATTCTGGCAATTCTGATTAACGGTCAGGTTGGTAAGCAGATTCAGAAGAGCGTCCCCACCTGGGTTCTGCTCTCTGCAGTGCTGATTGCCTTCGGCTGGATGGGTAGCGCCCGTGTTATTCGTGCAATGGCGCAGTCCCTCATCAACCGCGACTTCGTGAAGGCTGCACGCTACATGGGTGTGCACCCCTTCAAGATTGTGATGCGCCACCTGGTTCCGAACATTGGCTCCCTGCTGGTTCTGAACTTCACCAGCGGCATCATGGGCGCTGTGCTCTCTGAGGTCGCTTACTCCTTCATCGGCATCGGTATTAAGTACCCCAACTACTCGCTGGGCTCGCTGATTTCGGATGCTTCGCAGCAGATTAACACCCTGCCGCACATGTTCTGGTTCCCGGTTCTGTTCTTCTTCCTGCTGGTTGGTCCGCTGGCCCTCATGAACGACGGTCTGCGTGACGCATTCGACCCGACTTCGATGTCGGTCGGTAAGATCAAGAAGTCCAAGAAGAACGAGAAGGCAGAGGCACCCGCTGCCGCTGCAAAGGAGGCGAAGAACTAATGAGTACCTCTCCCGTTCTGAGCGTTAAGGACCTCAACGTCCGCTTCAATACTGAGAATGGCGTCGTGCACGCTGTTCGCGGTGTGAACTTTGACCTGTACCCCGGTAAGACCCTGGGTATTGTGGGTGAGTCCGGTTCCGGTAAGTCCGTTGCCTCCATGGCAATCATGGGTCTGCACCCGACTACCGCTGACATCACCGGTTCGGTCAAGTACAACGGCACCGAGCTGCTGGGCTTGAGCGATAAGGAAATGTGCGCATACCGCGGCAAGGAGATCTCTATGATCTTCCAGGATCCGCTGTCCTCTCTGACCCCCGTGTACACCATTGGTGATCAGATTGCTGAGGTGCTCAAGGTCCACAACAAGGGCATGAGCAAGCAGGCTATCAAGGACCGTTCCATCGAACTGATGCGTATGGTGGGTATTCCCTCGCCGGCTGACCGCCTGCGTTCCTTCCCGCACGAGTTCTCCGGTGGTATGCGTCAGCGCATCATGATCGCTATGGCGATTGCGAATGACCCCCGCGTGCTCATCGCCGATGAGCCCACCACCGCACTGGATGTGACCATTCAGGCGCAGGTGCTGGAGGTTATGCAGAAGGCTCAGGATGAGACCGGCGCAGCGACCATCATGATTACCCACGACCTCGGTGTTGTGGCTGGTATGGCTGACGACATTCTGGTGATGTACGCCGGTAAGCCGGTGGAGATTGCGAAGGCAGAAGACCTGTACAAGCATCCCTCCCACCCGTACACCATCGGTCTGCTGGGTGCGGTCCCGCGTGTGGACCGTTCCGAGAAGGTCTCCCTGGTACCCATCGAGGGTACCCCTCCGAACCTGATTAACCCGGTGACCGCGTGCTCCTTCCGCCCGCGTTGCCCCATCGCTAAAAGCGGTGGCCAGTGCTGCCAGGACTCCAACGGCGAGCCCGATCTGCAGCTGCTGGAAGGCGTTGGCGAGGGCCACTACTCCTCCTGCACCATCTCTCAGGAGCTGGTCGGTAAGACCGCAGACGAGCTGTACCCGGTTCCGGAACCCCCGGTATCGAAGTACGACGGCATCCCGCGTGAGGAGCGTGCCCCCGTCCTGGAGGTCCGCAACGTCAAGAAGCACTTCCCGCTCATGAAGGGTGCGCTGATTAAGCGCCGCGTGGGCACTGTGAAGGCTGTGAACGGCGTGTCCTTCGACATTCGCGAGGGCGAGTGCTTCTCCATCGTGGGTGAGTCCGGTTGTGGTAAGACCACCACCCTGCTGGAAATCATGGAGTTCAACAAGAACACCGACGGTGAGATTCTGATTAACGGAACCTCCACCAAGGACGGCAAGTCCGCAGGTGAGATTCTTGAGCTGCGTAAGAACCAGCAGATGGTGTTCCAGGACCCCACCGGTGCTCTGGATCCGCGCTTCACCGTTTACGAGGTGCTGGCTGAGCCCCTGGAAAACCAGGGCATGAACAAGGCAGACATCAAGAAGCGCGTCATCGAGCTGATGCACATTGTGGGTCTGCAGCCCGACCACGTGAACCGCTTCCCGAACCAGTTCTCTGGCGGTCAGCGTCAGCGTATCGGTATTGCTCGTGCGCTTGCCGTTAACCCTAAGCTCGTGGTTCTGGATGAGCCGGTGTCCGCACTGGACGTGTCCGTCCAGGCTGGTGTGATCAACCTGCTGGAGGAGTTGCGTGCAAACCTGGGCCTGAGCTACCTGATGGTTGCTCACGACCTCGCGGTGATTCGCCACGCATCCGACCGCGTTGCAGTGATGTACCTGGGTCGTATTGTTGAGATCGGTGACGTCGACCAGGTGTTCGACAACCCGATTCACCCGTACACCCGTGCACTGCTCTCGGCGATTCCGGTTCCGGATCCCGAGGTTGAGGCAAAGCGCCACCGCATTATGCTTGAGGGCGACCTGCCCACTCCGGTGAACGCGCCTAAGGGTTGTGGCTTCTCGAGCCGTTGCCCGGTCTTCAAGCTGCTGCCTGAGGACAAGAAGCGTCGTTGCCTGGAGGAGATGCCGGAACTGACCCCCGTTGAGGGCCAGGATCACGGTTATGCTTGCTACTACCCTGAGGCTGAGGCCGCTACGGTGTAGCTCTAGAGTCGGCTGAATAAGTCGCATGTGTGCCGAGGGGCGAATATTCGTTGAATATTCGCCCCTCGGGTTTTTTATGCCCGGTATTGGTGGGCTGTACGTTGTTCGAGATTGTCACCTAGTGAGACGGTGCGAGCCGCAGAATGTGGCGCTAGGCACTGAAACCACCAAGAAAACAGGAAAAACTGCACTGACTAGGCGTAACCTTTCTCACCATTCAAGATATGAATATTTATGGAAGAGCTTTCCTGCTGGCAGTAAGCCATAATTAAGCCTGTGGGTGCGCCGCTAGGGGCGTACCTCAAGGAACACATTCATAGACCGGCACTAATTCATCGCTCACCGCACCCTATTGCGGCGCATGAGCAGGGAATCCTTGACGCTTTCCTGCAGGATTATTGAGGGTCAAACGTATAAGAGGACACTCTCATGGAGAAGAATTTCATCCTGAACCGTCGTACCGTTCTCGGTGGCGCTGCAGCACTGGGTACCGTGGGCGTACTGGCTGCGTGCGGCTCGTCCAAGGACTCCAAGGCAACCACCAAGGGTGCAACCGTGGGCACCGATGCCAAGGAGCTTTATGACCTTGGCGAGGCCGCTGTTTCTGAGCTGAAGGATGGCGGCACTCTGCGCCTGGCTGTTCCGGGTATTGGTCCGGACTTCAACCTTTTCAGCGCGGACGGCAACTCCCTGTACACCCAGACCGCTATGAGCCCCGTGGCTTACGCAGGCCTGTGGCAGGGTGACCCCCTGGGTAAGCGCACTCTGGCTCCCGAGTTTGCGAAGAGCTTCGATGTCGCCGAAGAAAACGGTCTGCCCGTCGTCTCCATTGAGCTGAACCCCCAGGCTAAGTTCAACGATGGTACCCCCATCGACTACAAGGCTCTGCAGGCTACCTGGAACATCCTCAAGAGCACCGATGGTGACTACAAGGTCGGAAGCAGCGGCATCTACAGCAGCATTGCTTCCGTGGATCGCGACGGTGATGACTTCAAGGTGAAGGTAACCTTCTCCGCACCTTACTACCCGCTGAATACCCTCTTCGCTGGCATTGTGCACCCGGCTCTGCTGGACAAGGAACTCTTCAACACTGGTTTCGTTGACAAGCCGCACCCCGAGTACTGGGTTGGCCCCTTCACCATTGCTGAAGGTGGTTGGAACTCGACCGAGAAGACCCTGACCCTGACCCGCAACGACAAGTGGTGGGGCGAGAAGCCCGTTCTGGAGCGCATTGTCTTCCGTCAGATGGATCCCGCTGCTGAGCGCGCGGCATTCAAGAACGATGAGCTTGATGCGATTGGTGCTACCACCGCTTCCGCATACAAGGAGCTCAAGGACGTTGCTAACATCGAGATCCGCCGAGGCTCTCGCCTGTTCTCCGGTGGCGTGACCATGAACCCCGCCCGCATGCAGGATGTTGCTCTGCGCCGCGCTGTGGTTACTGGTCTGAACCGTGAGGCTCTCGCCAAGGTTCGTTTCCAGGGCCTGGATTACGAAGAGAAGCTTCCCAACTCGATGATTCACATGCCCTTCAACGAGTACTACCAGGACACCTACCCGACCCCGAACAACGATGCTGCTGCAGCATCCAAGATTCTGGAAGATGCAGGCTACACCAAGAACGGTGAGTTCTACGAGAAGGACGGCAAGCAGGCTGCCTTCAAGTTCTCCATCTTCGGTGAGGATCCCACCTCCAAGGCTGTCGGTCAGACCCTGGTTCAGCAGCTGAAGTCCGTAGGTATTAATGCTGAGCTCGACTCCCGTGCTGTTAGCGAGTTTAACAAGACCATGGCCTCCAAGGACTACGACGCAACCTCCTCCGGTTTCGCTCCGAGCTCCCCGGATGCTACCGAGGCTACCGAGCAGTTCTACATGCGCCGTAAGCCTGAGGAAGCCGGTTCCGATGAGATCAATGAGATGATCGCAAAGATGAAGCTCATTGCTGACGACAAGGAACGCAACCAGGCTTGCAATGAGATCGAGAAGAAGCACCTGGCTGAGTTCGCAGTGCTGATTCCGCTCATGAACGGCCCCGAGTACAAGTTCGTGAAGAAGGGTCTGCGCAACTACGGCGTGTCCCTCTTCCAGGGCACCGGCATTCACTGGGAGAAGGTTGGTTGGGCTAAGTAAGTCCTCATCCCTTCACCTCCTAGGTGAATAGCCTAGAGCTATTGAAAGTGTCCACCCGGATTATCCG
>ERZ1674288.82-NODE-82-length-11484-cov-17.621664_pt1 | contig 11484 bp, 7 predicted proteins | sample MGYA00581190_ERZ1674288 | MGnify/ENA primary metagenome ERZ1674288 (study PRJEB41354, sample SAMEA4873332) | human saliva metagenome | biome: human-associated habitat [ENVO:00009003]; feature: mouth environment [ENVO:08000002]; material: saliva material...
CACTGGCTCCCCTTCGCCTGAGCCTCGCTCCCCACGGCCTGCAGATCCTCCGCCTAACAGCGGTGTAAAGCAAAGCCCCCGCACATATCCGTATAAAAAGACCCGCCGGCTACCCTCCTTCGTGGAGCGTAGCCGGCGGGCTTATTGTGGGGAGTAGCTTCCCTTAGTGTAGGGTAGCCGAGCGGACGATCTCGCAGACCGTGGGGTGCGGGAAGACGATGCGAGACAGCTCAGAGAGCTTCATGCGCTGCTCGACAGCCATGATCGCAGGCACCAGGATCTCCGAAGAGCCATTACCGAAGAGGTGCGCACCGAGGATGACACCCTCCTTGTCCGTGAGGAGCTTGCAGAAGCCATTGCCCTGCTCGTTCTCGATGATGAAGCGACCAGAGAGCGTCATCGGCACACGATGCACCTCATAGTCGATGCCAGCAGCACGCAGCTCCTGCTCCGTCTGACCGACAGCAGCGATCTCGGGATCGGTATAGACGATACCAGGGATAGCGCGGTAGCTCATCACATCCTCCGTGCCGGTGATGTGGTGTACAGCGACCTGCCCTTCGCGAGCAGCCGTGTGAGCGAGCATAGACGTACCGTTGACATCACCGACGGCATAGATACCAGGCACCGAGGTCTGGAGGTGCTCATCGACGACGACAGCCCCACGCTGGAGCTCGACACCGACCGTCTCCAGCCCCAGACCATCGGTCACAGCACGACGGCCGACACTGACCAGCAGCTTGTCGAAGGGGATCTCCAGCGTCTCGCCCTCATGCTCAGCGATGACCTTGCCCTCACGCACGGCAGTGACCTTCGTGGAGAGGTGGAACTTCACCTTGCGCTTCTCGAAGGCCTTCTGCAGCTCCCCAGAGAGCTCTTCGTCCATAGGCCCGAGGATCTTAGGCAGCATCTCGACGACCGTCACCTCCACGCCGAGCGTAGAGAAGAAGGACACGAACTCCATACCGATGACCCCACCACCGAGGACGACGAGGCTCTGTGGGAGCTCCTCGACCTCAAGCGCTTCCTTAGCTGTCCAGAAGGGGACGTCGCTCAGCCCATCGATGGGTGGGATGAAGGCACGTGAGCCCGTAGCGATGATGACGTGGCGTGCCGTATAGGTCGCCTCGCCTGCAGCGATGGTGAAGCCCTCATCACCGCGACCCGTGAGACGAGCCTCTTCGGTGACGATCTCGACCTCGTGGCCCTGCAGACCGATACGGATACCCGCACCGAGCTTCTTGAGGATCTTCGTCTTGCGCGCCATCACCTTACCGAGGTCGAAGGCTGCTTCGGGGATCGTAAGACCATATTTCTTGCCATCGAGGGCTTCGGAGAGGAGATGGGCAGAGTGCAGGAGTGCCTTCGTAGGTACGCAACCTTCGTTGAGACAGACACCACCGAGCTTATTCTTCTCGAAGATGACGACGCGAAGGCCGTGGGCTGCTGCATGCTCTGCAGCGTCGGTACCGCCAGGGCCAGCACCGATGATAGCTACATCGTAGTTCATGAATTTGAGTGTAGTGAGTGAGTTATATAGGTATTATTAGCTAAGACCCTCGATGTGTCCATCGATGAAGTCTATCTTTTCTGCTTGGGGGACGCGGGGCAGACCGGGCATACGCACCAGAGCGCCGAGGACGAGGACGATCATCTCGGCACCCGTGTTGATGACGACGTCGCGCACCTCGAGGTCGAAGTCACGCACGCTACCATAGGCCGTGGGATCGTCGCTGAAGGAGTACTGCGTCTTGGCGATACAGACGGGGAACTTCGACCAGCCGTGGCGCTCGATACGCTCGAGCTGGCGCTGTGCCTTCGCCGAGAAGTGGATGGAGCGTGCACCGTAGATGCGCTGAGCGATAGCCGTAGCCTTCTCCTCGATAGAGGCGGTGAGGGGATAGGTGAACTGCAGGGGCTGCGAGGGCTTCTGCTCGATGGTCTCGACGACGAGGCGAGCCAGCTCTTCCGCACCAGCACCACCTTCGCCGAAGGCCGTGTTGACAGCGAAGCCCACACCAGCGGCGTGGCAATGCTCACGCACCAGTGCGATCTCCTCCTCCGTATCGGTAGCGAAGCGGTTGAAGGCAACGACGACCGTCTGCCCGAAGCTCTTGAGGTTCTCGATATGGCGGTCAAGGTTAGCCAGCCCATGGCGGACACCCTCGATATTCTGCGTCTTGAGATCCTTCTCATCGACACCACCGTGCATCTTCAGCCCGCCAAGGGTAGCCACGAGGACGGTGAGCGCAGGCTGGAGACCTGCCGTGCGGCACTTGATGTTGTAGAACTTCTCTGCGCCGAGGTCAGCACCGAAGCCTGCCTCCGTGATCGTGTAGTCGGAGTGCGCCAGTGCCATGCGGGTGGCGAGGATCGAGTTGCAGCCGTGGGCGATGTTAGCAAACGGACCGCCGTGGATGAAGGCAGGGGTATGCTCGGTCGTCTGCGCCAGATTGGGCTTGATAGCGTCGAGGAGGAGGACGGTGATCGCACCCGCTACACCGAGGTCACGCACGGTGAAGGGCTCACCCTGCTTCGTGTAGCCGAGGAGGATATTCTCGATACGGCGACGCAGGTCTTCGAGTGAAGTCGACAGACAGAGGATCGCCATGATCTCCGAGGCAGGCGTGATGTCGAAGCCCGATTCGGCTGGGATACCATTGACCTGACCACCGAGGCCCGTGACGATGGAGCGCAGAGCACGGTCATTGACGTCGAGGACACGCTTCCAGAGGACTTCGCTGAGACCCTTGTCCGTATTGCGGTTCTGGTAGATGTAGTTGTCCAGGAGCGCGGTGATCATGTTGTGCGCCGAGGTGATGGCGTGGAAGTCACCGGTGAAGTGCAGGTTGATCTTCTCCATGGGGAGCACCTGAGCGTAACCACCACCAGCAGCACCGCCCTTCATACCGAAGCAAGGGCCGAGAGAGGGCTCACGCAGTGCGACGACCGCCTTATGACCGAGGCGGTTCATGCCGAGAGCGAGGCCGATAGAGACCGTCGTCTTGCCGATACCAGCCTTCGTAGCGGTGATGGCGGTGACGAGGATGAGCTTGCCAGGCTTATGACCAGCTTGGAGCTCGGAGAGGTCTACCTTGGCGAGGTACTTGCCGTAGTGCTCCAGGTGGTCGGTGGGGATAGCCACCTTGGCAGCTATCTTTTCGATCGGCTCGAGGGCTATCGAGCGGGCGATTTCGATGTCAGTCTTCATTACCAGAAAGAGAGTTAGTGGGTCAATGATGTGGGTAAAAGAGCTTCCTATTCGGGAGAGAGATGGGGTGAAAGCAAGCCGTGCGAAAGGACTGTAGAGGGGACTAACAGTTCTTTCGCACGGACATATAGAGGTTACTTGAGGTACTTATCAAGCCAGCCGAAGAAGGTACGCTGCCAGAGCAGGGCGTTCTGCGGGCGGAGGATCCAGTGGTTCTCATCGGGGTAGATGAGGAGCTCGGCAGGGATGCCACGGAGCTTAGCCGCGTTGAAGGCCGCCATACCTTGGCCTGCGAGGATGCGGTAGTCGCGCTCGCCGTGGATGACCAGTATCGGCGTATCCCAGTTGCCTACGAGCTTGTGGGGGGAGTTGGCGAAGGTACGCTGAGCGACTGCATTGTCCTTCTCCCAGGGAGCACCGCCCATATCCCAGTTGGCGAACCACATCTCCTCGGTCGTCATATACTGCATCTCGAGGTTGAAGATACCAGCGTGGGCGATGAAGGCCTTGAAGCGCTTCTGGTGCACGCCTGCCAGATAGAAGACGGAGTAGCCGCCGTAGCTGGCACCGACACAGCCGAGACGCTCGCTGTCGACCCAAGGTTCCTTCTTCAGCTCATCGACTGCGGTGAGGTAGTCTTGGATATTCTGCCCCGAGTAGTCGCCGCTGATCTGCTCGTTCCATGCCTTACCGAAGCTGGGGACGCCGTGGCGATTGGGAGCGATGACGATATAGCCTTGCTCAGCCATGAGGCGCATATTCCAGCGGTAGGAGAAGAACTGACTGACGGGGCTCTGTGGGCCACCCTGACAGAAGAGCAGCGCAGGGTACTTCTTCGTCTTGTCGAAGTTCGGTGGGAGGACGACCCAGACGAGCATGTTGCCCCCGTCAGTCGTCTTGACCCAGCGCTTCTCTACTGAGATCGGAGCGAGGCCGTCGAGCGTAGACTTATTCTCTGCCGTGAGCTGCTTCGCTGCACCCGTCTTGACGTCTACGAGGTAGAGGTCCGTGGGCTCGATGTAGCTCTGACGACCAGCGAGGATCTTACCGCCCTGCACATCCAGCGAGGTGTAGTCGTGCATACCCGTGGTGATCTGGCGGATCTTACGACCCTTGAGCGCGATCTCCCAGAGCTGGGCTTCGGCATGCTTCGTCGAGAGGAAGAAGAGGCTCTGGCTATTAGCCGACCACTGGAGCTCATCGACATCGTACTCGAAGCCGTCGGTGAGGAAGGTCTTCTGCCCCGTCTTCAGATCCTGGACGAAGAGGCGCTTGAGGTCGGCTTCGTAGCCGTCGCGCTCCATGCTGATCCAGCTGATGCGCTTGCCATCGGGCGAGAAGCGAGGGTGCGTGTCATAGCCACCCATCCCCTCGGTGATATTGCGAGTCTGCCCCGAGGCGAGGTCGTAGAGATAGACATCGGTGTTGGTGGAGAGGGAGTACTCCATGCCCGTCTTCTTACGGGAGGAGTAGGCCAAGGTCTTACCGTCGGGGCTCCATGAGAGTTCCTCTGCTCCGCCGAAGGGCTTCGTAGGAGCTTCGTAAGGCTCACCTTCGAGGATGTCCTTACCGCCCGTGATCGCTTCGCCACCGACGGGAGCGATGAAGATATGGGGGATCGTCTCTACCCATTCGTCCCAATGCTTGTACATCAGATCGGTGACGATACGACCCGTAGCCTTAGGCAGGTCGGGGTAAATCTCCTTAGTGCTCTTACCGAAGGAAATCTCCTTGATATAGGCCAGCTGCTTCTCATCGGGTGAGAAGAGGTAGTCCGAGAGCCCGCCCTCGATATTGGTCACCTGACGGCGGTCCGTACCATCGGGAGCCATCGTCCAGACCTGAGGAGCGCCACTCTCCGAGGAGATGTAGCTGATACGACGGCCCTGCTGGATCCAGCGAGCGCCATGCACGCCAGCGACACCCTGGGTGATCTGGCGGCGTGCACTGCCATCGGAGGAGATGGTGAAGAGCTCGGTGCGGATCTTATTGTCCTTGATGCTGGGGAAGCCCACGCTGTAGACGACCGTCTTGCCGTCGGGAGAGAGGGCGGAGGCACCGACACGAGCGAGCGAAAGCATCGTCTCGGGCGCCATGTGCTGCGACTGCTGAGCCACAGCAGGCAGGGTCGCCGAGAGGGCTGCTGCCGTAGCAAGAGCGGTGATGTGCTTCTTGATCTTCATAGCGATATGCGTATTGTATATGTATGTGGTCTGGGATTAGGAGAAGCGTAGGCCAAGGGCTTCCTTGAGCTTGCGCACCTCGGGGTTGATCTCCGCAAGCTGGTTGAAGCGATCCTCTTGGGTGAGGACGATCTTTGCCTGCTCCTCTACGGTCTTCTCGCGCAGGACGAGGTTGAACTTACGATTCTGCAGCGTCGTGCGGAGGAACTCCACGAGCTGGGGATAGACCTCCATCACCGTGGTATGGATAGCCTCACCTGGTGGGAGGGAGATCTCTGCCTGCACGCCGTCTAAGAGCTTCGGTAGCTCGGGGCGCAGGATATTGCGGTAGAGGATCTGTGAGGGCGTCAGCTCCTGCTCGACGAAGCGCACCCAAGCTCGCTGGAGGTCATCCTCCGTGAAGTCCTTATCCTCGACAGGGGCAGGGGCCTCAGCTGGAGCCGTAGAAGAGGCTTCGCTGGGAGCGTCTGCACGACGGCGTGCTCCGAAGAGACGCTTAGGAGCGGAGGAGGGGGGAGCTGGCGGAGGGGGTGTAGCAGATGCCGCTGGTGCAGGTGCGGGCACGGGTGTCGGTTCAGCTGCCGCGGGAGGAGGTGTCACCGCCGAAGGTGCAGGCTTAGGTGCGGCCTGCGGTGCGGGAGCTGCTACGGGAGCAGTCTGCGCTTTGGGCGCAGGAGAAGCTGGGGGTGTAGTCGCAGGGGGCGTCTGAGGAGCAGCCTGTGGTGTAGCCGTCTGAGGTGCAGCGGGTGCTGGCGCAGCAGGGAGATTGAGGTCGGAGTCCCGCTTGAAGAGAGGGACCATGCTGAGGAAGCTCAGCTCGACTAAGAGGCGCTTATTCGTTGCCCCGCGATACTGCTGGTCAGCCTGCACCAGAGTCTTGAGCGCAGCAAAGAGGCTGGCAGGTGTGCACTGCTGGGCAATGGTCGCATAGGAGGCGGCTACGGCATCGGGCTTCTCCAAGAGCTGAAGCGTCTCGGGATGCTGGGCTACAAGGAGGTCACGCACGAAAGCGGAGAGCCCCGTGAGGATCGTCTGTCCCTCGAAGCCCTTACCCATCAGCTCATCCAGGAGGAGCAAGACACTACGATGATCCCCGCTCAGGAAGAGCTCAAAGATGCGGATGAAGTAGGTATAGTCGAGGACATTCAGGCTCTCCAGCGCATGCTGGTAGGTGATATGTCCACCGGCGAAGCTGGCGATACGGTCAAACATCGAGAGCGCATCGCGCATCCCCCCATCGGCCTTCTCAGCGATGAGCCCGAGCGCCGTCTCCTCGGCATCGATACCCTCGCTATCGGCGACGTAGCGCAGATGGCGGGTGATATCCTGCACGGTGATTCGCTTGAAGTCATAGATCTGACAGCGCGAGAGGATGGTGGGGAGGATCTTGTGCTTCTCCGTCGTCGCTAAGATGAAGATAGCGTACGAGGGGGGCTCTTCAAGGGTCTTGAGGAAGGCATTGAAAGCCGCCGCCGAGAGCATGTGCACCTCGTCGATGATATAGACCTTGTAGCGACCGAGAGCGGGAGGCATCTGCACCTGCTCGGTGAGCTGACGGATGTCCTCTACGGAGTTGTTCGACGCAGCGTCCAGCTCGAAGATATTGAAGGAGCGCTGCTCCTCGAAGGCCTTACAGCTCTCGCACTGCCCGCAAGCCTCACCTTCGGCGGAGAGATTCTCGCAGTTGATCGTCCGCGCCAAGACGCGTGCCGCCGTCGTCTTCCCTACCCCACGGGGGCCACAGAAGAGATACGCATGGGAGAGTTTACCCGAGCGAACAGCGGTGCGTAGTGTGGAGGCCATAGCCTCCTGCCCGACGATACTACGGAAGGTATCGGGGCGGTATTTGCGTGCGGAGACGACGTAGTGCTCTGTCATTCTTCGAGGTCTGTGCTGGATCTATTACTGGTAGGACAAAGATACGTATTCCGCTCCAGCCTATGGAGTGCTATCTATAATAAAGTAGTGCCCCCCACCCGACGGATCATAGTCCGAGGGATGGGGGGCGCCTATTATGTGGGGAGGTGACGAAGCACCCTTAGCTTACTCCGTGAGGCCGCGGAAGCGCAGAAGGCTCGACATATCGGGCTCCGTGAGGCCGGTGAAGTTCGTGAAGAACGTGCCGACAGGAGCGGTATTCCCGCGTGAGAGGACCATCTCACGGAAGCGCTGACCATTCTCACGCGTCAGCCCGCCGTGTGCGGCGAACCACTCGTAGATATTGTGGTCGAGGACCTCCGTCCAGAGGTAAGAGTAGTAGCCCGAAGCATAGCCACCAGCGAAGACGTGCAGGTAGTAAGCCGAGCGGTAGCGGGGAGGTACGAGAGCGAAGTCAAGACCAGCACGAGCGAGCGCTTCACGCTCGAAGGCATCTACATCGCTCACCGTCTGACCAGCGGGGAGCATACCCCAAGCCATATCGATCGTCACGGCAGCGAGGTTCTCAGCCAGCGCGTAGGACTGTCCGTAGGTAGCAGCAGCCTTCATCTTGTCGATGAGCGCCTGAGGCATAGGCTCACCCGTCTTGTAGTGGCGGGCGTAGTGGCGCAGGACGACAGAGTCCGTCATCCAGTGCTCGTTGAACTGCGAGGGCATTTCCACGAAGTCACGGGGCGTATTCGTACCCGAGAGCGTCTCGTACTTCTGCGAAGCGAAGAGGCCGTGCAGAGCGTGGCCGAACTCATGGAAGAGCGTCTCTACATCCGACGAGGTGAGGAAGGCGGGAGCGCCCTTAGCAGGAGCCTCGAAGTTGCAGACGTTGTAGATGACAGGCTTCGTACCGAAGAGCGTGCTCTGCTGGACGAAGTTCGACATCCATGCCCCACCCGTCTTCGTTGGGCGACGGAAGTAGTCCGTATAGAAGAGGGCCATGGGGGTATTATCCTGGTCGAAGACCTCGTAGACCTGTACGCCATCAGCATAGACAGGGATATCAGGACGGGGCTTGAAGGTCAGACCGTAGAGCTGGTTGGCAGCGAAGAAGACCCCGTTCTTCAGCACGCTATCCAGCACGAGATAGGGCTTGAGGTCGGCTTCGTTGAGGTCGTACTTAGCCTTCTTCAGGCGCTCGGCATAGTAGTCGAGGTCCCAAGCAGCGAGCTTGAAGTCCTTACCCTCAGTCTGCTGAGCGAAGGCTTCGAGTTCGGCGACATCATCAGCGACCTTGGCACGAAGGGCGGGAGCCAGCTGACTGATGAGGCGCTCTACAGCCTCAGGACGACCAGCCATCTGGTCGCTCAGCGCCCAAGAGGCGAAGTTGGGCAGCCCGAGGAGCTTTGCCTTCTCGGCGCGCAGGGCTGCGATGCGGGTGATCGTGGGGTGCGTATTCGTGCTATCACCACCCGAGCAGCGCGAGAGCGAAGCCTCGAGGACACGGCGACGGACATCACGGTTGTTCAGGTCGGCAAGGTAGCCTGGGCGTGACGTATTCGTCTGCTCCAGCAGGTACTTACCCTTGTGGCCTGCAGCGGTAGCGGCCTCAGCAGCACGGGCGATCGCTTCTTCGGAGAGCCCGTCGAGCTCCTCGACCTTGTCGACGAGGACAGCAGCTTCCTTCGTGCCAGCGTTCACCTGATTCGTGAACTTCGTCTGCAGCACAGCGATCTCGCTATTGATCTTCTTCAGAGCTTCCTTGTCGGCAGCTGAGAGGAGCGCGCCCTCATGGACGAACTGATCATAGAGGACCTCCGTGAGGCGCAGGTCTTCGCCCTGGAGGCTGGAGCGCTGGTCGTAGACGGCCTTGATACGAGCGAAGAGCTTCTCATTCAGCAGCAGTGCATCGTGATGGGCGGAGAGCATGGGCGTCGTCTCTTCGTCGATCTTCTGCAGCTCCTCAGTGCCGTCAGCACCTACGAGGGCAGAGAGGATAGAGGTAGCACGTGCCAAGAGGCGACCAGACTTCTCATACGCAAGCACGGTGTTCTCGAAGGTCGGAGCAGCCGTATTGCTCGTGATGCTGTCGATCTCGGCGAGCTGGATACGGATCCCCTCCTCGATAGCGGGGACGAAGTGCGCTGGGCGGATCTTACTGAAGTCGGGAGCTTGGTAGTCAAGCGTGCTCTCGGTGAGGAGGGGATTCTCCTTGGTCGAGCTGGTCTGGCAAGCAGTGAGCATAGCGAGGAGGCTCAGAGTGGCAATGAGTCGTTTCATAGGTGTGTGGGGGAATTAGAGGTGGGAGGTCGCTGGGGGAGCTAAACCAGAGGCTGGGGCTCGCCAATCCAGGCGATGGCCTCATCGATCGTGTGGATCTGAGGGGCGTAGAGGAGGCGTCTGAGATCTTCGATAGTAGTCTTGACGCAGTAGTCCCCTGCGAGGCCTGCGACGTCAATGCGACGGGCGTTCATAAGGAGGTCGGGCACTGCGTCGTGGAAGGCACTGTAAGAGTCCTTGTGGCGAGTCATCGCCTTGGGGATGAAGAGGACATTTTGCCCCTGACGCTTGCGCTCCATGATCGCATCAGACAGAGGGGGATAGAGAGCAGCCCCCGTAGTATAGCGGACGCAGTGGATAGGCCATGGGCCACCAGAGACATCGAAACTACAGTGGTCGGCAGGATGCTGGTCCATGGTGACGACGATAGCGTCGTACTCGGCATGGTGCTCCTTGACGTAAGCGGTGAGGTAATCCATCGCTGGGATCGCGCCTTCGATGGCGAGGGAGCCGGTGATGAAGTCGTTCTGGGGATCTACGATCAGCAGGATGTTCATGATTAGAGGTAGTGGTGTGGTTTTTGGGGGTAAAGAGTGAGGGGATAAGGGGTGGCGCGCGGGGAAGGCGCCTGAGTGCCCCAAGGCTGGGCCTCTAAGAGAGGGCACTCAGGCGGCTCCGCTACGCCGCATCTCGAGTCTTATCAGAGCTCGAGATCGAGGTCGAACTGCTCATGCCAAGGCAGGCCTTGCTTCATGAGCTGCTCCATGAAGGGATCTGGATCGAACTCCTCGACGTTGTACACGCCTGGGCGACGCCAGAGGCCCTTGAAGAACATCATCGCACCGATCGTGGCGGGTACACCCGTGGTGTAGCTCACGCCCTGAGCACCGGTCTCCTGATAGGCAGCCTGGTGGCTGCAGTTGTTCCACACGTAGTAGGTCTTCTCCTTGCCGTCCTTGATACCGCGGATACGGCAGCCGATGGACGTCTCACCCGTGTAGTTCTCACCGAGCTCACCGGGGTTAGGCAGGATCGCCTTGAGGAACTGGATGGGGACGATCTCGACGCCGTTGTAGAGGACGGGGTCGATACGCGTGATACCGATATTCTGCATGACGCGCAGGTGGGTCAGGTACTCCTGCCCGAAGGTCATCCAGAAGCGTGCACGGCGGATCGTGGGGTAGTTCTTCACGAGCGACTCCAGCTCCTCGTGGTAGAGGAGGTAAGACTCACGCACCCCGATGTTGGGATAGGTCAGGGGCTTGTGGATCTCCTGAGGCTCGGTCTCGCGCCACTGTCCATCCTCGTAGTACTTACCCTTCTGAGTGATCTCGCGGATGTTGATCTCGGGATTGAAGTTCGTGGCGAAGGCCTTGTGGTGGTCCCCACCGTTGCAGTCTACGATATCGAGGTAGTGGATCTCATCGAAGTGGTGCTTGGCAGCATAGGCGGTGAAGACCCCGGTCACCCCTGGGTCGAAGCCACAGCCCAGGATAGCCGTCAGCCCAGCTTCTTCGAAGCGCTGCTTGTAGGCCCACTGCCAGCTGTACTCGAACTTAGCCTCGTCGAGCGGCTCATAGTTCGCCGTGTCGAGGTAGTTGACGCCTGCCTCGAGGCAAGCATCCATGATATGGAGGTCCTGATAGGGCAGAGCGACATTGATGACCAGCTCTGGCTTGAAGGACTTCATCAGAGCGACGAGCTCGGGGACGTTATCAGCGTCGACGGCTGCCGTCTGGATCTTGACATTGGTAATCTCGGAGGCAATCTTATCGCACTTACTCTTCGTGCGGCTGGCGAGCATAATCTCAGTGAATACGTCGCTATTCTGTGCCACCTTCTTGGCCACTACCGTACCGACACCGCCGGCACCGATAATGAGGACTCTTCCCATACGCTATTCTTAGTCTTCTTAGGCTAAAGGATAAATAATACGATTTC
>ERZ1674288.84-NODE-84-length-11259-cov-11.844431_pt1 | contig 11259 bp, 5 predicted proteins | sample MGYA00581190_ERZ1674288 | MGnify/ENA primary metagenome ERZ1674288 (study PRJEB41354, sample SAMEA4873332) | human saliva metagenome | biome: human-associated habitat [ENVO:00009003]; feature: mouth environment [ENVO:08000002]; material: saliva material...
TTTGGCAATAGCCCCCACAAAAAATTTGCTAAGGTAAACCTTATGCACAAGTCACCCTAGGCATTAAGTTACACAAACATAGGCTAATAGGTCTAGACTTGATACGAACACCACAATCACTAATTCAAGGAGACACCGAATGTCTACCCCCTCTCTCACCAAGCGCACTTGGGCGTTCTTGGCTTCAGCAACCATCGGCCTCAGCGGCGTCGCCGGCGTACCCGCAGCCTTCGCAGCTGAAACCAACTCCCACATCAGCGCCAGTGAGGTAACCGCAGCCTCAGAGCAGAGCCTGCAGGACGTCACCGTCAACTGGGGTCTGAAGAAGTCCTTCCGCTCCTACATCAACGGCCCCTTCTCCCAGGGCTCTCAGGAACTGACCGGCGTCACCACCAACGAAGACGGCTCCTACCACTTCACCTCCGCCGAAGGCACCGTAGCCAACGGCGAATACTCCGTCACCTTCACCGGTTCCTCGATCCACTACACCGCACACCACGGCCTGCTGGAAGTCATCATCTCCGACCTCTCCGTCACCATTAAGGACGGCGTGGGCACCGTGCGCGCCAACGTTCAGTCGCGCCCCTACAACGGCAACACCACCCCGAACGACCTGGTCGAAACCAAGAACATGACCATCGGTACCTTCAACGCCTCCGGCCTGAAGGTTGAGGGTAACACCATCACCCTGCCCAGCGTTGACGAAGAAAACGGCACCCGCGTCAAGCTCTCCGAAGAGGCAACCGGCGCCTTCGCCGGCTTCTACAAGGCAGGTCAGGAGCTGGATGCGCTCGGCTTCTCCGCAACCATCGTGACCAAGGAAGCACCCGCGCCCGCACCTTCCACTGAGCCCAGCGCCGAGCCGACTGCAGCGCCGACCGCAGAGCCCAGCAGCGAGCCTTCCTCCGCACCGACCAGCGAGGCACCCAAGCCCGCCGAGCCCACTTCTGCAGCGCCGAGCGCAGCCCCCACCTCCGCGGTGCCCTCCTCCCCCGCCGCAACCACCGAGCCCAAGCGTGAAGAGAAGGTCACCGGCAACGTCGTCGAGTCCGGCACCCTCAGCTGGGATATCCGCGAGTCCTTCCTGAAGTACCTGACCAGCTTCGCCCACGGCTCCGTGAACGTTGACGGTCTGGAGAAGACCGCGGCAGGCGGCCTGAAGTACACTCAGGCATCCGGCGTGTACAACCCCGAGACCAAGACCGGTCAGATCAACTTTGCGGGCACCGCAGAGTTCACCGGCCACAACGGTCAGCTCAAGAGCACCATCAAGAACATGCGCCTGGTCGTCGTCAACGGTAAGGGCACCTTGGTCGCCGATGTTGACGCGCTGACCCGCGACGGTAAGTCCATCTCCAAGACCGGCTTGGCTATCGCCGAGGTAGACCTCTCCGGCGCGAGCGTGAAGGACGGGGTTTTCTCCGCGCAGAACGCGGCGGTTGCCCTCACCAATGAAGGCTCCGAGGTTCTCTTCGCGGGCCAGTACCGCGGCTCCGACAACGCCATGGCACCGCTGAGCTTCTCCGTAAAGCTCAGCGAGCAGACCGCGGAGAACACCGTTGAGGTTCCGCGCGTCTCTGAGGACAAGTCCTCCGACAACAAGGGTTCTGAGAACGGCTCCTCCGATAACAGCTCCTCGAACTCCTCCGGTAACTCCGGCGCGAGCGGCTCCGGTTCTGGTGGTTCGGCAGGCACCTCCGGCAGCGTCTCTAACGGCGGTTCCTCCTCGAATGGCTCTGTCAGCAACAACCCGGCACAGCCTGTCTGCGTACCCGTCACCCGCACCCGCGAGGTACAGGAGCAGGGCGCATCCGACGGCACCATTAAGAGCGCTAACCTCGGCTGGGGCGTGCGTGATTCCTTCCGCAACTACGTGCGCGGCGGCATCGCGAACGGTAGCTGGGAGCTGAACGGCACCTCCTACTCTTCGGATGCGTTCAACTGGTCTAACGGCACCGGCACCTTCAAGGGCGGTAAGGGTTCCATCTCCTTCAGCGGTTCGGTTCGTTTCACCGGTCACCACGGCATTCTGGACACCACCATTGCGAACCCGCGCCTCGAGATTAACGGCAATTCCGGTACTCTCTACGCGACCATGAACAGCAATGACTCCTCCGGCAAGGCAACTAACTACGGTGAGGTGGCACTGCTGAAGGTGGATCTGTCCGGTCTGCAGAGCTCCGCCGAGGCTGTGAGCGTCAACGGTGCGGCAACCGCTCTGACCGCTGAGGGCGCGAAGGCATTCGCTGGCTTCTACGAGGCTGGTAAGGACATGGCTCCGCTGAGCTTCTCCGCAGCAATCAACGGCGCTAAGACCACCACCAAGACCGTGACCGAGACCGTCTACGAGGGTGAGGGTTGCGACCCGGTCACCGGCAAGCCCCTGGCTTCCACCGGTGCGTCCGGTGTTGAGGGCACCCTGGTTGCTGGCTTCATCGCTGTCGCGGCCGGTGCGGGTACCGTCGTGTACACTCGCCGCCGCAAGAAGGCATAGCGGCACCTCACGAGGATGCCCACACTGTCGGCTCGCCCGTGAGACTCAACCATGAGGTTCACCGGTGAGCTGACACGGTCCGTGCGGGGGTGCAGATTTTCACTGCACCCCCGCTTCAGGTGCCAGATTTTGCCCCGGCACCTACCCCAGTTTTTCTAGCTCCCTTTTTCTCTGTGAGACGACGATGTTTTCTTCTCTTTCTTCTTCTGCCCTGAACCGCCGCGATGCAATGAAGTATGCGGCGTTCTCCATCACCTCCGCGTTCCTGTTGAGCTCTTGCGGCGTGGGTACTCAGAACCCGTCTGCTTCTTCGAACACGTCGCAGGCTGTGGTGGATGAGCAGAGCACCCGCACCGTTTTGGAGAACCTGGCAGATCAGCTGCGTTCTTCTATTGCCCCTGATCAGAAGGCTCTGCGCGGCCCCAATAGCGCGGCGGATACCCCCGAAATTCAGCCGATGGTCGATACCCCCACTCCGGCTTTCCCCGTGACGTTCAAGGATTTCAACGGCACTGAGGTGACCGTTAAGTCCGCTGACCGTGTGCTGGCGCTGGACCTGTACGGCACTCTGGCTCAGCAGATGATTGCATTGGGTCTGGGCGGCCGCCTGGTGGGTCGCGTCACCTCCTCGACGGAGCAGTCGCTGGCTCATCTTCCGCTGGTGACTCAGAACGGTCACGACCTGAATGCTGAGGCGATTCTGGCGACCTCCCCTGACCTGGTGCTGTGGGATAAGAGCAACGGCCCGATTGAGATTGTGGATCAGCTGCGCGCGGCGGGTGTGACCGTTGTGGTCTTCGACCATGAGCGCCGCATGGATAAGATCATTCCGCAGCTCAAGGCTGTGGCGCAGGCGCTGGGTGTTCCGGAGGCGGGCGAGCAGGTTGCCGCCCGCGTGCAGAAGGACCTGGATTACGCCCTGCAGGTACTCAAGGAGGTTGCACCGAAGGGCGAGCAGCAGGTGTCGTTCGCGTTCCTGTACGTGCGCGGTACCGCTGGCGTGTTCTTCGTGCTCGGTAAGGGCTCTGGCGCTGATGATTTGATTCAGGCTATTGGCGGCAAGGATGTGGCGTCTGAGCAGAACGCGACGAATATTATTCCGGCGACCAGTGAGGCGCTGGTGAAGCTGAACCCGGACGTCATTCTGACCATGAGCGGCGGCATTAAGTCCACCGGTGGTTTGGATGGTTTCTTGGCTCGCCCGGGTGTGGGTGAGACGACTGCCGGTAAGAATAAGCGCATTATCGATATGGGTGACGGTCAGATTCTGTCCTACGGCCCGAATACTCCGGCGGTGTTGCTGTCGCTGGCTAAGGCTGCGTACTCGACTCCTGCGGGAGCCCAGTAGTGGCTGCCGTGAAGAGTGCGGCGGGCGCGAGGGATTATCGTGCGTCGCGTCGGCGTCGTGCCGGTCTGACGTTTACGTTTTTGGCGGTGGCGCTGTGCGCCGTGATGGTGCTGTCTGCGGGTTTGGGTCAGTACAATATCCCGACTGATCAGGTGATTGCTTCTGTGGGCCGCCGTCTGGGTTTTGTGCCGGAGAACCCGGCGATGCAGCTTGCCGATAATACGCTGTGGAATATCCGTTTCCCGCGTGTGCTGTTGGGTGTGCTGGTGGGTGCCGCGTTGGGCACTTCCGGTGCGGTGATGCAGTCGGTGTTCGGTAACCCGCTGGCTGAGCCGGGCGTGATTGGTGTTTCCTCGGGTGCGGCGGTTGGCGCGTGTTTGTCGATTGTGTTGAACCTGCAGTTCTTCGGCATTTTCACGACTCCCGCGTTCGCGTTTGTGGGTGCGCTGGCGGCTACCGCGCTGGTGTATTTCCTGTCGCGTTCTTCGGGGCGTGCTAAGGTCCTGTCGATGATTTTGACGGGTATTGCGGTGACCGCGGTGGCGAATGCGATTATTGCGTTCCTCATGTTCATTGCTGATACGACGAGCCGCGATCAGATTGTGTTCTGGCAGATGGGTTCGCTGAACGGCGCCACGTGGAAGGCTGTTGCGAGCGTGTGGCCGGTCATTCTGATTGGCTTGGTGGCGTGTTTCGTGATGGCTTCTTCGCTGGATGTTCTGGCGTTGGGTGAGCGCGCGGCGCAGCATTCGGGTGTGAATGTGGAGCGCCTACGTGCGGTGTCTATTGCGGCGACGGCTTTGTTGACGGGTGCCGCGGTGGCGTATGCGGGCATTATTGCGTTTATTGGTCTGATTATTCCTCACCTGTTGCGCATGATTTTGGGTCCGTCGAATCGTGTACTGTTGCCGGCTTCGGCGTTGGGTGGCGCTCTGTTGATTGCGCTATCTGATTTGGGTGCGCGTACGCTGGTGCCTTTTGCTGATTTGCCGATTGGTATTTTTACGGCTCTGGTGGGCGGCCCGACGTTCTTTGTCTTGTTGCGTCGTTCTCTGGGTCAGGGCGGAGGTGCTTCGTGAGTGAGTTGTTAAGCCTGTCCGGTGTGTGTTTTAACGCTGGTGGGCGCCAGATTCTGAATGATGTGTCTCTGTCGGTTTCTGCGGGCGAGGTTGTGTCGCTAATTGGTCCCAATGGTGCCGGTAAGTCCACTCTGTTGGGTGTGATTGCTGGTGATATTGCGCGCAGTAGCGGTGAGATTCTGCTGGATGGCGCCCCCCTGGGTTCGATTCCTGCCCGTCAGATGGCTCGTCAGCGTGCGATGCTACTGCAGAAGTTGAATGTGGCGTTTTCGTACACGGTGCATGAAGTGGTTCAGATGGGCCGCACCCCGTGGAAGGGTACGGAGCGCGCTGAAGAGGATGATGCCGTGGTCGCTTCGATGATGGAGCGCACGTCGGTGACTCATTTGTCGGATCGCGATATTACGACCCTGTCCGGTGGCGAAAGTGGCCGTGCGCATTTGGCACGTGTGTTTGCTCAGCAGACTCCGCTGATTCTTTTGGATGAGCCGACTGCGGCGTTGGATATTACACATCAGGAGCAGACGTTGCGGGTGAGCCGTGAGTTGGCTGCCGAGGGTGCCGCGGTGTTGACCGTGCTTCATGACCTGGATGTAGCGGCTGCGTATTCTGACCGTATGGTGTTGTTGCGTGGTGGCGAGGTGGTTGCTTCGGGCACCCCTGAGCAGGTGTGTTCGGCGGAGTTGTTGTCTGAGGTGTATCAGCATCCGATTGAGGTGTTGAGGCATCCGGTGACGAATCGTTTGTTGATTCTGCCGGAGCGCTGACCTGCTAGCGCGCTGATTCTACAGAAGCGTTAGCGAACCGCTCAGCAAACACTTTCTACCTCAAAATATGCCAGTATTCGCATATATTAAATCTCCGTTCTGGGATGACTGTAACTATCAGCTCATTACAGGGCGGAGATTATCTTTATCCCCGCTTGCACGGATACACTGAAAGGTAGTGTCCGCAATGCTGAACTCTATTCAGTTCTGCATTCCACCCATTCGAGAAAGAGACCCCTGCATGGATCCTCAGCAGAAAACGGCAACGGCTGCCGTTGCCGGCTACATTCCCGAATATTCTGAAACACCGCATAGCGGATCTTTCGATATTGCCCAGCACGGCTTGAGTAGCGATGATGTTGCACGCCTGACGGCTGAGGGTAAGGTCAATACCCAGAACAATAAGTCTTCCCGCACGCTGTGGAGCATTATGCGTGCGCATCTGTTCACGGTCTTTAACTTTGTGTTGGGTGCCTGTGGCGCTGTAGTGATCATGTACCAGCGTTGGGCTGATTTGCTCTTCCTGGCGGCTGTTATCGCTAACGTGGTGATTGGTTTTGTGCAGGAGTACAAGGCGAAGCTTGAGCTGGACCGCATCTCTCTGCTGGACCGATCCCCCGCGACCGCTGTGCGTGACGGTAAGACCATCGAGGTTCCGATGGAGCAGCTGGTTGAGGGTGACGTTGTCATCCTCAAGCGCGGCGATCAGGTTCCCGCGGATGCTGTTGTGCTCACCTCCGATTCTTTGGAGCTGGATGAGTCCCTGCTGACCGGTGAGAACGACCCGATTGCTAAGCGCCCCGGCGATATGGTGCTGTCGGCGTCGAGTGTGCTGGGTGGTACCGGCCGCGTCCTGCTCTCGCACGTGGGTGCGAATTCTCGTGCAAGCAAGATTTCTGACGAGGCGCGCCAGTTCTCGCGTATTCAGTCTGAGCTGCGTGATGCGCTGAACCGTGTAGTCCGCTGGATTACGGTGGGTCTTGCGGTCATTATTCCTGTGGTGTTGTGGGGTCAGATTCAGGCGGCTGGCGGCCTGGAGACCGTGCAGCAGAACAACCTGTGGGAGCAGGTTTCTATTGCTGTGGTGTCCTCGGTTGCTTCGATGATTCCGCAGGGCCTGGCGCTGATGACTACCCTGGCGTTTGCTGCGGCGGCTGTGACGCTGGGTCGTAAGCACAACATCCTGGTGCAGGAACAGCCTGCGGTTGAGGTTCTGGCTCGTGTGGACGTGGTCTGCTTCGATAAGACCGGCACCCTGACTGAGGGCGGCGTGATTTTTGATTCGGTGCGCCCGCTGGACACCGCTGCTGAGGCTGAGGGCCCGGATGCCGACTCTGCCGAGCACACTTCTTGGCGTGCTTCTCTACCTGCCGGCTGGAATGAGGCGCTGGCGTGGTTTGGTCACGATGAGAACGCGAACCCGACCGCTGCGGCTCTGACCGGTGGCTTCCCGGATGCTTCGTCAGCGTCGGTGACCGGTATTGTGCCGTTCTCCTCGGCTCTGCGTTTTAGCGCGATTGAGTTTAAGGATTCGGGTGCTTGGCTTCTGGGTGCTCCGGAGGCGCTTCTCGCCAAGGGCACCGCTGAGCGTGAGCGTGCGGCCGAACTGGCGGCGTTGGGTCTGCGCACGATGGTTTTGGCGCATGCTTCTGCGGTGGTCCGCAATGAGAAGGATGAGCCGATCCAGAAGATCCCGTCGGATGCTACCCCGGTTCTGTTCGTGATTTTCCGTGAGAACGTGCGTGCGGATGCGCCTGAGATTGTGGAGTATTTCCACCGTCAGGGCGTGACTCTGAAGGTCTTCTCGGGTGATAACCCGTTCACTGTGGCGGCGGCTGCGAAGACCGCGGGTATGGACACCTCCGCTGGTGCGGTTGACGCGTCGACTCTGCCCGAGGACGGCCCGGAGCTTGCCGAGGCTGCGGCTACTCACAACATTTTCGGTCGTGTGTCGCCCGAGCAGAAGAAGAACATGGTGATTGCTCTGAAGGAGCGCGGCCATGTGGTGGCAATGACCGGTGACGGTATTAATGACGCTCTGGCGCTCAAGCATGCAAGCTTGGGTATTGCGATGGGTAACGCGGCCCCTGCGACGAAGGCTGTTTCTCGTCTGGTTCTGCTGGACGGTAAGTTCTCGTCCCTGCCGGCTGCCCTGGAGCAGGGCCGTCAGGTCATTACGAACATTGAGATGGTGGCGAACCTGTTCTTGACGAAGACCGGTTTCGCGATTCTGCTGGGTGTTCTGTTCAGCCTCTTCGGTTTGACCTTCCCGTTCTTGCCGCGTCAGTACTCGACCGCTGACTTCTTGATTGTGGGCGCGTCGTCCTTCGCGTTGACTCTGCTACCGAATTCGCGCCGTTACGTGCCGGGCTTCTTGCGCCGCGTGCTGAATTACACGGTTCCGAACTCGATTATTGTGGTTGCGATGCTGTTGGCGGTGACGTTCACGGCTCGCGGCATGGGTGTTGAGGATATCCGTCAGATTCAGACGGCTTCGTTCATCACCCTGGTGATGATGGGTCTGTGGAACTTGGCTGCGGTGGCTCGCCCGTTCAACCGTGCTCGTGTTCTGCTGTTTGGCGCATTGCTTGCGGTGTTCTTCGCGGCGCTGTTCGTGCCGGTTCTGGTGGAGTACCACCAGTTCGTTACGGTGCTTCCGCATCTGCTGTGGACCGCGGTTGGTGCCGGCGCCCTGGGTGCGGCTCTGATTGAGGTGAATGCGCATCGTAACCGCCGTTGGCAGAAGCGTAATTACCCTGAGCTGGAGGTTGCTCCGCTGAATTTCTTCCCGACTAAGTAGTCGAAAGGTAGCTGCTTCGGTAGCGTGTGGGCCCCGTATCCTGTGGATGCGGGGCCCTTCCGCGTCTTCATGAGCGGCGTCTTCGAGGGGCACCCGGTCTGGGGCGTGCCGGAATGTTCCGGAGCGTTCCGGAGCCAGTCTGGGCACTCCTACTAGCACTGCCGATGGTGTGTCCCAGCTATCACTTGAGTGAAACATTTAACAGCTTCTGATAGCTTTTCTCTCTCACCTTGCTCTTAACCTGGGAAAACCCTTAGAGTTACAGGGAACTATTTGAGAAGGGAAACCTTCTTCAGGGTTGTTACTGGTTTGGCAGGCAAGACCTGAGTTACTCAACACCGTATGGGACGGCAGTTTGTATCTGCCGATAATCCCCTCTATTTGCTGTACCGAAGCTCCATAGTGGGCACAAAGTGTAGTGCTTCCGGTGGTCGAGAGACTCGGGTCTTTTGTGTTTTCTGGGGCGTTTCCCGCTTCTGGGTTTCCCCGTTCTGGGTTTCCCCGTTCTGGGGTTCCCCCGTTTGGGTTTTCTTCAGCGAGCGCAGCCTCCTGTAGCAACGTTGAGTAGACATTGACCGCATATCTAAGGAAGTATCGTGAATAACCGCGAACTTGGCGAGAAGATTCTTGACGGCCTGGGTGGCCCCGAGAACATCGCGCACATTACTCACTGCGCAACCCGCCTTCGTGTCACTCCTGTGTCTAACGATGCAGTGCAGAACAAGAAGATTGAGGGCCTGCCCGGCGTTCTCTCTGTGATTGAGCAGTCCGGCCAGACTCAGGTTGTTCTGGGCGATCGCGTTGAGGCTGTGTACAACGAGATCAACGCTCTGCCTTCTATGTCCGGCCACGCTGAGGGTGACACCAAGGTTGAGGCTGAGGGTAAGAAGTCCGGCTGGCTTACCAACGTCTTCGACGTTCTGTCTGACTCCTTCCGTCCTCTGCTGTGGGCGCTTCTGGGTACCTCGATGATTCTGACCCTGATTGTGTTCATGCAGCAGCTGGGCTTCTTCGGTCAGTACACTGACTTGACCGGTCAGAGCGTGAACATTGACATCATTAACGGTGCTCGTGTGGCTGACCCTGCGGAAGCTAAGGCTCTGAACAACCAGTGGATGCAGCAGTTCGCTTTCTGGTACATCCTGAAGGCTGCTTCGCTGTCGGTTCTGAACTTCATGCCCATCATGCTGGGCGCTACCGCCGCTAAGCGTCTGGGCGCGAACATGTGGGTTGGTGCGGCTATCCCCGCTGCGCTGATGACCAGTACCTTCACCGATTTGACCGCTCTGGCTGACCCCACTACCAAGATCCTGAACGTTCCGTTCTTCGGTCTGGATCTGCCGCTGTACGCATTCAGCTACACCGGTCAGGTCTTCCCCCCGCTGCTGGCTGCTGCTCTGCTGGCTCCGCTTGAGCGCTTCCTGAAGAAGGTTATTCCTTCGATGCTGCAGATGGTGTTCGTGCCGATGATTTCGGTCATCATTCTGGTTCCGGTGACCGCGTTCCTGGTTGGCCCCATCGGCATTGGTGTGGCTATGGGTATCTCTGACTTCCTGAAGATGGTTAACGACGTTGCTCCGGCTCTGGTTGGTGCTCTGATTGCTGGCCTGTACCTGTTCATGGTTCCGCTGGGTCTGCACTGGCCGCTGAACGCTGTCATGATTAACAACCTGCAGACCATGGGTACTGACTTCATTCAGTCCCCCATGGGTGCTTACAACTTCGCTGTGTTCGGCCTGGTCACCGGTGTGGCTATTAAGGCTAAGCACGACCGCGAGCTGCGCCAGACCGCTGTTGGTGCGTCGATGTCCGGTCTGCTCGGTGGTATTTCTGAGCCGTCCCTGTACGGTGTTGTGCTCCGCTACAAGCGCGTGATTCCGATTATTCTGGTTCCCGCTGTTATTGGTGGTGCTACCATTTCCTTCCTGGGCGTTAAGTCCTACGCGTTCGCGTTCACTTCGCTGCTGTCGATTCCGGCTATGCAGCCTTCCTACCTGTACGTGATTGGTCTGGCTATTGCGTTCTTCGGCGCTATGACCGGTGTTCTGCTGTTCGGTTACGAGTCGAAGGCTGACGCTGTAAGGCACGCTGCGGAGCGTAAGGCTGAGGATGCTGAGGCCGCTCCTAAGGCTGAGGCTGTTGCCGCTAAGGCTGCTCCGGCTGCTGCCGCTGCTGCGACCGCGGCTGCTGCACCCGCTGCTTCCGCTGGTGAGGTCATTGAGCTGCACGCTCCTCTTGAGGGTACTGCTGTTGCTCTGTCTGATGTTCCGGACCCGATTTTCGCTGCTGGCAAGCTGGGCGAGGGTGTGGCAATTGAGCCGACCGGTACCACTGTTGTTGCTCCCGCAGCCGGTAAGGTTGCTGCAACCTACCCCTCGGGCCACGCTGTGGGTCTGAAGCTGGAGAACGGCATTGAGCTGCTGATTCACGTTGGTCTGGATACCGTGAACCTGGACGGTAAGGGCTTCAGCGTGAAGGTTGCTAAGGGCGATGTTGTTGCTGCTGGCGACGCTCTGATTGAGTTCGATCCTGAGGTTATCAAGGAGGCGGGTTACCCGCTGATTACCCCGGTTATCGTGACCAACACCCGCAAGTTCGCTGAGGTGAAGGGTCTGCCGGGCGTTGCTCACCAGAACCTGAGCACTGTCCTGAAGGTGACCACTAAGTAGTTCCCTTTATAGGCTCTAAGGGGCCCCACCATTATGGTGGGGCCCCTTTCCTTATGCCTGTTCTCTTATGTACTGATTCTTTAGGCAGGTTTTGCTTGGGCG
>ERZ1674288.91-NODE-91-length-10572-cov-15.274508_pt1 | contig 10572 bp, 6 predicted proteins | sample MGYA00581190_ERZ1674288 | MGnify/ENA primary metagenome ERZ1674288 (study PRJEB41354, sample SAMEA4873332) | human saliva metagenome | biome: human-associated habitat [ENVO:00009003]; feature: mouth environment [ENVO:08000002]; material: saliva material...
CTGTCGAAGTAGATGTAGTTCTGCAGGCTTGCCGTACGTGCTTCGAAGCTCGTACCCCAGGAGGAGAGGTGCACGCGACCACCGAGCTCAGCACGGCGGGTGAAGCTCAGCGACTTGTCCCACCAGCCGTAAGTGCCGTGATGATGTGCGGCGAAGTAAGAGGGGCGGGCATTGTCGATATAGGCATCGGCCTCGAGGGCAAAGCGCTTCTGGAAGAGGCTGAAGGCGGTACGGATATCCCCCTCAAGCTTGAAGGCGCCAAGGTCCGAGCCGAGGACACCCAGCTCCCCACGGGCGGAGAAGTTCAGCCCTGTGCCTTCGCGACGCTCGATGAGCCCACCGATGAAGGTCGAGCTAAGTGCCGTGCGAGTGTAGCGCTCTGTGGCGAGGTCGGGGAGCGATGCCCAGCGGTTCTCCTGACGGAGGTAGGCTGAGAGGCCGAACTTCACCCAGGGGCGGAAGCCCTCCATCAGCGAGAGGGCGACGGTATTCTGCAGGGTGACGAGCTGTGCGGTGTCGTTGGGGAGGGTATAGGTCGTCGTGGTGCCGTCGGCATTGGTGCGGGTATGGGTCACGGCAGGCGTGCCGAAGACCGTGCCCCACTGGTCGCTCTCGGTGTGGGAGAAGAAGCGACGGCTCTGCTTGTTGTAGTAGGTCGTCAGCGAGATACCGCCCACGGGGACGAAGTACGTGGAGTCGAGGCTCTGGAGAGCCTCGGAGCCTTCTTGACCCTCTATGGGCAGGGGCTGCTTGCGCTTGACGGTACGGTAGGAGCCGAGGCGGTAGGACTGCGCGAGGTAGGCGTGACCAGAGCGGATGCGGTTCGTCAGCGCACCGGTACTGATGAGTACGGGGACGTCGCGCGAACTGATCTTGGTACGGCTATTCGTGTAGCGCTCGGGATTGTAGATGTAGTCGGCGTTGGTGATCCCACCATTCTCCTCCTGCTTGTAGTAGTCGTTGGCGATGTAGCCGAAGAGCTCGTAGCGGTCGCCACGATAGGAGGTGAAGACGCGGTAGCGAGCATCCTTGCTACGCCCCTGCGTGTAGAAGCCACTGGCATAGGTGTAGTCGAAGCTCGCTCCGACATTCAGCTCCTTGCCGAGGTTTGCCCCGAAGTCAGCCGTGATGACGTCCTCACTCTCGTTGCTCTTGAAGTTCTTGTGATAGCGCACGTAGGTGAAGGGCGTCTTCGTGTCGTAGTAGCGTACCGCATCGGGCGTGTAGAGCATACGGTAGTAGCCGTCGGTATAGAAGAAGTCGCTGACACGGCGGGGGCGATCGAAGAAGAGCTTCGCCTGCCACTGGCTATTCGTATTCCCCAGATAGGAGACCCCGAGGGAGCGGAACTCCGGTGAGATGTACTCGAAGGTGTAGTGCGTCAGCGTGTCGGGCATCTCGACGCGTACGGCACGCGCCACATCGGGTGTGATCTTATAGGCCTTGAGCTTGTCGCCACGGACCATCTTGATCTCGTCGGGCACCTCGACGACCTCACGTACCTGATAGGGATCGTAGGGTCGCACGGGCTCTTGGGCGAATAGCGTGGCGGAGCTGAGGCCGAGGAGGCCAAGGAGCAGGAGGCTTCTTATCTTCATTAAGTAGAATGAGGCTGGGGAAATATACGGACGATGAGGGGGGATTAGCACTGCTCCATACCGCAGCTGCATCCCCGTGGGTCGAGCTCGATAGTCAGATGATCGAGCTGATAGCGGCGAGCGACCTGGCGCACTGACTCCTTGAGGGCAGCGAGAGCCTCTGGGCTCGTGGCGTCTGCACAGTCGTAGACGATGTGCAGGGAGGCGATATGCTGCTCGCCATTGAGCGTCCAGATATGTAGGTCGTGCAGGTCGAGCACCCCAGGCAGGGCACGGACTTCATCTGAGAAGGCCTCTTGGTCTACGCCTTCGGGCACCCCCTGCAGGAGGATGAGGAAGTTGTCGCGCAGGGCGAAGTAGACATTATAGAGGATCCAAGCGGTGATGCCGAGGGAGAGTAGGGGGTCGAGGATCTTGAAGGAGGGGAAGAAGTACATCACGATACTCACCACGAGTACCGCTACCCATCCGAGGACGTCCTCCATCAGGTGCAGGCGCATGGAGCGCTCGTTGAGCGATGTGCCGCCACTCATTCTCCAGGCAGCGAAGCCATTGATCAGGAGACCGAAGACCGCGAGGACGAGCATAGCACCCGCACGAGGTGGATCGGTCGGCGTGATCAGGCGCTCGATGGACTCCTTGATGACGAAGACCGAGCCCACTAAGAGGATGGTGGATATGAGAAGCGAGCCGAGGAGCGAGAAGCGCTTGTAGCCGTAGCTGAAGTGGCTATCGCGGCCCTTCTTCGAGAGGCGCTCGAGGTACCATGCCACACCGAGCGAGCAGGAGTCCCCGAGGTCGTGGAGCGAGTCGGAGAGGATCGCTACACTACCCGTGTAGAGTCCACCGAAGAGCTCGATGATGGAGAAGAAGAGATTCAGTAGGAAGGCAATGAGGATATTCCCCTCTGCATGATGGTGGTGGTGGTGATGCCCATGGCCGTGACTGTGTCCGTGGCTATGGGAATGACCGTGGTCGTGATCATGACCGCAGTGGTCGTGGTCGTGATTATGTTCGTGAGCACACACGTCTCCGTGCTCATGCTCGTGCTCGTGGGGCTTCATAGGAGTTGTTTACGATACGTTAATTGAAGTGGCTTACTTCTTGACACAAAAGTACAACTATTCCCCCTCTTTCCCCTGCGCACGCCCCATAGAGGACGCACTCCCACGCTGATGTTATCCTCGCTTTCGTCCACATTCCTCGGGGATAAGCCTGGGGATAAGTCGGTAGATGGGGAGGATGCTGCACTGCTCTTAGTGGAAATGTAGAGATGCCAATACGGCGGTGCTGTGGGTATTCTTCGGGGATAATGCTGGGGATAATGCTGTGGGGAAGGTGCTGCGTGTGGTGGAGATCCTACACCTTTAGGGGGATTATCCACCTAAGGTGCACGGATAGGAAGTGCGTCGGTGTAAGGGATGCTGAAGCATCTTGTAGAGGATGGAAAAGCAACCTATAGTGGTCGCTGGGGTGACCTATATAGGTTTGCTCACGGACCAATATAGGTCCACGCGTCGACCAATATAGGTTCGCCCGCTGACCAATATAGGTTCATATTACCCTCTTGTAGGAGAGGATGTTTTGCCCTCGTCCTAAAGAGAATGTGATCCCTTGCATAACGCACTAAGGCCAAGAGGCGCAGTGTGCAGCCTCCTGACCTTAGCCAAGGGTAGAGTATGGGGTAGGCTACTTCGTGACGGTGCCTTCGAAGGCAATCGTCGACTTCGTCTCAGCCTTGTTGAGTGCGGTGAGGATCTTCGTGATCTCGTCGCTGGGGCTCTTGCCGTAGCGCGTCTTGTAGCTATTGAGGTACATGATGTACATGGAGAGATCCAGCTGACCGGAGAGCTTGCCATCCTTGACGGAGAAGCTACCTACCTTGGGGGCGAAGGGCATAGCACCGTGCTTAGGGGTGTGGATAGTAGCACCATTCTGTACTTCGTATTCGCGAGTGCCTTGCTTGCCGGTGAAGGTGATCTTGTTGCCCTTGAGCGTGACCTGAGTGAACTCGCCCGTGCCGAGGACTGCTTCGCCGAAGTTGAACTCGGCGAGGTCGATCTTACCGATGCCGTCGAGGGTGACTTCTGCGGGAGTGACCGTCACCTTGCTGATGGTGTAGGTGCCATCGGTGCCGGTGACGACGGGGTTGGGTGTTGGCTTGGGCTCGTTGTTTTCCTTGCCACCGCAGGAGGAGAGGCCGAGGGTGAGGCCAGCGAGGAGAAGGACCGAAGCCCACTTCTTGGTATTCATGTCTGTGAACGGACTAAGTGTGATACGATGACGGAGGGGAAAGTCCCTCCCTACGGGGAGCAAAGGTAGCTCAATATGTAGGCTTAATGGCTCACAGTCTGCAATATACCTATATATAGGTAAGCGCCCCAGATAGCACGTGCTATCTGGGGCGCTTTTATCTAACTAGTAGTGGGGAGTCGTAGGCTTAAGCCTTCTTACCCTGGTTGGCTACAGCCTCCATGAGCTTCTTGATCTCTTCGGGGTCACCGAGGAAGTAGTCCTTGACGAGACGGAGCTCATCGTCGAACTCGAAGACGTAAGGAACGGCCGTGGGGAGGTTCAGCTCGACGATGTCTTCGTCAGAGATGCCCTTGAGGACCTTGATGATACCGCGCAGGCTATTGCCGTGAGCTGCTACGAGGACGTCATCGTGCTGCATGAGCGAGGGGAAGATCTTGTCTTCCCAGTAGGGGAGCGTACGAGCGACCGTGTGGCAGAGCGCTTCGGTCAGGGGCAGGTAAGCAGGTACGACACCCGAGTAGCGGGGGTCAGCCTGAGGTGCGCGCTCGTCGGTAGCAGCCAGCGGCGTGGGAGGCACGTCGTAGCTACGGCGCCAGATCTTCACCTGTTCGTCACCGTACTTCTCAGCCGTCTCAGCCTTGTTGAGGCCCTGAAGCATACCGTAGTGCTTCTCGTTGAGGCGCCAGCTCTTCTCTACGGGGATCCAGTCGAGGTCCATGACGTCGAGGATCTGGTTGAGGGTCTTGATAGCGCGCTTGAGGTAGGAGGTATAAGCCTGCGTGAAGTGGAAGCCGTTTTCCTTGAGGATGGCCCCAGCCTTCTTAGCTTCTTCGACACCCTTCTCGGAGAGGTCTACGTTCGTCCAGCCAGTGAAGCGGTTCTCCTTGTTCCACACGCTTTCGCCGTGACGGATCAGTACAATTCTCTTCATGATTCGTTGATGGTCTATAAATGAATTAGTAATGTGCTCGTTTATCGACTGCAAAGATAGCCAAACTTATCCGTGCTGGTTGAGTCGGCCGAGGAGCTGGCGTACGGGCTCCCGCCAGTCCTCGCCATTGAGGGGCTGGTAGGTGTGTATGCCGAACTCACGCGCCATGGCTACGTTCGCTGGGCCGTCGTCGAGGAAGAGCGTCTCCTCGGGGCGCATATTCCCCTCGCGCAGCATCGTCTCGAAGATACGGCGGTCGGGCTTGACCATACCCATCTCGCAGGAGGCGAACTTCTTCTCGCAGAAGGACGAGAGCGTGCGGCCGCTGGGGAGGAAGCGGTCTGACTCGCAGAAGTCCATGACGTAGGGATTGGTATTGGAGAGGATGAAGATGCGGTAGTCCCCGAGCTCCTCCTCGATGAAGTCGAACTTATAGGCGTCTACTTCGGCGAGGAAGCCGAAGTAAGCGTGAGCGATCTCGTCGTAGGTGAGTGTACGACCTGCCAGCGAGCTCAGCGCTGCACGGAACTCGGGCTCCGTCATGCGCCCGTCCTCGACCTGGAGGAAGTAGCCACTCTGAAGGTAGGGATCCAGCATCTTCTCGACGTCAGGTACCCCAAGGGCAGAGAAGCGGCGTAGGGCCTCTTCGCGATCCAGTCGGAAGAGGACGCCGCCGAGGTCCAATACGATGTTTCTTATCATTCAGTGTTTAGGGTTTGGGTTGCATCGTGATCAGCGGGATGAGCATCTCTTCGAGCGAGATCCCCCCGTGCTGGAAGGTGTCACGATAGTACTGCACGTAGTAGTTGTAGTTATTGGGATAAGCGAAGAAGTCATCGCTGTAGCTGAAGACATAGCGGTCGGAGAGATTGACCTGTGGCAGGCCGATCTTCGCCGGTACGATAGCTTCGTAGACCTCCTTGGGGTTGTAGGTAAGGGTCTTCCCGACCTTGTAGCGGAGGTTGGTATTGGTGTTCTTGTCGCCGACGATCTTCACGGGGTTCTTCACGCGGATGGTACCGTGGTCGGTGGTGAGGATCACGCGGTAGCCCATCTCGGAGATGTGCTTGAAGAGGTTGTACGTCGTCGAGTGGCGGAACCAGCTGCGCGTCAGCGAGCGATACGCTGCCTCAGTGTTGGCCAGCTCGCGGATCATCTTGCTCTCGGTGCGGGCGTGGGAGAGCATATCGACGAAGTTCAGCACGATGACGTTCAGCTGATACTGCTTGAGCCCGTTGAGGTTGCCCAGAAGGCGCTCGCCAAAGCGTGCTTCGTAGACCTTGTTATAGGAGAAGGAGTAGTTCTTGCGGTAGCGCTGGATGAGCGTCTGGATCATCGGCTCTTCGTTGAGGTTCTTGCCCTCTTCGCTCTCTTCGTCGACCCACAGATCGGGGAACATCTTCGCGATGTCCAGCGGCATCAGCCCAGAGAAGATCGCATTACGAGCGTACTGCGTAGCCGTGGGGAGGATCGAGAGATAGAGGTCTTCGTCGAAGGTGTAGAACTCGCTCAGCATCGCCTTCACCGACTCCCACTGGTCGTAGCGGAAGTTATCGATGAGGATGAAGAAGACCTTCTCGCCTGCATCCAAGAGGGGGAAGACCTTCGTCTTGAAGAGGTCGGGGCTCATCAGCGGGCGCGTCTCGGGCTCGCGGATCCAGCCCTCATAGTTGCGGCTGATGAAGCGGCTGAAGAGGCGGCCAGCATCGGTCTTCTGCATCTCCAGTAGCTCCTTCATCTGCGCGTCGCCCTGCTCCAGCTCGATCTCCCAGTGCACGAGGCGGCGGTAGAGGTCCTTCCATTCGTCGATGGAGAGGCGGTCGCTCATCTGCGCGCTGAGCTGAGCGAACTCCTGACGATAGTTCATCGTCGTGGCTTCGCTGATGATCGTGCTCTGGTGAAGGTTCTTCTTCAGGGATAGCAGGAGCTGATTGGGGTTGACGGGCTTGATGAGGTAGTCGGTGATCTTACCGCCGATGGCTTGGTTCATCAGCTCTTCCTCCTCGCTCTTGGTGATCATGATGACGGGGAGGAAGGGGCGTAGCTCCTTGATGCGCTGCAGGGCATCCAGGCCCGTAATCCCCGGCATGTTCTCGTCGAGGAAGATGAGGTCGAAGTTCTGGGTCTGTACGGCTTCGATAGCGTCGGCGCCGCTGAGGACGGGCGTCACTTCGTAGCCCTTCTCCTTGAGGAAGAGGATATGTGGCTTGAGCAGATCGATTTCGTCGTCTGCCCAGAGGATCTGATATACTTTGTTGCTGCTCATACTTTGCGAAGATAATAAAAGTTATGGGGGCTCTCCCCCTAACTATAACGGCAGAGTAGGCCTCCTCGGTGCCCTCGCCTTGATGCTATTCTTCGGAGCTTCGTCTGCTGGCTCCTTTTTCTTGGTGGGAGAGGGGGCGGGAGAAAGCGTGCGCCCCGCCCTATCACGATGGATAGAGCGGGGCGCACGGCTATGTGGAGATAGGCACGGAGCCTATAGGTCAAGCGGCGTCTTGGGGTAGAGGTGATCCCACCACTGGCTATTGCCCTGCAGGTGCTTGGCGAACCATGCCTGGATCGTCTGCATCCAGCGATCCTGTCGCTCGGGCTCGAGGATGTGGTGGTCTTCGCCCGTCACTTCGATGAGCTCGACGGTGCGGCCGAGGATCTTCAGCGCATTGTACATCGCGGTGCTTTCGCTGGGGGGGACGTTCACGTCGGACGTCCCGTGCAGCAGGAGCAGAGGCGTGTGGATCTTATCGGCGTTGAAGAGCGGGCTGTGCTTGGTGTAGAGGTCGGGGTTGTTCCAGGGGTAGCTCCCTTCGGAGGCCACCGTGCTGTAGCTCATACCCCAGTAGCCCCCTGCCCAGTAGCTGGAGATGGAGCTGATCCCTGCGTGGCTGGCGGCAGCGGCGAAGAGGTCCGTGCGCGTCTGCAGGTACTGCGTCATGAAGCCACCATAGCTGGCACCAGCGCAACCGATCTTCTTCGCATCGACGAAGGGGTGTGCAGCGGCAAAGGCCTTCACCGCACCGATGATATCGTCGGAGGTCTTCGTGCCCCAAGCGTTCAGGTGGTCAGCAGCGAAGCTCTGGCCGTAGCCGACGGTACCGCGTGGGTTGAGCGAATAGGCTACATAGCCCTGAGCGGCGAACATCGCCAGGTCGTACGTCGTCTCCAGCTCGCGGCTCAGAGGGATCGTCCCGCCGTAGTAGTAGACGATCATAGGGTACTTCTTCGAGGGGTCGAAGTTGGGGGGCAGGTAGTACCAGCCGTCGATATCGACACCGTCGGGCGTGCGGTAGACGAAGTCCTTCGCAGGGGTGAACTTCACGCCACGGAGCTTCTCTGCCGAGATGTCCCAGATGAGCTTGCTCTTGCCCGAAGCATCGAGGCTGTAGAGGCGGTCGGCATTGTTGAGGCTCTGGCCGAAGTAGTAGAAGGTATTGCCGTGCGAGGCGACACCGAAGCCACGGACGACGTCTTCCTTCGTGTCGATCTGCGTGATCTTATTCGTCTTGACGTCGAGGCGGTAGAGGCTCTGGCGGCTACCGTTGTCAGCGAGGATGTAGAAGGCCTTGCCCTTGGCGTGGTACTGGACGTGGTCTACGCTGGGGTCGAAGTCGCGCGTCAGGGGTGTGACACGACCCGTGGGGATATTGACGCGGAAGAGCTCGTGCTCATAGCCGTTGCCCACGCGTCCGTTGGGGAGCGTATTGCCCACACCGCCGAAGCTATTGGGCGAGCCCATAGCCAGCACATCCTCCGTGCCGGGGATGAAGCTCACGCTGCCGATCTCAAACTGCTTCGTGAAGACCGTATCGATACGGCCCGTGGCAGGCGTGTAGCGCAGTACCGTCGTCTGGTCGAAGGGGCTGTGCTGCCAGTCCTTCGTATAGAGGCCTAAGAGGAGCTGACTGCCGTCAGCGGAGAAGTCGAGGAGGCTCACCGAGCGATGGCCGTAGAGTACGGGTTCGTAGACTCCCGTAGCGATGTCGTAGCGATAGAGTGCCTGACGGTCGCGCGCCCCTGGCTGGCGGTCATCGGGTGAGAGGCGGCGGATGAGGAGCTTATCCTTCTCGGGGCCCTTGACCTCTTCGTAGATGTAGATAGAGCGCTTGTCGGGGCTGATCATAAAGCTCTCCCCAGGGATCTTGTCGATCCATACGGTGCTGCGACCCGAGACGGGGTCGATCTTCACCAGCTGGTCGCCAGCACGGTTCGAGGTCTTCATCACGAGGACATCCTCATCGGGCATCCATTCGGCGCCGTAGAGGGACTGCGTCGTGCGAAGGACCTTGCCCGTCGCACCCTCGCGGATCTCCTGATAGCTGACGCCCTTCTTCGGAGCGCGCTCGGTGTAGGTCACCAGCACGTACTTGCCCGAGGGTGAGACGTGGGTGTAATAGAGGCGCTTGCCGTGGGTGAGGTAGTTCCAGTTGATGTAGCGGACACCCTCGTTAGCAGCCTTGAGGTCAAGCTGAGGCAGGCCTTCCTCGGGCTCAAAGACGAGCTTGAAGTCCCCACGTGCCTTGTCCTCTGCCGTAGAGAGCACCTTGACGACGAGGTTCTTATTCGTAGCGATGAGCGTCAGCGGCACGGATACAGCGGGCACCGTATCGCTCTCGGCGAGCTTGTCTTCATTCGAGCCTAAGAGCGTCTCGCCATCATAGAGCGCATAGCGTGCACGGCCATAGAGCTTGAGTGTGCCCTTGGTGAAGCCTTGGCTGATGAGGGGGAAGGAGTAAGAGGAGAACGTGCTGGCACCGCTGGCGGGCTGGGCGACGGCGAAGAAGCCATTGGATGCCGCAGCGACGGATGTGCCCTTGAGCCCCTCGGTCTTGTAGGAGGTCTTCAGCAGGGAGCCGAGAGAGAACTTCTGGTTGTGGACGTCGACCGAATCGATCATCACGGGACGGCTCACCGCGTGGGTGCCGTAGCTCGTCGCCTTCGTGAGCGTCTGCGCCTGGGCAGTGCTCCCCGCCAGGCAGAGGGCGAGCAAGGCGAGGCTTGTAGTCGTTCGTTTCATAGCGTTTGATAGATGTGTATGTATGTGTCGTGGCGGAGGCTCTGAGGTGTGCGGCTTTGCGAAGCCCTGCAAGTGTCTCCTTAGGGCAAAGATACGAACTACGGCGATAAAACTGCCTATCTCTGCCCCATATTTTCCACGTCGCGAAGACCGCCTTTCGCAAGGGCTATAGAATGTACCTCATAAGGGGAGGTAAATCAACCTATATTGGTCAGCGGGCGAATCTATATCGGAGACTGTTGCCGCGAGTCCTGTACTCTATTTAGAGTGCTAAGGCATCGCACGCCCCAGCTCCCCGACATGCCTCTCCGAAGTGACACACAAGCCCTTCGCCTTATCACGCGTATTCCTCTTATCCAGCGGAGGGAAAAGTGTCCTTCTCGTGAAGAAAAAGCGCCTTCACGTAGTGGTTTTTCTCTATCTACGCACGTAGTCTTAAAGACCAGGCACGCAAATCCAAATATCCACGTACGTAGATATTAGAGCCACGTACGTAGTCCAAACTTATCTGCCACTCGTCCACAACTTTTATCCCTATGCGGAGCAACAATCTAATATAGCTCTACCCACGTACCTATATAGGTTCGCCCGCTGACCAATATAGGTTCATACCTCCCTCTACTATAGAGGTAGAGATCCCCCACGGGAGTGGGCTTCTTCTGCCCCCCTCAAAAGACGGCTCGTTGTGCCAAAAGCAAGGTGGGTCTATCGCTTTGCTTGCATACCCTTTGCTTTTGTGAGGAAATGCTACCTTTGATAGTACTAAGATCCAC
>ERZ1674288.92-NODE-92-length-10530-cov-9.226921_pt1 | contig 10530 bp, 6 predicted proteins | sample MGYA00581190_ERZ1674288 | MGnify/ENA primary metagenome ERZ1674288 (study PRJEB41354, sample SAMEA4873332) | human saliva metagenome | biome: human-associated habitat [ENVO:00009003]; feature: mouth environment [ENVO:08000002]; material: saliva material...
GGCTCGTAATCAGAGGTGATATTGGTGAAACTCATCGGTGAGTACCTTTCCTTAGGGCGTTTCTTAGTGGAGCGCCGCAACAATGCAGACGCAACCGGAGGGTACACCGCGAAAAGAACCTACGGAGAACACCGGAAGTCTCTTCACAGAAGTGGTTGTGATACCTCTAAAGTACCCAAGAGCTAACCAATGTTCAAGAACCATGAGGGAACAACCCCATAGTGGACACATACCCGGTTGTCAGGAAGAAATCAGTGGCTTCATAAAGGCGTATAGTCGCCCGTTCCCAGCCGAGCTCAACCCGCCCGAAAGCCGGTCCGAAAGCCAGCCTGAAAAGCAGAAATGCTGCCGCACTCGTAAAGAGTGCAGCAGCATTTCAAAAGCTAATAATGCAGGCTACGCCATAGTTGCGTAGAGACCGCGCTCGGCATCCTTACGAGCCAGCTCGTAAGCGTGACCGTACGCGTAGAAAATCTTTGCGTCATCCAGCTCAGCGAAGCGCGCCAAGTAGCGGTAAACAGCTCCTCGTTCTGCGCTGGTCATGTCGGAAAGCAACACGGGGTCCGGGTGCGTGACGCCGTAATTGTGTACAGAAGCAGACCCGCCGCATGCAGGTTCGTATGCGGGGGTGATCATAGTCTGAGTCACCAGTATTCATCTTTCGTTGGTGCGCACGGTTGTGAGGCGTACGCGAAATTGAGTGATAGATACCGCCAATACCACCTCGACAAGCGCCGAAATAGTATCCGCAGTGCTGAATATATTACCGTGGATACGGAGACTACGCCAATTAGAATCAGCCAAACCCCAGCAAATCTTAGGTGCACACGAATGCATAAAAATTCTGGGGTGCCCTTCCAACGGCACCGCCTAAGCACCCTAAACTACAGCGCTCTGCCCTGCTTTACTCTCCTGCTTTTTCTCCCCTGCGGGGTTATGTTCCTCTGTATCCTCAGCGTCTTCATCCTCACCGTCCAGACCCAGAAGAGCCGTCACCATCGGCAAAGGATTGAACTCGCTCAGCTGACCCGTACGGTCCACCTTGCGCATCATGAACGCACGCTGCAAACGCCGCTGAGTCCACGGCGAAAGCACCATCATCAGCAGCGCCTCCACCACAAAAATGCTGACCAGAATCCACAGCAGCAGATCCGAAGAACCCGCCTGCTCGCGCAGCTGCTGAGCATCCGCCACCAGACGGTCGAATCCCTCCGAATGCAGGCGCGAGGTATCGAGCCCAGTCAACGCGGACAGGCTCACCGGCGACGCCACATTCAGCAGCACCGACAGCATCAGCAGAAGCACCGCATACAGCCCGTAATGCATGGTGCGCATCCACTTCTTCACGCGCGCAAAACCGCAGTTCAGTTCCGCACCAATATCGGTGAAAGCCGCCGCCTTCTGCGTCTGCTCACCCTCCGGCATCATGTGCGGCACCAGGCGGTGCGCAAGCATCAACGGCACCGGCGAACACGCATCAAAATACTGCATGTGACTATTCACCGACGGGCCCGGCAGGGTCACAAAGCTGACGTCCACATCAGCGGGCTGAGTAATATTCGACCTGCCAATGCTGTCACCACGAGCGGAAATCTCGCACCGGTCAGCCACATCAAGATCCTGCAGCATCGGCGCGTAGGCGCGCACATACAGGTGGCAGGCGCTACGCACCGACATCATGAGCACCAGAATCAGCGCACCCCAAAACGCCACGGAGGCGGCGGTCAGCTCAGGGACCACGCCCTCAACACGCAGCTGAGCCAGCAGTAGCATGAACACCGCGTACAGCATGAAAACGCCGTGCACGAAGAGCACCGAAATCAGCCACTTCACGTAGGCGCGTGTGCCGTACGGGTTCACCAGGCGCACATCCACCGGGGCCTTTGCGGAGGTATTTACGGAGGCACTTTTCTTGCGAACGATGCGCACCCGCCCCTTCAAGGCGCCCGGCACGCTCGCAACCAGCGGCACCACGCTCAACGCCAGCGGAACCAGCATCGTATGATGCAGCAGTGAACGATACGGGCCAAACAGCAGGGACGCCTCCACCAGCCAGGAGAACGCCGCGGCCACGCTCACCCACAGCAGCATCGCACGGTTACGGTAGCCGCCCGCAGCGTCCAGGGGCGCAGGAATGTCGTTACGGTCACTAGCGATAATGCTAATCGGCACCACGCCACTACCCAGGCCGTAGAAGAAACGAATCGGCTTCTTACCCGCCGCCGCACGACGACGCAGAAGCTCATAGCTCAAATAGCCGCCCTGCGAATGGGCAATAATACCCACCGCGTCGCTACGGGAACTCAAATCGTCCAGCTGACGATCCAGACGCGCATAAATACGCTCCAAATCGCGCGAGTCCGGGCTGGTCGCCGTCTGAATCAGCTGAGTCGAAATAGCCTTCATCAGCTCCCACAGTTCGCGGGCACGACGAGCCAAAACCCAGCCCACAATACCCAGGCCGAGCGCCGCCGCCAGACCCGTAAATGCACCCTGTGGAGTGCCCAGGGACGCCACAAAAGCATCGCGGAACGTCATGAGCGCCATAGCCGCCAGCACCAGCCACAGCGCTACGTTCACAAACCGCGCCGTAGAACGCAACAGATGCCCGGCACGCTCACGCCAGGTCGCGCCGGGGCGCTCATAGTAGAAGCAGAACATTAAAAACAGCGGCAAAACCGACGCCAACCAGGGCAAATGCTCCTTCAACGGGCGGTAATGCCGAGGCCGCCAGAAGCCCTCCTGAAAGAGGAGGCTACGGCGAGTGACTGTGCGAACCGGGCGAGGCTTCGGCTGGGGCAGGCGCGGTAACTCAATGTTGGGTAGCTCGATGTTTGGGAGTTCTACCTTGGGAAGCTCAATTTTCGGCAGATCAATCTTAGGGAGTTCCACTTTAGGAAGTTCCACCTTGGGTAACTCCACTTTAGGAAGTTCCACCCTGGGCAGCTCTACCTTCGGAAGTTCTACTTTTGGCAGACTGATTCTTGCAGATTCTTTGGGCTCGGAGGCTTCGGCTGGTTCTTCCTGAGCGGAGTTCGCTTCAACCTCCGGGCTTTCCTCAACCGGGTCGGCAGGGTACTCCGTGCGCTCAATCGTCAACGAATACGTCAGCTCGCTGTGGTGGCTCGTCGGGTTCACCTCAGTGGCAGGCGGGAGGGTATCGCCGTCAGGAATCACCTCAACCCGCACCCGCGCGGGAGTCTCCTCGGCGGGGGTATTTTCAGGGTCAGCAGAGTCGGCGCCCGTGTTCAGCGCCAGCAGAGTCTGCACGCTATCCGCCACCGGCTTACCAAAATACGCGAGCGTCTCGCCGTGATTCTGATAGCCGATACCGTGAATTAGCAGCACCGCCGCATCATGGTGCTTACCCTTGCGGTGCAGGGCACTCTTCGGATGCGCAGAAGCATACTCAGCCAGTCGCCGCTGCTCACCGTCGGGCAGCGCACTACCCTTCAGCAGATGAGGCACCTTCGACACGCCTCTCACCTCCTCTGCGCACAACGCGCCCGCAGACCCGCGTGCTCAACACCAAACCCGGAGCGAAAACCGCTCCTCACTAGAACACTACAGCACGTCCAGACCGTCACAACGAATCTGAACCGGCCGCTCCCCCACGTTCTTCTTCAACGCCGCAATCGTCGCACGCGTAGCACGCAACTCATGCGTCACCTGCTGGGCAATGCCGTACGAGAAGAACAACAGGGTACGCCAATCACCCCTCACCGGCGCCTCCTCAGAATCCTCAACAAGAGACTCCGACCAGGCAAAATATCCCTGATCCAGAGGAACCGGACCCACAATACGCAACTGCTCACGCACCCGCTCCGGCAGCGCAGAAGAGCCCAAGAACTCCTCCATGAAGGCGCGAACATCCGCCTCCGCACCGGTCACCGCAGCCGTACGAACCGCCGGAGGCAAACCCGTCTGGGCGCGCTCCTCCAGCTCCTCGCGTGCAAACCACGCCGGATCCCAACGCACCAGCGCCTGCTCAACCGGCGACGGCGAAGCAGTCGTCACCACCGTACCCTCAAGAGCCGCCGGACGAACCAATGCTGCCGCATTCAACCAGCGACGCAGAGCCGCCTCCGGGGCACGCAACGAATCAAAACGAAGCATCTTATCGGCATCAAGAAGAAGCGCCGCCGCGTAACCACCAAAAGCCACCGGCTCAGCACCAGGAGTCGCCACCACCAGCGCAGGCTCAGGCCCAACCGACGCCCGCACATGATCGCCCGCCGAAGAAATCACCGGAACATTCGGGAACGCACGACCCAGCTCCTCAGCCGTACGAGTCGCACCCGCCGCCGAATAACGCCAATGCGTAAAACCACACTCCGAACAACGCCACTGCTGCGCCAAATGACCGCACCACGAACACGACGGAACCGACGACCCCGAAGCCACCGACAACGGGCCGCTACACTCGCCACAACGCGCCGGCATGCGGCAACGCTCACACGAAAACGACGGAATATAACCGCTACGCGCCACCTGCACCAACACAGGACCACGCGCCAACGCACGACGAGCATGCTCAAACGCCAAATGCGGAATACGCGCCATCGCCGCCAACGGGTCACGCGCCAGCTCAAACTCCGACCCGGTCGAAAAAATACGCGGCGAATAATCACGCACCAACGCACGCGGCGCACGCACATGAGACGCCCAGCGGGTACGCACCAGACGCGCCGCCTCACTACTCATGCTGAACCCAGCAAACAGCGCCGCAGTATTCTCAGCCGAAGCACGCAGAAGCAACACATCACGGGCATGACAATACGGGGCGCGCTGCTCCAACAGCGAAGAATCGCCATCATCCCAGCACACCACCAAACCCAGATTAGCCACCGGCGCATACGCGGCGGCACGGGTACCAATCACCACCGGAACCCGACCCAAACGCGCCTTCACAAAACCGTGATAGCGAGTATGCGGAGTCGAATCAGAACTCAAACGCACAAACGAATCAGCGGGCAGACGCTCGGCGAGCGCCGCCTCCAGAAGATCCAGGTTCTTAGCGGTCGGAACCACCGCAATAGCACCGCGACCACTCGCAGCAGCCGTAGCGAGCGCGGTCGCCAAAACATCCGCCCACGTGTGCTCCAGGTGGCCCGGAAGAACCGTCATCACGGCGCGGGTTGCGGCACCGGCGGCAACATCCTCAATGAACTCCGCACCGTTCTCGTAATCGGAGAAGACGGAGGCGGCATCCGGCGCGTCCGGGTTCAGTGCCGGCGGGTCCAGCACGAAGGGCGCGGGCGCGCCAGGGGTGGCAAGCCAGGCGTAGGGGTCGGTTTCTGCAGGAGACGCGGAGGTGGCTGCAGTCTCAGGCTCTGTATTGTTGGGAGCCGCGTGCTCGGGGGCTTCATGCTCGGGAGCGTTTTCCTGCGGCTTCTCCCCCGCATTTTCCGGGATGCTATTGGGAACAGATTCCCCCAAATACGCCGACTCATAACCCGGCAGAAGAGGCGCGTACTTCTTATCCAGCGCGGCAATGCGCGGCGGCACCGCCAGGCGCAGCACGTTCGCCACCGTGGAGGCGTAACGGTCGGCAAGCGCCTCCGCCAGAGCAAAAATTTCGGGCGCAACAGACGGCACACGCGACAGCACCGACTTGAGCGGCAGCAGCGAGGTGCGCGTCCAATCGGTCGTGGCAGCGCGCTCCTCAATGTATCCGGTCATCTCGTGGCCGTTGAACAGCACGCGCACGCGGGCGCCGGGCACCGCATCCTCGCTCAGCTCGGCGGGCACACGGTAGTCGAACGTGCGGTCCACCTGCGGCAGGGTGCTATCCACGCGCACACGCGCCACGGGGTTCGGCACGCCGCTCGCCTCCAGCTCAGCGGCAACATTCACCGGCTCCGGGGCGGTAGGAATCAGGGCATCACGAAGAGCAGGAAATCCCTGCAACAGGTCAAGCTGTTGCAGGGATTCCTGCTGAGCACCCAACGGTGCCGAAGAGTTCGATTCAGAACTGCTCTGAGTCACCCGAATCAGCGTGCTCCTTGACCCTGACAGATATTAGGAAGAGGACACTGCCGAACGCAGTGCATCCACGCGGTTCAGGCGCTCCCAGGTGAATTCCGGCTCGGTGCGGCCGAAGTGGCCGTGAGCTGCGGTCTTCTTGTAGATGGGGCGGCGCAGATCCAGTTCGTTAATGATTGCCAGCGGGCGCAGGTCGAAGACCTCACGCACAGCCTTCTCAATCTTGATCGGGTCGACCTTCTCGGTGCCGAAGGTTTCAACGTACAGACCGACCGGCGCTGCCTGGCCGATAGCGTACGCAACCTGAACCTCGGCGCGGTCAGCAAGACCGGCACCCACAATGTTCTTCGCAACCCAACGCATTGCGTACGCTGCGGAACGGTCCACCTTCGACGGGTCCTTACCGGAGAACGCGCCACCACCGTGACGAGCCGAACCGCCGTAGGTGTCCACAATAATCTTGCGGCCGGTCAGACCGGCGTCACCCACGGGGCCGCCCTGAACGAAGCGGCCAGCGGGGTTCACAATGAACTTAGCGTTGGAGGAATCCAGCTCGACGCTGCCCAGGACCGGTGCGATAACGTGCTTCTCAATGTCTGCACGCAGGTCAGCCAGGTCGTAGCTTGCGGTGTGCTGGCTCGAAACAACCACGGTGTCCACGGAAACGGGCACGTTGTTCGAATCGTAGCCGAGGGTGACCTGGGTCTTGCCGTCGGGGCGCAGCTCGGTCAGCAGGCCGTCCTTACGGACCTTGGTCAGACGCTCAGAGAGGCGGTGCGCCAGCCAAATCGGGGCGGGCATCAGCACGTTGGTCTCGTTCGAAGCGTAACCGAACATGATGCCCTGGTCGCCCGCACCCTGGCGGTCGTACTCGTCAGCGGCGATACCCTGACGAACCTCGAGGGACTCGTACACGCCGGCGTTAATGTCCGGGGACTGCTCGCCAATGGAGACAGACACGCCGCAGAACTCACCGTCGAAGCCGCGGGTAGAAGAATCGTAGCCGATACCCAGAATGGTCTCGCGCACGATGGAGGGAATTTCGACGTAGCTGGAGGTGGTCACCTCACCCGCAACGTGCACCTGCCCGGTGGTTACCATGGTCTCCACAGCAACGTTCGCTGCGGGATCCTGGGCGATGATGCCGTCGAGGATGGCGTCAGAAATCTGGTCACAAATCTTATCGGGGTGGCCTTCAGTCACCGACTCGCTGGTGAATAGGCGCAGATGGTTATTACTCACGGTTTCCACTCTACTGGTTGAGGGCGCGCGAAGATAGCGCGCTCGTAATGATGACGGTTTCCTTCAATTATGACACGTTTGTTAAGCGCTATTACGAGGCGGGGTGTTGCATTCACACCCCGGGCGGGCCTTCACTCAGCGCCAGCAGGCACTTAGGCCAGTGCCAGCCAGAGGATTAGGTCAGCGCCGCCAGAATCTTCTGAGCCAACGCCGGGCCAATACCCGGCACCGCCGTCAGCTCCTCAGCGCTCGCCTGCTTAATCTGAGCCACCGACCCGAAATGCTTAATCAGCGCGGAACGCTTCACCTCGCCCAGACCGGGCACCTCATCCAAGGCGGAGGCGACCATCGCCTTACCGCGCTTAGAACGGTGGAAGGTGATAGCGAAACGGTGCGCCTCATCGCGGATGCGCTGCACCAGGTACAGCGCCTGCGAGGTGCGCGGCAACACGACCGGGTAGTCGTCGTCCGGCAGCCACAGTTCCTCCAGGCGCTTAGCGATGCCGGCAACGTACACATCCGTGATGCCCAGGTCGCTCAGCGCGGCGGAGGCTGCAGCAACCTGCGGCGGGCCGCCGTCCACGAGCACGAGGTTCGGCGGGTAGGCAAACTTCGCCGGTTCGGGAGTGGAGGCGTCAATCTCGCCGGAACGCACGGGGGCTGCTTCGCGTTCCGCCTGCTGCGCCAGGTGCCTCTTGAAACGGCGGGTGATGACGTCGTACATGCTGGCGGTATCGTCGCGCGCGGCGTCGCCGGTAATGCTGTAGGTGCGGTAGGCGTTCTTCGCGGGCATGCCGTCCTCAAAGACGACCATGGACGCGACCACGTTCGTGCCCTGCACATGCGAAATGTCGTAACACTCGATGCGCAGCAGCGGGTCCGGCAACTCCAGCGCTTCCTGCAGCTCCACAAGGGAGGCGCTGCGGGTGGTCAAATCGCCGGCCCGGCGGCTCTTGTGCAGGGTCAGCGACTGGCGAGCGTTCTCGGCAACCGTCTTCATGAGTTCTGCCTTGTCACCGCGCTGCGGGACGCTAATTTCCACCGGGCCGCCGCGCACCTCCGCCAGCCAGGACGCCAACTGCTCCTTATTCTCGGGCTCCACCGGCACCAGCACGGAGCGCGGAATATCGTAGCTGTTCAGGCTCTTCTCGGCGTCCTTCTGGGAGGCGAGGCTCGCCGCAATATCGCTGTACACCTGCGCGATCAGCTGCTCGATGAGCTGCGCGTCGGTACTGTCGTTGACCTTCTCCACAATCCAGCCGCGCTGGCCGCGAATCCTGCCGCCGCGCACGAAGAACACCTGTACGGACGCCTCCAGGTCATCCTCAGCGTAGGCGAACAGGTCGGCGTCCACGGTCGCGCCGAGCACCACCGCGTTACGCTCAAACGCCTTAGTCAGCGCGGCAATATCGTCGCGAAGAATGGCGGCACGCTCAAAGTCCATCTCGGCGGCGGCTTCCTTCATTTCCGCGGTCAGTTGCGCAATATGCTTCTCAGCGCCACCCGCCATGAAACGGGTCAGCCCACGCGCCAACTCGCGATGCTCCTCGGGGCTAATCTTGCCCACGCACGGCGCCGTGCACTTATCGATATAACCGAGCAGGCACGGGCGGCCACTATTCTTCGCACGGTTAAACACGCCGTTCGTACAGGTACGCACAGGGAACACGCGCAGCAGCGCATCCAGGGTTTCACGAATCGCCCACGCCTGCGAATACGGACCAAAATAGCGCACGCCCTTACGACGCTCACCGCGAGTCACCATCGCGCGCGGGTACACGTCATTGACCGTAATCGCCAGGTACGGGTACGACTTATCGTCACGGAACGCAATGTTGAAGCGCGGCGAAAACTCCTTAATCCAGGTGTACTCGAGCTGCAGCGATTCCATTTCGCTCGCAACCACGGTCCACTCCACGCTGGCGGCGGTGTGCACCATCGCGTAGGTCTTCGGGCTCAGCGTCTGCGGGGACGCAAAATAGCTGTTGAGGCGGTTGCGCAGGTTCTTCGCCTTACCCACGTAGATGACGCGGCCGTCAGCATCGCGAAAACGGTAAACGCCCGGGTCGGTAGGGATTTCGCCGGGGGCGGGGCGGTAGCTGGAAGGCTCTGCCATGGGTACTTTCTCCTCGCTCTACTGGGGCTCTCTACTGGGCTTTACGGTGCTGCGCATACGACAAACCGCGCATCCTACACCCATCTCCCCCATAACGCGGGGGTCGGTGCGTGAATGCGCGGTTTAAGTCTACGCGGTATAGGCGGCGTGTGCCCTAGCCTGCGTCACGTGCGGCTGAGGGCGAAACGTTGTATTCGTGCTTTCGCGCCTGACCGGACAGCTGAGCAATCTCGTCCATAATCGCGTCGGTGGTGACGCGGCGCTGCTTGCCGGTCATCTTCTCGCCGGTCTTCTCAAAGTAGAGCGGCTTGCCCACACGAATCGTGAAGCGGCGCGGGTAAATCATGTTCGAACCGGGCTTCTGCAGGCGGTCGGTGCCAATCAGACCGACCGGCACCACGGGCGCGCCGGTCATGTGCGCCAGCCACGCCACACCAATCTTGCCGCGGTACAGGTAGCCGTCGCGGGAGCGGGTGCCCTCGGGGTAAATGCCGAAGACCTTGCCCTCCTGCAGCTTCTCCAGGGCGATGTCGAGCGCCTTGAGCGACTCGGAACGGTCGGAGCGGTTCACGGGAATAATGTCCACGGCTTCGAAGAATGCCTTCATCATCTTGCCGCGCGTGCCGGGGGTGTTCACGTACTCCGCCTTGGCGAGGAACGCCACGCGGCGCGGCATCATGGCAGAAATAATGATGGAGTCCAGGAAAGACAGGTGGTTGGAGGCGACAATCACCGGGCCGGTGGCGGGGAAGTTTTCGAGTCCGGTCACGCGGGCGCGGAAGACGGTGCGCAGGATTCCGGTGATTGCTTTCTGGGTGGATTTGTAGAGAAGCACGTGAACTCTCCTGAGGTGCCGATAGATTGCGGGCTGTGGCGGCGACCCGCCGTGGATGCGGGGTGAGTGACCCCTTCTGAATATACGCCGCCAAAGAGCACAAAATCTGTACTGCAATAATCTGCACCGCAAAAATTTGTACTGTGTTTAGTAGCGTCGGGTTTTATTATTCCACACACGAGTGTAGGTACGTGGAAGGTGCCGCGCTCCCCTTCCACATGCTGGGATGCGCCTCCCGCCAACAATTCCAGCGAGAGGCCCGGCAAGAGCCCCGGCGGGAGCCCGAGCCGAAGCCCCAGTTGAGGGAGCCTGCACGACTTTCCCCCTACCACCTCCTCTCCCGTTGCGGGCG
>ERZ1674288.93-NODE-93-length-10513-cov-15.176994_pt1 | contig 10513 bp, 8 predicted proteins | sample MGYA00581190_ERZ1674288 | MGnify/ENA primary metagenome ERZ1674288 (study PRJEB41354, sample SAMEA4873332) | human saliva metagenome | biome: human-associated habitat [ENVO:00009003]; feature: mouth environment [ENVO:08000002]; material: saliva material...
ATCAGCACACGCACCACCGGATGCTCCGGCAGCAGAGTCACCGGGCCCGCCGCCAACTGCGGGGCAAAAGGCTCATGAGGCGCCGCCTCCAGGAAATTCGGGGAGGAATCGGTGGGGGAGGAATCGGCGGGTGCGGCGGAAGAGGTAGCGGGAGCACTCAAAAAATCAGTGCCGAACAGCTCCTCCTGGCCCTGAATCTGCCGCGCCACCGGCAGATACCCCTGAGGCTCCACCGCCTCACGCACATCAGAAAGATCTAGCACCGAGCTGTACTCCACAAAACCGCTCGGATGCGTAGCGGCAGTCGCCAAAATTCGCTGCACCAGACGCAAATCATGGCACAGATGCACCCGCACCCCGCGGCGCAGAAGCAGTGGGTCAACGTGGCGGGTATCAGCCCAAATCCAGCGGGGAAAACGCGCCTGCGCCGAATCTGCCGCTTGCCGCTCTACCTCTCGCACATACGCCGGAAGATTTGCCGCACTCACCCGATCCGCCCGCGTAATCCGCGGAATAAAGGTCGGGTCCTGCAACTGCTCAGCGGTCGGCGCCGAAAAATGAAAAGCACCCCACGAGGTCACCGGCTGAGCACCGCGCGGGGACGCACCCGCGGCAATAGCCGACGTGACCGGGTGCGCGGGGGTGCCGGTCTGGGCGGTAATACCCGCGCCGGTGGCAGGACTGAGCAGAACGTACATTCTTCCATTATCGAGGATGTGTCGGTAGAACGGGTGGTGCGTGGTTATCACCAGAATGTACGAGTGGTTTGTCATAAAAGCGCCGGATGCGTGCGTTTTGTTCGTTTGAGGTGCGTGCATCGTGGATATTTCGGGGTGCGCGAGGAGTTATCCACAGAACGCTCATTCTCATAAAAATTCGGGGCGGGCGCAATGCTCTCCTAGAGCCATGAACCCCACCAGCAATCCCGCCAGCAACACTGGTAGTCCCAATGGCTACCCGACCAGCGCCGTGCAGAGTCTAAACACGCAGAGCCCAAGCACGCAGGCGCAGGGAACGAATCGACAGGGCGCACAGAATGCGGGTGCCCAGAATACCGGTGCGCACTCACTGCCCGCACTGCTCATCCCCGAAGACTACCGCGCCCGCGCCGTCGCCCTGCACGCCCGCGAGCTAATCCTGCGCTCGCCGCAGATGAGCGCTATCGCCCTGAACGGTTTTAGCGGTGGATTTGGCGCCGGGTTCAGCGCCGGTGTCGAGAAGGCAGAGGAGCGCGCGCCCGCAGAGGGTGCAATCGCCGCGGGCAGTGCGGCCCCCGCGGGCAGCGTAAACGCAACGAGTGGTGCGAGCGGTGGACTGCTCCAGGATTCCCAGCCCCTCCGCGAGATTCTCGAAAACGCCGTGGACGAGGCAATCTGCGCCATCGACGGCGGATACCCGGGGAATGCCTTGGGGAATGCTCTGGGGAACGCGAGCACAGACGGAACTGGTCTAGCAAAACCCCGAAGAATCCGCCCCAAAACTGTGCCGCCCACGCCCGCCTCCTGGAGCTACCCCAGCGTGGAATATGTGCCCGTCAACCGGCAGACCGCGCTGCGCTACCTCGCCGCGGAACTCTACGGCCTCGGCGCTCTGGATTTGCTCCTCGACGAGGGGCAACGCGCCGGAACCATCACCGATATTTACGTGAACTCACCCTGCGACATCTGGGTGGGCATCAACGGAACCACCCGCCCCGTAGCGCTGAGCCTCGGCAATGAACGGCGCGTGCGCGACCTTGCCGAGCGGCTCATCCGCAGGCACGGCGGGCAGCTGGACGCCGCGCATCCGGCGGCTGACATCAGCGACGAGCACGGTCGGCGAATCCACGCGATTATCCCGCCGCTGAGTGAACGCACCCGGCTATCCGTTCGCCTGCCCGCCCGCGAGCGCCCCACCCTGGCGCAGCTGCAGACCGCGGGGCTGTGCGATGAGGTGACCGCCGCCTACCTGCGCCGCATGATTGCCGAACGCCGCGGGTTCCTGATTAGCGGCGGTACCGGTACCGGCAAAACCACGCTACTCAACGCCCTGCTGGGTCTGTGTACGCCGCAGGAGCGCCTCATTCTGCTCGAAGACACCCCGGAACTCGCGCCACAACATGAGCAGGTGATCGCCCTCAAAACCCGTGCCGCGAACTCCGAAGGTGCCGGCGAAATTGGGCTGGGTGAGCTCATTGTGCAGGCGCTGCGCATGGGCCCGGATCGGCTCGTCGTGGGTGAGTGCCGCGGTGCGGAGGTGGTGCACCTGCTGACCGCCATGAATACCGGCCACCGCGGTGCTGGAACGACCCTGCACGCCAATAGTGCGCAGGCGGTGCCCCTGCGTTTGTGCGCCCTGGGTGCGCTCGCTGGACTGGATAGTAGAACGGTCGCTCTACATACGGCGACGGCTTTTGAACGCATTATTCACCTAGAACACCGGGACGGACGCCGCCGCATCGAGGGTATTTACAGTCTGCACCCCGCAGTTGAGGGGAGTGAAGAGTACCTGCAGGTCAGGCGCATTTCTGTCGAATCCAATGTTGGGTACTAGTCCCCGAAATGGGGGAAACGGAAAACGTGAAAGGAGGAAGCAATGAAGCAGAAAGAGAAGAGCGGCGGAAGCCTTCGTGAGCGCTGGGTTGAGTGTATCGCCGGGCCCGCCAGTGCCGAGGAAATGCGCATGTGGCCGCTCATGCTACGCACCCTCGCCCTGAACCTGCGCGCCGGTATTCCTCTGCAGGAGGCGGTGCACGCCAACCCGGGCTCCGGGCAGCTCGGGGAGAGCGAACCGGTGCCGGGCACTGGGAAAATGCTCGCGAAGAAAACCGCCGCGAAGAAAGGCACCCGCCCCCGACGAGGGCGAAGCTCCTCGCCCCTCTCCGAAGACTACGGGCACAAGCGATGCGCCGAAGACATCCGCCGCTTCACGCAGGCACTCGCCACGGTCACCTCCTGGGGTGCCCCCGCGCACCTCGCCTGCGCACAGCTCCTCGAAAGCAACACCCGGATGCGCCCGCACAGCCGCGAACGCCTGCACGACCTGCAGTTGAGTCTGCGTATGAGCGAGAGTGCCGGTGCTCCGCTCGCCACGAGCCTGGAACGCGCCGCCGAACACGCCGAAGAACGCATCGACGCGCTCCTGGGAAGGCAGAGCGCCCTCGCCGCGCCGCGCGCCACCGGCAGAATCCTCTCCTGGCTACCGCTGCTCGGCCTGGGGTTGGGAGTGCTCATGGGAAGCGACCCCGTGGGCGTGCTGACCGGCTCCATTCTCGGTGCGCTCACCGGCTTGTTCGGGTTGGGGCTTGCCTTCGCCGGGCGACGCTGGACCGCCGTGCTCGTGCATCGGGCTGAGGTGGAGAGCGCGGCAAGTGATGGCGCCGAACAAATTGCGAACGTGCCGCCCGTTGATACCGCCCTGGTGCTGGAACTGCTCGCCGCGCAGCTACGCGCCGGGCTTGCACCGCTCGCCGCCCTGGGCACTCTCGCCGAGGCGCTCAACAGCCGACCGCTGCACACGGTCTGTCAGCGCCTCCAGGTGGGCAGTGGCTGGGGGAGTGCCTGGTCTGGGTCTGCGGCGGGAACCTTCGGCGAGCTGCGGGATGCGCTCGCTCCCGCCTACACGGGTGGTGCACCCAGCACGGCGCTACTACTCTCTCTTGCAGATGCGCACCGCCTCAGCGAGCGCCGCGCGGCAGAACGCGCCGCCGGAAAGCTCTCCGTGGCGCTCGTGGTACCCCTCGGGCTGTGCTCGCTGCCCGCCTTTATCTGCCTGGGTATTGTGCCCATCCTCATTTCGCTGCTACCCACGCTGACTAGCTAAAGAAGCAAGCCCATAAGAGCTACTGACTAGCTGAAATGCCGAAAGTTTAGATCCTCGCCCTTCTGCCAAGAATGCAGACGAGCACCCACCCCGCCCCGAATGACCGGGGCACAACGAAAGGAAAACCAATGACGAACACCCTCTGCGAAGCAATCCGCCATGACCTGCACCCGGGTGGTACTCCGGTTACTGCCCCGGTTGGCGCTCCGGCTGAGATTCAGCCCGCCGCGCCCGGTGCCGTACAGGGCGCTGAAACCCAGACCATTCTGGGTCCCGTGCCGCTATCCGTTGCCATCGCAACGACCATGAAACAGCTGCGCGAAGAATGCCCCGAGCTTTTTACCGATACCGAACTTTCCACCGGTGCTGAGCATAACCACACCGGTCCCAGGATTGACCCTCACGAAATGGAGATTGATATGAACACCGACCGCCTGAGCCCCGAGCAGGCGCTGACCATTGCCCGCGCGCTCGCCGAGGGCTGCACCCTGGACGAATGTGGCGCGACCTGCCGCAGCCTGGGTGAGCACGCGCCCGGCTGTGCCGAATACGTGCCCGCTGAAGGCGATGAAAAGGCGCCCGCTGAGCGTGCCCCCGCGGGTGATCCGGAGGAGGGCGCCTCCACCGCGGAGTACGGCATTGTGATGCTCGCGGCGGTCGGCTTTGCGGGTCTGCTGGTGCTGATTCTCAAGTCCGATGAGGTGCGTTCCATGCTCCTGGATATTGTGCGTAATGCGCTATCCATTGCGGGTAATACGGGACTGCTCTAAAGCCTTTGGAAACCCCGCTGTGGAGTTTGGCTCTAGGTGCTATGCGCCCCGAAAAATGGGGCAAGAAAGGAGGAATAAAGAATGAACGCTCATGCGAATTTGGGTGCTTGTTGGTGCGCTCGACCCGCAGGGAAAACCGGGGCGGAACCGGCACACTCAACCCCGCGCAAGAGTCCCGTAGAGGAGGGCGTGATTACCGCCGAATTTGCGGTCGCCCTGCCCGCCGTGACGGTGGTGCTCGCCCTCTGCCTGGGTGCCGCCTCCACGGGGGTTGCGCAACTCAAGGTGGAGGAGTCCGCCCGGACGGCTGCTCGTGCCGCCGCCCGCGGAGATTCCGAGGCACAGATTCGCTCCGCCGTCAGCCGCATCGACCCGGCGCAGAGCGTGCAGATTTCCGTTTCTCCTGATAGCACAGTTGATACAGGGGAGGGGCGCGCCCGGCAGGTGCACGTGCGGGTGAGCCGCCCCGCCCCCGGCGTGATTGGCTCGGCGACCGGCTGGGTGCTGCGAGCGGACGCCCACGCCCGCGTTGAAGGCGGCGGTGGCGCTCAAGAAAGTGCTGACAGTGAAGAAAGCACCGGCAATGATGGTGAATAAAAACACGGCTCTTATCTGCCCGGCGGAAGAACAACCCGAAGAGGGTAGCGGTACCGTTCTCGCCCTCGCGATTATCGCCGCGCTGCTGGTTCTGACCGTGGTGATTGCCGGGCTGATTGGGGTGGTGTCCGCGAATCGCAGGGCGTCCGCCGCCGCAGATTTGAGTGCGCTCGCCGCGGCGGATGCCTACCGCGGGCTTACCGAGGGTGACCCGTGCGCGGTTGCGGCGAATCTTGCCGAACGCCACGGCGCGCACCTGGAATCCTGTACTTTTCCGGATCGCCCCGAAACGGTGGAGGTGACGGTCGCCGTCCCCGTCTCAGGGCCCATGGGTGTGCTGGGCCCGGCGAGGGTGCGTGCCCGCGCGGGAGCTGAACACCCCGAAGAAGAGCGTCCCGAAGAAGAGCGCGCGGCGGCGGGGAGTGCGGAGGAGCTGAGCCCCGATGAGGTCGCCGAGCTGGAGGAAGAGCTGGGGGTCGAGCGGGACTCGGCGCCCGAACCTCCCGAGCCGGAAAACCCAGCCGACCCAGAAAACCCAGCTGATTCAGAAAGTCCAGCAGAACCGGAAAACCCCGCCAACTAGGCTATTTGCCTCGACCGGGAGTTATCATCCCAGCCTGCACAGCCTGTGCCCCTGCGCCACCAGCCCCGCCCTACGCCCCGGCGCGTTCTGTGCCTCCCGCAGTACCCTACGCCTCCGCCATGCTCCGCAACATTGCCGTCAGGAGCGCCCGCGCGCCGTGCTTGCTGAGTGGTTCGTTGCGGTTGCCGCACTTGGGCGAGTGCACGCAGGAGGGGCAGCCGTTGTCGCATCCGCAGCTTTCGATGGCTTCGAGGGTGGCGCTTAGCCACTGCTGAACTGCGTTGAAGCCGCGTTCGCTGATGCCCGCGCCGCCGGGTGCGGCGTCGTAGACGAAAATGGTGGGCCTGCCGGTGTCCACGTGAAGCAGCGTGGAGAGTCCGCCCAAGTCCCAGCGGTCGCTGGTGGCGATGAGCGGCAGCAACCCGATGGCGGCGTGCTCGGCGGCGTGCAGGGTGCCGGGGCTGTCCTCTTCGGTCACGCCCGCACCGAACAGGTAGCTGGGCTCGAAAGTGAACCAGACCGCCTCGGTCATGAGCACTTCCGGCGGCATAGGTTGCGCCTCTTCGCCCAGGTATTCGCCGCCGTAGACGGAGAATCGCCGGTAGCCGGTGACCTGGTCGGTGACCTGAACTTGCCCGCGGTGCATGGTGAGCGGGGCGAGCTGCTGCGCGTCGGTTTCGGGAGCAGGCTCACTGGGAGCAAGCTCGCCGGGATCCGCTTCTCCAACAGCGGTTTGCGCACCGTAGCTGACCCGCGCACGCTCCGCCAGAATGCGCACCTCAGTGCTCTCAATGGCGCGCGTGTAGTAGTCCGGGTAGACGCGGCTGAGCAGAATCACGCGCTCGCCCTCGCTGAGGGACTCGACCACGTACTGCGCGCTCTGGTGAATGTAGATTGCGCCGGGGTGCCCCTGGCTCATGGCGTGCGCGGCGTCCATGGTGCCGACGAGGGTGCCGTCTTCGGCGTCGATGAGCTGGTAGGGTCCGCCGCCGGTGCCGCGAATATCGACCAGGTCGGCGGCTGATTCGGCGTGCGTCCAGTACCAGCCGTCCGGGCGGCGACGCAGGTACCCCTGCTGTACCAGTCGATCCAGCAGGGCGGCGGTGTGCGGCCCGAACAGGCTCAGCTCCTCGGCGCGGATGGGCGCCTCCTGCGCGGCGGCGCACAGCTGCGGGGAGAGCACGTACGGGTTGGTCGGGTCGAATACGGTCGCCTCAACCTCCCGCCCGAAAATCGCCTCCGGGTGGTGCACCAGGTAGGTGTCGAGCGGGTTGTCGTCGGCGATGAGCACGGCGAGCGCATCCTGGCCGCTGCGCCCCGCGCGGCCCACACGCTGCATGAAGGAGGCGCGGGTACCCGGCCAGCCCGCCACGATGACCGCGTCCAGCCCGGAGATGTCGATGCCCAGTTCCAGTGCGGAGGTGCTCGCCAGGCCGAGCAGTTCGCCGTTGCGGAGCTTGCGTTCGAGTTCGCGGCGCTCTTCGGGGGTGTACCCGGCGCGGTATGCGGCGACGCGGTGGGAGAGTCCCGCCTCTACCTCGTCGAGGTAGCGTTGGGTCTTCTGCGAGAGGATTTCTACGCTGCGGCGCGAACCGGCGAACACCAGCGAACGGGTGCGGGAAAGCACCAGGTCGGTGAGCATTTGTGCGCCCTGTTCCACGGGGGATACGCGGCGCGGCGCCTCCTGCTCTGCCTTCGACTGAACCGCCTGCTGCTGGGTGCTACGGGCGCCCTTGGCGAGCTGATCCTGCGCCTTGGGCGGCATGAATTCGGGCTCCCAGAGCGCGACGGTGGTTTCACCGCGCGCGGAGGTGGACTCGGTGACGGCGGTGACTGCCTGCTGCGGCACGCCAATGAGCTTGGAGAAAGACTCGACCGGGTTGGAACTGGTCGCGGAGGCGCCGTAGAACACGGGTACGGTGCGGTAGAGCGCGCAGACGCGGCGCAGGCGGCGCAGCAGGTTGGCGATGTGCGCGCCGAAGACGCCGCGGTAGCTGTGCGCCTCATCGAGCACTACGTAGCGCAGCCCGCGCAGGAAGGACGCCCACTGCCGGTGGTTGCTCAGAATGGAGTAGTTGAGCATGTCCGGGGTGGTGAGGATGAAGTTGGCGTGCTCGCGGATCCAGCGGCGCTCACCGACGGGGGTGTCGCCGTCGTAGCTTGCCGCGTGGAGCCCGGGCAGGTTGTAGGAGGTGAGGGCGGTGAGCTGGTCTGCAGAGAGTGCCTTCGCCGGGGAAATATAGAGAACGTTCGCTCTATTATTGAGGTTTTCCGCCCCGGAATACGCGGAAGTTGAGCTCACTGGCTCGCCACAGGATGCACGGTAGATAGCGTCCAGGGTAGGCATGAGGTAGCTCAGGGTCTTGCCCGAGGCGGTACCCGTCGCCACAATCACGTGCCCGCCACTACTTGCGCTCTTTACCGATACCTCAGCGTGTCCAGCCTCAATACGCTCAGCTTCGATGCGCCCCGCCTGCCAGCCGTAGCGCGCCGCGCTCGCCGCCAGTGCCGCGTCAAGGCCCGCGTGGGCGGCATTCGCCGCCTGCACCTGGTGGGCGTAGGGTTCGGCAACGCCGAGCGACTCGAAAGCCTCCACCACGCGCGGATGCAACCACTGTGGCCACGGCGCGTAGCTCGCCTCCCGTGCGGGAACGGTGTGAATATGGGTCACCTGCTCGGGCAGGGTGCCGGTGCGTTCCGCCTCCGGCAACAGTGATGCCAGCACCTGCTGTGCGCTCGCGGGTAGCTCGCGGTAGCGCAGCGTTTTGGGGCACGCCGCAGACTGCCCCTGCGCCTGGTCAGGTTGGTGTATAGACTGGTGCGCGGGCTGCTGTTCGGGGTGCTGGTTGGGATTCTGCGAAGGGGTGCTGTGCGGCATGGGTTCCATTGTAGAGCGGCGGGCTAAAACCCGACCTGCCGCCGGTCACTGGCGCACCCTAAACGCCCTCCTCAAACCCGCCTCAGCACCACCCCAGCCCCGCCGCCCCCGTAGTCAGCGCGCACATATCAAAAAATCTGCATGCGTTAGGCGTATATGACGATAAAATAGTTTCGTGGCTCAAAATAAGATTATTCTGTATTACCAGTTCGCCCCCATCGCCGACCCGCAGGCGGTCATGCTCTGGCAGCGTGCTCTCTGCGAGAAGCTCGGCCTGCGCGGGCGCATCCTCATTTCCAAGCACGGCATTAACGGCACCCTCGGCGGCGAGATTAACGCGGTCAAGGCGTACACCAAGGAAACCCGCAAGTACCCCGGCTTCAAGAACATGGAGTTCAAGTGGTCCGAGGGTGGCGCGGAGGACTTCCCCCGCCTGTCCGTGAAGGCTCGCGACGAGATTGTGGCTTTCGGTGCTCCCGACGAGCTGCAGGTGGACGAGAACGGCGTCGTTGGCGGCGGCGTGCACCTGAAGCCTGAAGAGGTCAACAAGCTTGTTGAAGAGCGCGGCGACGAAGTGGTCTTCTTCGACGGCCGTAACGCGTTCGAGGCGAAGATCGGCAAGTTCAAGAACGCTATCGTTCCCGACGTGCGCACCACCCACGACTTCATCCGCGAGATCGAGTCCGGTAAGTACGACCACATTAAGGACAAGCCGGTCGTCACCTACTGCACCGGCGGTATTCGCTGTGAGATTCTCTCCGCGCTCATGAAGAACCGCGGCTTCAAGGAGATCTACCAGATCGACGGCGGCATCGTGCGCTACGGCGAGAAGTACGGCGACAAGGCCCTGTGGGAGGGTTCGCTCTACGTCTTCGATAAGCGCATGCACATGGAGTTCACCCCGGACACTGTCACTATCGGCAAGTGCGAACAGTGCGGCGCCCCCTCGAATAAGTTCGAGAACTGCTCCAACGACTCCTGCCGCGAGCTGGTTCTGCTCTGCCCTGAGTGTGCAGCTGATGACGCGAAGCGCCACTGCGTGCCCGAGTGCTCGGTGGACCGCGAAGCTGCTAAGGCGAACGCCTAATGGAAGCCTCTAAGGGTGGCGCGGTTCAGATTTCTGAGCCCCGCATTGAGGAGCACCCGGCGATGGTCGTTGCCGGCGTTTCGCAGGTATTCCCCCTGGATGGCGATTTCTCCTCGCTGTGGGATGAGCTGAATCAGAAGGCGTCCCCGGCGATGCTGGATGTTCTGAAGGTGACCCAGTACCTGGGCGTGTGCACTCAGCCGAACCCGAAGGGCCAGGTCCGCTACACTGCGGGCTTCCTGGTTTCGGAGCCGGCGAGCGCGGCGAAGCTGGGTCTGGGCGTGCTGGAACTACCTGCGAGCACCTACGCGGTGGTTGAGGTGACCGGCCCGATTTCGGAGTCCATTCCGGCTGGCTTTGCGAGCTTTGAGGAGGCGTTCTTCGCGAAGAATCCGCAGTACCGCCCGGTGGGTGGCCTTGAGGTGTATGGTCGCGGCGATATGCAGGCGGCTGATTACCGTATGGAGCTGTGGGTTCCGCTGGCGAAGCGTTCCTAGGGCAGTTTGTTTCTGTCGTTTTAGTTGCAGTTTTAACTGTTGAATGGAAGGGCCCGGTGGTGCGATGTGTTCGTGCCGCCGGGCTTTTCTGTGCCCTTTTTGGGGTTGGCGGGGGTGAACGTGCGGCGAAAGCGGAGGGGCGGTGCCCTGCGTGTAATACTCCGAAACAAAATACTTGACATGTAAAGTATCTGGGTTTAGATTTAAACCACCAGCCCGGCACTACACGAACCCGAGCGTAACCACAAAGGAAAAAACCATGAGCACCCCCACCACCCCCACTAACCCCGGCACTCCGCA
>ERZ1674288.94-NODE-94-length-10426-cov-14.120432_pt1 | contig 10426 bp, 9 predicted proteins | sample MGYA00581190_ERZ1674288 | MGnify/ENA primary metagenome ERZ1674288 (study PRJEB41354, sample SAMEA4873332) | human saliva metagenome | biome: human-associated habitat [ENVO:00009003]; feature: mouth environment [ENVO:08000002]; material: saliva material...
TTCGATCCGCAGCTCGACGAATCCATTCGCATTAGCCACCTCGAACCCATGCGCGGTGAGGAGAAGAAGCTCGGCTTCCTCTCCTTCGGCCACTGGGCTGAGGTCCCCGGCTCCCGCGTACCCAGCGCGGCAGAGTCCCTGCACCAGGCCATCGACCTGGCGGTAGGTGCAGAAGACATCGGCCTGGACGGCGCGTTCTTCCGCGTGCACCACTTCGACCAGCAGCAGGCAACCCCCTACCCGCTCCTCTCCGCAATTGCCGCCAAGACCGAGCGCATCGAGCTTGGCACCGGCGTGATCGATATGCGCTACGAAAACCCGCTCTACATGGCAGAACTTGCCGCTATGGCTGACCTCATTGCGGCGGGTCGACTGCAGCTCGGCGTCTCCCGTGGCTCGCCCGAATCCGTCATCCGCGGCTTTGAGAGCTTCGGCTACTACCCGGCAGAGGGCGAAAACGAGGGCGATATGGCGCGCCGCCACCTCGACATTTTCCTCAAGGCAATTGAGGGCGAGGGTATGGCGCCCAGCGCTCGCGTTCCCGGCAAGTACGCCCCCGTCCAGCCGCAGTCGCCGGGCCTGCGCGACCGCATCTGGTGGGGCGCGGGCACCGATAGCACCGCCGTGTGGACCGCGCAGAAGGGCCTGAACCTCATGTCTTCAACCCTGATGCTGGAAGATAAGGGTATTCCTTTCGATCAGCAGCAGGCGCAGCAGATTCGCCTCTTCCGCTCCGAGTGGGCGAAGGCAGGTCACGCCGGTGTTCCGCGTGTTTCGGTCTCCCGCTCGGTGCTGCCGGTGATTGGCGCAACCTCGGCACGCTACTTCGGTCGCCGCGCCGCGGAGGATTCGCAGGATTACACCGGCATTATCGACAACACCTTCTCTCGCTTTGGCCGTAGCTACATTGGTGACCCGGCGGATATTGCCGAAGAACTCGCCCGTGATGAGGCGGTTCAGGCGGCGGACACCGTGCTGTTGACCATCCCGAACCAGCTGGGCGTGGACTTCAACCTGAAGATGCTTGACGCAATCGTGAAGGAGGTCAAGCCCGCGCTGACCACTAAGTAAAGCCCCTGAGGTGAAGACTCCGCAGAACCTTCTGCGCTAGCAGAGTTTCGCGCCAGCGTGCCGCCGTCGCTTCCGTGATGGGCGGTGGTCGCTGATGAGCGCGAACTCTGCCGCCTCCCGAGGGCAAGGGCGCGGAGCACGTGCGGCAGCCCGCACAAGTGGACAATTGGTCAGTTATCACTGTATAGTCATCGTATGCTGACTATTGCTTCACACCTCGACGTCATGAACCGGCTCGGCCGCGCCATGGCCGACCCGACACGTTCCCGGATTCTGATGACCCTCCTCGGCGGCCCGAGTTATCCAGCCGTGCTCTCGCGCGAGCTGGAGCTGACCCGCTCGAACGTGTCCAACCACCTGACCTGCCTGCGCGATTGCGGAATCGTCGTCGCCAAGCCCGAGGGCCGCCAGACGCGCTACGAGATTGCCGACCCGCACCTCGCCGCGGCACTGACGTCCCTGATCGACGTCACGCTCGCGGTGGACGAGACCGCGCCGTGCATCGACCCGGCATGCTCGGTGTCGGGCTGCTGTGGAACGGCGGCGGGAGCATGAGCGAGACCCTGACCGCCGCGCGCCGCGCGATGCTGCACCGGCGCGTCCGCTTCATCGTCGGCTTCACGATCACGTACAACGTAATCGAGGCAATCGTCGCAGTCTGGGCAGGCGTCCTCGCCTCGTCCGCGGCGCTCATTGGCTTCGGGCTCGACTCGGTTGTCGAGGTACTCTCGGCCGCGGCCATCACCTGGCAGTTCACCCGCAAGGACCCTGAGCGGTGGGAAACGGTCACCGTCAAGGCCATCGGCATCGCGTTCTTCGCGCTGGCGGCCTACGTCTCGATTGACGCGGTGCTGGCCCTGGTCGGCCAGGAGGGCCCCGACCGCAGCCCGCTGGGTCTCGGTATCACCGCGCTGAGCCTGGTCGTCATGCCTCTGCTGGCGTGGATTGAGGTCCGCACCGGGCGGGAGCTGGGCTCCAAGAGCGTGATGGCCGACGCCAAGCAGCTCATCCTGTGCATCTACCTCTCCGGTGCAGTGTTCATCGGCCTCGTCCTCGACAGCCTGTTCGGCTGGTGGTGGGCTGACTCGGTCGCGGCGCTGGTCGTGGCGGTGCTCGCGGTGCGCGAAGGCCTGGAGGCCTGGCGCGGCGACGTCGAGTCGCCGTTCGAAGTGCTAGAGGACCTCGAAGACGACTGACCCGTCGCCCGACGTTGAAGAGCCAGTGCTGCAATCCAGACATGCGCCACGAAAACCCGCTCTACATGGCTGAACTTGCCGCCATGGCCGATCTCATTGCGGCGGGTCGACTGCAGCTGGGTGTGGACTTCAACCTGAAGATGCTTGATGCAATCGTGAAGGAAATTAAGCCCGCGCTGACCACCAAGTAAAGGTCCTGAGGTGAAGGTCATGAGGTGAAGGTCCTGGGGTAAAGACCCGGTGCCAAGCTGTTTCCAGCGCTCTATGACGCGCTGAGATGCTTGCTCCCATACAGCTGAGCCATACATACAGCGATGCCCCGGCAGGCACCCGCAAGGGGTTCCGCCGGGGCATCGCTATGCTCAGGCTCTTAGAAATCCTTCTGTCTAAAAGTCCTTTGTCTTTTCCCAAGGCTCAATAGCGCCCGGAACCACTTCAAAAAGCGGATGCGCACACGCCGCCAGCTCGCCGCGCGCCGCTAGGCGCTCGCTCAACTGGTGCTCCCACTCGGGGTCGCGCCCAGCCACCTTGTGCTGTAGGAAAGCAAGCTCGTACTCCAACTGGCCGAGATGAACGGGAATCGGCGCGACCGAAGCGTACGGATTTTCTGCCTTGTCAGCACAGCTTTTATCGGTACCGTTTTTGCCTGCGCTATTTTCGTTTGTGCTATCTTTGCCCGCATCGTCTTCGCCCGCGCCAATCAGTGCGCGGTTGAACGAGTAGCCGCGGGCATCCGCCTCATCCGCCAGCCCGGACAGGTAGGCGGCAACCGCCTCCAGCGGCTGCGGATGCGCGCGAAAACGAATCAGCTGCGGGTGGTTCGTGTACCCGCGAGTCAGACCCCGCAGCACCTTCTGCGCCAGCAGAGTTTCACGCCAGCAGGCGACCAGGGCGCGCCGATCGAGCAGACAGGGGTGAAGGGACCAAATGCGCACGCCTAGCCCTGCGCTTCTGCCGCATGTACCTCAGCGGCATTTTCGCCAGCCGATTCTGCGCCCGCGTGCTCGTCGCTAAAGTGCAGGAAGCTCTTGAGCACCAGCTCGCGCACCGAGTGCAGCAGGGTATCGCGCGGATGCTGCTCCTGCGTACCGCGTGCCGTGGCGGCAGCCTCGTCGTACTCGGGCCAGGACAGCAGCATAGCAAGAGCCGCCACGATCTGACCCACGGCAAGCTCACCATCGCTCGCCGACGCAAAACCCGCCGTCTCGGTGGAGAGCAGCTGGGTGCGGCACAGGCCCGAACCGGCACGCAACAAAATGACGCTGGGATGCTCGGCGCCGGGGCGGCCGTGGCGTTCCTCGGTGACGTCCTCGGCGACCTCCAGGTGTGCGGTAAGGAGCGCCTCATCGTCCATGGCGGCGAGGCGGTCGTAGCGGCGCACGGACTCGGTGAGGGCGCGGGCGATGGGCTGCTGAATCGGGTAGGTGATCTCCTCGAAACGCTGCAGGGGATCGGTCGCACCTGCCGCGGTCGCCTCGGTCGGGCGGCGCAGCCAAATCATGCCGAAACCAATAGAATGAACGTTCCGGGAAGCGAAGTCGTTCAGGTACGCCACATAGGTCTGCTCGTAGTGGCTGCGGTCGCGGTTCTCGCTCGCATCCTTCAGCCAGGTTTCCGCGTAGGAGGCGGGGGTCAGCGCCTCACGCTGAATGAACCACGCCTCCGCACCACCGTCGGCAACCCAGGCGCGCGGACGCTCATCCCACGGACGCGGTGCTTCCGGGTCCGCCGAGTCGCGAATAATCTCCCAGTTGCCCAGCATCTGCGCGCGGCCACCGGGCACCAGCACCGACGGCAGCTGACGCACCATCGTGCTCACAATTTCGTCACCGGGCAGACCGCCGTCACGGTAAGTGAACTGCTCCTCGGCGCTCTCACCGGCAACGCGCGGGGTAATCACGAACGGCGGGTTCGATACCACCAGGTCAAAAAGCTCACCGGCGACCGGCTCCAGCAGGGAACCCATGCGTAGGCTCACGCGCGCCTGCGGGTTCTGCGGGTCAATGTTGAGCGCCTGCGCGTTCAGCATCAGGTTAAAGCGGGTGAAGGCCAGGGCACGCTCCGAAATATCGGTAGCGGTCACATGCTCGGCGTGGGCGAGCAGATGGAAAGTCTGAATACCGCAGCCGGTACCCACATCCAGGGCACGCTTGACGGGGGTGCGCTCGGTAATCTGCGCCAGAGTCAGGGAGGCGTGACCGATGCCGAGCACATGATCCTTACGGAGTACACCGGGGCGCTGATGCGCGCCCAGGTCGGCGGCAACAAAGATTTCGGTGCCGTCGTCGGCGGCGTGCGGGCGCAGGTCAACGCTGGCGGTCCAGCGATTTGCCGCATCGCGCTCAATCAGCGCGGCATTCTCGAAATCAACCAGGGTATCTGCAAAAACCTCGGTTGCCTCAGCCTCAGTCAGCGGGCGAGCCAGCAAGAAAAACGCCAGCAGGCGCGCCAGGTTCTTCTCACCTGCGCTGTAATCGCCGCGCAGAACATGCTCCACACGCCACAGGCCCGGAACCACCTGGTCACGAGCCATCGCCTCAGCCGCCTCAACACCCAGCAGCTCCTGCACAGCGTCATAGCTGTAATTCAACGCCAGCAGGCGTTCACGGATGCGGGTCAGACGGGCGTAATCATCGCTGCGGGGAGCATCCGCAACGGCGGCGTACTCGGGGGCGAAAGTGGCGGCAGAAATAGTCATGCACACCATTCTACGCACCCGCCGCATCTGCCCGGGCGCGCCCACCGCGTACAGGCGGCAGCGCAATGACACAGCCTCGACCCACCCACTGACCAAAACCGTCACTTACCGCAAGAGTGCCCACCCCATCGCATACACTGAAACCATGAGTAACCTGTACCCCGATGAAAGCATCAGCGTCGACAAGTGCTGGGAGCGTCTGCACGCGAACACTCTCGGCCGCCTCATCCTCACTGACGGCCAGCACGTCGATGTGCTGCCCGTGCTCTACGCCGTCGCCAGCCAAGACGACAAGCAGGAAATCTATATCCGCACCACCCGCGGCAACAAGTTCTCCTCCGTGGTGGTCAGCCGCCGCGTCGCCTTCGAAATCGACGAAACCCTCGAAGACGGCATCCGCTCCGTCATCGTGGTCGGTATCGCCCACTGGCTGCCGCCGGAAATGACCCCGCAGATTGTGCGCACCTTCGACCTGCCCGACTCCGAAACCCACGAAATGCAGTGGGTGCGCATCGCGCCGCAGACCGTGTACGGTCGCGAATACCCGTTGCTGCCCGCATACCTGGACGGCACCCATCCCGACTCGGACACCCTCACCAGCTAGAAACGCAGGTGAGCGGGTGCGGTGCGCCCCAGCACCCGCCCCCATGTACCCCGTGCACACACCACCGCTCCGGTACCGTATGATGTACCGAGTACCCTGCGCGCTCATGCAAGCTCAACACGCCCGGTCCTCATCAACCAGAACCGTGCCAGCTCGCCTCGCGCCGGGTCACCGCGCGCTCGCCGCATGAAACGCACCGAGCGCACCACATCAACCCAACATAAACTACACCCCCACCGATCACCTCACCCGCGTACACCACAACCAGTCGGCGCCCACAAGCGCCAGCGTAGGTTATGGTTGAATACGTAGCTTTTCAACACACAGATAGAGGAGTGCCGTGCCCGCTCAGGCAAAGAACGGAAAAGCCCTGCTGATTGTGGAGTCTCCCTCCAAGGTCAAAACCATCAGTAGCTACCTCGGCGAGGACTACCTTGTCGACTCGTCCATGGGCCATATCCGCGACCTTCCGCAGCCCTCCGAACTGCCCGAGAACCTCAAGAAGAGCCCCGTCGGCAAGTTCGCTGTCAACGTTGAAGAGAACTTCGAACCCTACTACGTGGTCAACCCCGACAAGAAGAAAAAGGTCGCCGAACTCAAGCGCAAGCTCAAAGAAGTAGACGCGCTCTACCTGGCAACCGATGGTGACCGCGAAGGTGAAGCCATCGCATGGCACCTGAAGGAAGTCCTCAAGCCCAAGGTACCCGTCTACCGCATGACCTTCCCCGAAATCACCCGGGAAGCCATTCAGCGTGCCTTCGGCGAACTGCGCGACATCGACCTGCACCTGGTCGACGCACAGGAAACCCGCCGCATCCTCGACCGCATCTACGGTTACGAAATTTCCCCCGTACTCTGGCGCAAGGTCGGCCGCGGCCTCTCCGCAGGCCGCGTGCAGTCCGTCGCAACCCGCCTCGTGGTTGAGCGCGAACGCGAACGCATGGCATTCGTTGCCGCCAACTACTGGGACCTGACCGGACGCTTCCTGACCGCAGCCTCCGAGGGCTTTGACGCCAAGCTGGTCGCCGTAGACGGTCAGCGGATCGCCACCGGCAAGGACTTCGCAGACAACGGCACCCTCAACACCTCCAAGGTCACCCACCTGAACGAGGAAGCCGCCCGCGCGCTCGCCGCAGCCCTGCAGTCCGCCGCGTTCTCGGTGCGCTCCGTTGAGACCAAGCCGTACAAGCGCCGCCCGGCAGCGCCGTTCACCACCTCCACCCTGCAGCAGGAAGCCGCACGTAAGCTGCGTTTCTCCTCCCGCGTGACCATGCAGGTGGCGCAGCGCCTCTACGAGAACGGTTACATCACCTACATGCGTACCGACTCGGTGGCACTGAGCGAGCAGGCTATCTCCGCCGCACGCCGCCAGGCATCCGAGCTGTACGGCGCAGAGTTCGTGCCCTCCGCACCGCGCGTGTACACCTCCAAGAGCAAGAACGCGCAGGAAGCCCACGAGGCAATCCGCCCCGCGGGTGACACCTTCCGCACCCCGGACGCTGTGCGCAGCGCCCTGTCCAATGACGAGTTCCGCCTCTACGAGCTGATTTGGAAGCGTACCGTCGCCTCCCAGATGGCTGACGCGACCGGTTCCACCGCCTCCGTGCGTCTGGGCGCCGTGGCATCTAACGGCCAGGACGCCGAGTTCGCTGCATCCGGCACCGTCATCACCTTCCGCGGCTTCCTCGCCGCCTACGAGGAGGGCGTTGACGCATCCCGCGTGGCTGAGCGTGAGGCGAAGGACGCTGAGAAGCGCCTGCCGAACCTGACCACCGGTGAGGAACTGACCGCCGAGGCTATTGAGCCCGCCGGTCACGAGACCCTGCCGCCCCCGCGCTACACCGAGGCCTCCCTCGTGAAGACCCTGGACGAGCTGGGCATTGGCCGCCCGTCCACCTACGCGGCGGTTATTTCGACCATCATGGACCGCGGATACGTGAACGTTCGTTCTGGTTCGCTGATTCCGTCCTGGACCGCGTTCTCGGTGGTGCGCCTGCTCGAATCCAGCTTCGGTCCCTACGTGAACTACGAGTTCACCGCGCAGATGGAAGAAGACCTCGACCGCATCGCACGCGGCGAGGAGTCCCGCGTCGAGTGGCTGGGTGAGTTCTACTTCGGCGGCGGCTCCAAGCGCGGCCTGAAGCCCATCGTCGACAACCTCGGCGAGATTGACGCCCGCAGCATCAACTCCATCCCGATTGCGGACGGCATTGTGCTGCGTGTGGGTAAGTTCGGCCCCTACCTGGAGGCTGAAGGCACCCTCGACACCGAGACCGGCGAGCTGACCGAACCGGTCCGCGCGAACGTACCCGCCGACCTGGCACCGGACGAACTGACCGAAGCGAAGGCACGCGAACTGCTCGAACAGGGCAAGTCCGACGGTCGCGTGCTCGGCGTGGACCCCGCCACCGGCCGCCAGATTGTGGCTCGCGACGGACGCTTCGGTCCCTACGTCACCGAGGTTATCGAGGAGATGACCGAGGAGCAGATTCAGGCGTACCTGGACGCGCAGCCGACCGAGTACTACAAGAACGGCAAGCCCAAGCCGAAGAAGAAGCCGAAGCCCGAGAAGCCGCGCACCGCGTCCCTGTTCAAGTCCATGGACCTGGCAACCGTGACCCTCGAGCAGGCGCTGCAGCTGATGAGCCTGCCGCGCGTGCTCGGTACCGACGCTGAGGGCGTGGAGATTACCGTGCAGAACGGCCGCTTTGGCCCGTACCTGAAGAAGGGCACGGACTCCCGCTCGATTGGCAGCGAGGATGAGATCTTCACGATTACGCTGGAGCAGGCGCTGGAGATTTACTCCCAGCCGAAGCAGCGCGGTCGTGCGGCGGCTAAGCCTCCGCTGGCGGAGCTGGGCGTGGACCCGGTCAGCGAGAAGAAGATCGTGGTGAAGGACGGCCGCTTTGGCCCGTATATCACCGACGGTATTACGAACATTACGGTTCCGCGTGCGGAGTCGGTCGAGTCGCTGACCCACGAGCGTGCGGTGCAGCTACTGGCTGACAAGCGTGCGAAGGGCCCGGTCAAGCGTAAGACCGCCGCGAAGAAGACCACGACCGCCAAGAAGACTAGCACTGCTAAGAAGACTACGACTCGTAAGACTGCGGCGAAGTCTACTACCGCGAAGAAGACGACCACTCGTAAGACCGCGGCAAAGAAGACCGCCGAGTAGCGTTTCTGCTTGAAGGCGCAGGATGCGTCCCGAACCCCCGCGCGGGGGAGGGGCGCCTCCTGCGCCTTTTGCGTGCCCTAGCTTTTGAAGCCGGGCGCGTTTTTGTGCTCGTGCTGTGTTTTTATGCCCGTGCTGTGCTGATGCTGGGCATCCGCCCGGATTGTTTGCGGAGTGAGCCGCGCCTCTGACAGACTGGAAGAGGCGCCGCACCTGCGGTACCGCACACAGACAATATCCCGCCGCGGGGCGGGGGAGGGGAGCGCACCATGCGCCTGGGAGTTCTGGATGTCGGGTCGAATACGGTTCACCTGCTGCTGATTGACGGTAGCCCTGGAGCGCGCCCCGAACCGTACGCGTCGCATAAGATTCCGCTGCAGCTCGTGCAGTACCTCGACGCTGAGGGCAACATTTCGCAGGAGGGCGCGGACGCGCTGACCCGCTTCGTGACCAGTGCCCGCGATTTCGCGATTGAGAATGAGGCGGAGGACCTACTGGCGTTCTCCACGAGCGCTATCCGTGAGGCGGGTAATGGCGCATCAGTGCTGCAGCAGGTACGTGAGCAGACCGGTGTGAGCCTGAACGGTATTTCGGGTGACCAGGAGGCGGCGATTACGTACTTTGCGGTGCGCCGCTGGCAGGGCTGGGGCGCGGGCCGCATCCTTGATTTTGATATTGGTGGCGGTTCTTTTGAGTTTTCGATTGGTACGAACGCCATGCCTGATGCTGCGATGAGCGTGCCGCTGGGTGCGGGTCGTCTGACTCGTGAGTTTTTTGATGTGCAGCCGCCGAAGCCGAAGCAGGTGAAGCGTCTGCGTAAGTATGTGCGTGAGCAGATCGCCCCGGTGGCGGAGAACCTGTTGCAGTATGGCACGCCGGATATGACGGTGGGTACGTCGAAGACGTTCCGTTCGTTGGCGCGTATTTGCGGTGCGGCGCCGTATTCGGCGGGCCCGCATGTGAAGCGTGAGATGCATTTGCAGGATTTGCGCCTGTGGACTCGTCGCATGGAGGCGATGACGGTGTCTGAGCGTGCTGACCTGCCGGGTGTTTCGAAGGCGCGTGCGGAGCAGATGCTGGCGGGCGCTATCGCGGCGGAGGCGGCGATGGAGGCGTTTGGGGTTGAGACGATGCGTGTGTGCCCGTGGGCGCTGCGTGAGGGCCTGATCCTGAAGCGTATTGAGCACCTGGCGGAGGGTACGGGTACTCCGGTCAACCCGAAGACCCTCCTGGGTGCGTAACCGGTGCGTGACGTGGGCGAATAGCCGCAAGTGAACCCCGCAGGCTGGTGTGTAATGGGCACAGCCTGCGGGGTCACCGCATTTCTTTTGTATATAACCCGCCGACAAAGATGTAGGAAAGGAACAATCACCGATGACGAACCAACTACTGTTAGCGCAGGTGCTAGCTGAGGGAATCGAAAATGTACTTACACTAAATAGTTTCTGGCCCGTATTCGTTGTTCCTCTGGCTACCTTTGCTAGCCCATATCTTATCGCGTGGTGGAATGGCCGTAGGGCTGATAAACAGATGGATTTTCCAAGCGTTCTAAGCCGCCTGAATTAGCCCGGTACAAGGAGCTTTTAGAAATTTCTAAGGCTTATAAGGATCTTGTTAATTTTGAAAATGTAGACGCATTGGCAATCGTCTCACCAGAGTATAGAGATATTGAAGAGGCCCGCAAA
>ERZ1674288.97-NODE-97-length-9901-cov-8.250355_pt1 | contig 9901 bp, 6 predicted proteins | sample MGYA00581190_ERZ1674288 | MGnify/ENA primary metagenome ERZ1674288 (study PRJEB41354, sample SAMEA4873332) | human saliva metagenome | biome: human-associated habitat [ENVO:00009003]; feature: mouth environment [ENVO:08000002]; material: saliva material [ENVO:02000036]...
GACCATCCAGATACCCATTTTCTGAATGACTATGGACGTTCGCCTTACTACCACGCTAGCACTCTGGAGCTAAAAAACTCCCCCACAACACAACTTTCTGCACCCAACCGCACTCCTCCACCCGCGCATCCTCAAAGGGCACACAAAAAACCACCCCCTCCGCAGCTTGTCGCCGCAAAGGGGGTGGTTTCTATATAAGCTAGACCAGAAAGCCTAGTGTTACTCAGCAGCCTCAGTGCTGGGCTTGGGGTCTTCGTTCACGCGGTTGCGGATATGCTCCACAATACGTGCCACAGCCTCATCCACAGGCACGCCGTTCTCCTGCTTGTTACCGCGGAAACGGAACGAAACAGCGCCGTGCTCCGCATCCTCACCGCCAGCAATCAGAATGAACGGAACCTTCTCAGTAGACGCAGTACGAATCTTCTTGGTGAAGCGATCCGAACCGTAATCCACCTCAACACGCACGCCGTGCGCACGCAGCTTATCCGCGATCTCGGTCATGTAGTCGTTGAACGCCTCAGCCACCGGAACACCAATAACCTGAACCGGCGACAGCCATGCCGGGAACGCACCCGCATAGTGCTCAGTCAGCACACCCAGGAAGCGCTCAATCGAGCCGAACTTCGCCGAGTGAATCATGACCGGCTCCTGCACGGTGCCGTCAGCAGCCTGGTACTCCAGACCGAAACGGCTCGGCTGGTTGAAATCATACTGAACGGTCGACATCTGCCAGGTACGGCCAATCGCGTCCTTCGCCTGAACCGAAATCTTCGGGCCGTAGAACGCAGCTCCACCGGGATCCGGGACGAGCTCCAGGCCGGTCTCCTTCGCAACCTGCTCCAGAACCGCGGTAGCCTCCTCCCACTGCTCATCAGTACCGATGAACTTGTCCTTCTTATCGCCCTCAGTGTCGCGGGTGGACAGCTCAAGGTAGAAGTCAGTCATGCCGAAGTCCTCAAGCAGGCTCAGCATGAACTTCAGCAGGTGACGCACCTCGTCCGGTGCCTGCTCCTTCGTCACATACGAGTGCGAGTCGTCCTGAGTAATCATGCGCACGCGGGTCAGACCCTGCAGCACGCCGGACTTCTCGTCACGGTACACGGTGCCGAACTCGAAGAAACGTAGCGGCAGCTCACGGTACGAACGGCCACGAGAACGGTAAATCTCGTTGTGCATCGGGCAGTTCATAGCCTTCAGACGGTAGTGACCGTTATCCAGCTCCATGGGCGGGAACATGCCATCCGCATAGTACGGAAGGTGACCGGAAGTGTAGAACAGATCTTCCTTCGAAATGTGCGGGGTGCTGACGTACTGGAAACCCTCCTGAATGTGGCGGGTACGCACGTAGTCTTCCATCTCGCGCTTAATCACGCCACCCTTAGGGTGAATCACCGGCAGGCCGGGGCCAATGTTCTTCGGGAAGGAGAACAGGTCCAGTTCACGGCCCAGGCGGCGGTGGTCGCGGCGCTCCGCCTCAGCGATGCGCTCCTTGTACGCCACCAGCTCTTCCTTAGTCGGCCATGCGGTACCGTAAATACGCTGCAGCATGGGGTTCTTCTCAGAACCACGCCAGTACGCGCCACCGGCACGCATCAGGGCGTAACCGTTAGCGATCAGCTTGGTGTTCGGCAGGTGCGGGCCGCGGCAGAGGTCCTTCCAGACGGTCTCGCCGGTCTTCGGGTGCACGTTGTCGTAGATGGTGATTTCACCCTCGCCGACCTCCACGGATGCGCCCTCGGCAGCATCCGCACCAGAACCGGGGCCCTGGGTCAGGGAGAGCAGCTCCAGCTTGTACGGCTCGTTCGCCATCTCAGCAACAGCCTCATCGTGGGTGACCACGCGGCGGCGGAACAGCTGACCGGACTTGATGATCTTAATCATCGACTTCTCGATCTTCTTCAGATCTTCCGGGGTGAAGGGCTCAGCCACATCAAAGTCAAAGTAGAAGCCGTCAGTAATGTACGGGCCAATGCCCAGCTTGGCGTCCTTACGGTACTCCTGCACCGCCTGCGCCATCACGTGCGCAGCAGAGTGGCGCAGAACGTTCAGGCCGTCCGGCTCGTGAATGAAAACCGGCTCAACGGAATCGCCAGCAGACAGCTCGTGGGAGAGATCAACAAGCACGCCGTTCACGCGTGCCACAACGATCTTCGGGTCGTCAGCGAACAGCTCAGCGGCAGTCTTCGCGGTGACCTCGCGCTCCTCACCAGAAACGCTAATAACAATTGCTGAAGAATCAGCGGCAGACATAAGTCTCCTTAACTCAGGCGCAAGCGTGCCACTCGGGGCGCCGCGGGTGCGCATACTATTCCGCACTGTACTGGTGCACGGACACACACCATCTTACAACGGCTCCCAGCAAACGCTCAGCTTGAGGGCAAACTAGTCCGCATGATGCTCACGCGTATGCTCATACACGTCAACCACAATGTGGCTAATATGGTCGTCCTTCAGACGGTAAATAGTGGTGCGGCCCTGCTGCTCACGGTCAATCACGTGCGCCTCACGCAGGATGCGCAGGTGGTGCGAAGCGAGCGGCTGCGAAATACCCAGGCACGTGTGCAGTTCGCTCACGCTGTGCGGGCGGTGCATCAGATGGTGCGCAATCGCCAGGCGCAGCGGGTTCGCGAGCGCAGAGAAAATCGCCACGGACGGGCCGAACTGTTCCTCCCAGTCCTTGGGGCCGCTGCCTTCGAGGAGAGGCGCGTTGGTGGGCACCTCGTGGGTATGATCCGATGCATGGTCAGTGTGGGTGGTGTTAGTTTCGGTCTGGTCTGTGTGCTGGCTCTGAGTCATAGTATTTTCACCTTATGTACAGGAAAGGGGGCACGTCAAGGAAGTTACGCCTGCACGGCGTGCTTTCTTGAGCGTGCCCCTCTCCCCTATGTGCGCTTGTGCTCGCTGATGCGTCCGGCTAGCGGTTAGCGACTGCCACCTGCAGGTAACCCTCAGCGGACTTTACGCCCTTGTCGGTCACTGCGCGGTAACGGACCAGCGGTGCGAAGCCCTGCTTGGACTTTGCAGAAACCGCGATGCCCTGGGTGCCGTCCGGCAGGGTCACCACGCGGTAGGTGCCGTACTCGTCGCTGTATGTGCTGACGACCTGGCCGCGCTGGTTCAGCAACTCCAGCTTCTTGACGGTCTCGCCGCGGCTGTATGCGCCGAAGGATGCCTCGTCGTTGTTCAGGACCGCCACGTTCTGGGTGGTGCCCGAGTACAGGGAGACGGAGTCCTCACGCGCGATGGGGCTGTTCTTGTCCACCACGTGCACCTTCAGCGGGATCGAGTACAGCTGCGCTGCGGAGCCCTTCTTCGCCTTCACATCGGACATGCGGGCCGGTGCCTTGTCGGTGCGGTTCACGGTGATGTTCGTACCGTTATCGCGGCGCAGGTCCCAGGTGGTGCCGGTGACGTCGTGGGTGTTCAGGTCGATCGAGTAGGTGCCGGTCTTGCCGTTGGAGGCAAAACGGATGCCGGTCTCCGCGCTGGAGAACTGGCCGCCAGCAGTGTTGACCTTCTCCTTGTTGACCCAGCGGCTGGGGCGGAAGTTCGGGGTCTGCTCGATTTCCTGGAAGTTGTAGTCACGGGCGTAACGGTAGTTCGGGGAAACCTTGTGCGACTGGTGCACGCTCTGCGCGACTGCAGTCTCGCCGGAGTAGACGGTGGCGTGGTGCTCAGCGGGCTGGTAGATCACGCCGGAGCCGGTGCCGGTCTTGCCGTAGGCGTTCGAGGGGTACTTGAACTTCACTGCCGCCGAAGACTGGTTCACTGCTGCGTTCTGGGTCTCGGCGTCGCTGATGCGTTCCGCCTTGGGGGTGCGCACCGCGGAGCGGCGCACGGTCACAGGGCGTGCAATCTTGTGTGCGTCAGCGTTCGAGTCGGCAGCCTGGTTGTTGCTCTGCGGCAGAACCTGGGTGCCCTCACGGCGTGCAGTGTTCTCAGCGGACTCGGTGTAGTTCACGGGCATCCACTGCACCTGCTGCCAGGGGAACTGGTTGCCGGTGAAGCCGCTGGGAACGAAGCTTGCGAACATTGCCGCCAGCTGCGGGTCTTCCTTGTACACGTTCTTACCCTGGCGGGCGTAGGGCGCGTAGGAGCTTGCCGCCTCCAGGTTGAATGCGTTGGTGAAGAGGTTGTGGTCCGCGAGGATGAAGCCGTACTCCTTCATCGCGGTCAGGATCATGCGGCTGAGCTGGTCGTCGGCGTGGCCGGTGTTTGCCAGGTGCTCTTCCACGTCAAAGCTTGCGGGCAGGAAGCCGCGCTGACCCGCGCGGGGTGCGTTCGGGTACTTGCTCGCGTTAATCTTGCCGTCGGTGCCCTTCGCGGGGAAGGATGCAGTCAGTGCAGCGTAGTCCGCCGCGGTGATGGACACCATGTGGTTGATCTTGCCCGCCTTGAGCTCGTCCACACCAATCTGGGTGAGCTCATTCGCCATGCCCACCACAGAGGAGGTGCCGTTCTTGAGGGTCAGCCAGTAGTTGTCTTCGCCCACGCCGCCGAAGTTCGGCTTAGCGAGCATGTAGCCGCCGGAAGACACGTGGTAGGTTGCCGGGTAGTCAACCGTCACGGGGATGTCCACGGTGCCGCGGGTGCCGGTGGGAATCTTGTAGGTAATCTCGCCGGTTTTTTCGTTGATGGACGCGCCGGGCACGTTCTTCGCCAGGCGGAACTTCGCGCCGCGAGCAATCGGGTAGGAGGTGCGGGCGTTGCCGGACTTCGCATCAATGCTGACGGGTGCCTTGATGGTGACGGTCTGACCTGCGTTGCCGCGGCCGACGTTGTCGTACTGAATCTTGGCGCTCTTGGGGGTGGACGCGTTGCCGCCGCCAACCTGCACGCGGGCGGTGCTGGTGTAGGTCTGGGCGTCTGCATCCTTGACGAACTTGAAGTAGGAGCGCCAGATGCCGGTTGCCTCGTCGTACAGGGCGACGGACTGGTCACCGGAGAGGCCGTGGTCCTCGGCAAGCCACTTCGGGATCGGGATGCCGCCGGTCAGGATGCGCTTGTTCTCCGCGTTGGCGTTGATGCGGTTGTCGCGGGAGACGACCTCGACGTACTCCTGGTGCGGGTTCGCGGAGTTCACGGCGAGGGTCGGGATGTTCTCGTGGCCGCCAACGGTCTGGGCGCGATCCTTCTTCACGGTGCCCGCGTTGATGGCGGTGGTGATGGGGTGGTTACCCGCATCGGCGGAGTATTCGAGGAAGGTGCGGCTGATTTCGCTACTGTTGGCTGCGACGGCTTCGGTGCCGGTGAGCTTCTGCGCTGCGAAGGAGTCGCTGGCGAGCTTGCCGCTCAGGGGCGAGGTGTTCTCGGTGGTGGTCAGCTGCGCCTTGGTGAGGGAGGAGTTGACCGGTGCGAGAGTGTCGATGGTCTGCGCCTGCTGATCGGGGTTCCAGTAGCAGGTCGGACCGGGGGCGACGTTGGTGATGTTCGCGAGGGTCGGCACGGTGCGGTAGCCTGCGTCAACGCAGGTGGTACCGGAGACATTGCGGGTGGAGGCGGTTGCACCGAAGGTCGCGGGGAGGTTCGCGCCGGTGATGACGGTTGCCAGTGCTGCGGAGGCAGCGATGGTGGCACGGCGGCGGTTTGCCGAACGCTGTGCCGGGTTTTTGGATGCAGTTATGGTCATGTTTTTCTTCCGTTCGTGTCGGCTTGTTTGAGTGAGTGCGTTTGTATGAACAAACACGGACGTGAGTGAAATATGCATCTGAGGGTGTGCCCGGGTGGGTCCTGATCTTCTGGCAGGAATTCTCAGGAAACTCTCAGATAATCCCCATACCCTACATAGTCTTTTGGGCGAACGCAAAACGAGTTTGTGATTCGGGGCACTGATTTTTTGCTAAAGGTTCAGGTTTAGAGTCACATTTCTTTACACCCGCGTGCACTGATAGATGTTCAGGCTTTCGAAATTTGCACCGCGGTGTTTAGGCTTTATTCCTAGTCAGGCGAGGGCAACTTGAGAAAAACGAAAAACGCGCACGGAAAACTAAACCTTCAACCTCAAAGTTCCCGGAATGACGCGCCAAAACCTTCTGTTGAATTTCTCACACGTGCCCACAATTTGGAATTCTGCACTCTGGGTAGATATGGTCTCAGTCACTGAAACAGGGGGTTTCGTGTGCTCAACCGACAGCTTTTGGGCCAGATCTGCAGTCGGGGCACATGCATTGCTTCACCTCCACAGACCCACAAAACCCACCCAAAACCCTAAAATTTAGCTCAAAGTTTAAAGTTTTCATGTGTTTAACAGTGCGTAACCATACATTCGCCACACTCCCCCACTCAAGGCACTCTCCGCTGCGCACTAGAGGAATCCCAAGCCGCTCACCGGGAGCTTTAGAAGGCATAGAAACACCCCGCATGCGCCTCAAAAACACATGCGGGGTGCATAAGTATTCATTTATAGGTGCCTTCCAGTGCACCCAATAGCAGGTGCCGCACCCGCCTCCGTGGGTTCAGGTGGGTTCAATAGCGGTTACTCACAGAGCTACCGAATAGCTACAGCGCACCCGCCTCCGAGCAGACATTCACCAGCTCACCAATACCCTCAATACGGGTGCGCACCGTCTGCCCCGGCTTCAACCACTGACGCGGATGCAGCGACAGCCCAACCCCGGCGGGCGTACCGGTTGCCACCAGGTCACCCGGCTCCAGGGTCATAAACCGAGAAATATAGGACAGCAGCTGCGCCGGAGTGAACACCATATCCGCCGTCGTGCCGCGCTGACGCACCACGCCGTCCACCTCGCAGACGAGCTCCAGACCGGCAACCGGGTCAACCTCATCGGCGCTCACAATCACCGGACCAAACGGAGTCATCGCGTCCCAGTTCTTGCCCTGGAACCACTCCGAAGAACGGCCCTGCCAGTCACGCACCGACACATCATTCATGACCGTGTAACCCATCAGGGCATCAAGCGCCTGCTCCTCCGTGGCGTTACGCAGGCGAGCGCCCACGACCAGGCAGAGCTCAACCTCCCAGTCGACCTTCGTACTGCCGGTGCCGTCATCGGCGGGCATGCGGATCTGCTCGCCGGGACCAATCAGGGCGTTCGGGAACTTCGCAAACAGTGCCGGGTACTCGGGCACCTCAAGGTTCATTTCTGCGGCGTGGTCTCGGTAGTTCAAGCCGGCGCACACGATTTTGCCGGGCTTATCCAGCGGGCGAATAAACGGCAGGGAGTTCCACAGTTCCTCGCCGTGACCCATGACGGTCGCGCCGTTCTCCTTCAGGATTGCCACGGCGTTCTTCGGGTCGCCAAAGTTCAGGCGGAACCGGCTGTAGAAATTCAGTAGCGGGCTGAGCTTCGCCGGAAGCTCGTACACGGTCTCCTCAAAGAAGCAGACCGCGCGGCTGCCCTTCGAGTCTTTAATCTGTGCCCAACGCATGGATGCTCCTTCGCTTCAGGTGGGGATATATCGAATTAAGGTACGGATAAAAGTCAGAAATAAAACAACCTAGTGAAAGCCGTTTTGGGCGTACACTTCAACGATGGCGTCTTCCAGGTCTTCCATGAGCAGGGCGGGGTTCGCGTCCTGCGCCGCGCCAACCGTGGCGGGGTCCAGGTCCATGCCGAGGGCACGGTACACATCCGCGGTGACCGCCCGCAGCGGCGCAGAATCAGAGACCACGATGCCGGTGCTGAACCACCAGCCGCCGGTCACCACGCGCTGGGCGGTGCCGACCAGCTTAATGCGGCCACCACCTGCGGAGGCGGGAAGCTGCGCGTGCACCGAATACTCGCCGGGGCAGTACTCCCCCGGAATCTCGCCCATGCGCGCATCCACGCCGACCTCGCGCAGTGCCTGCGCGTACATGGAGCCGAACAGTTCGTAGCGTAGGGTGTTGCCGCTGCGGGCGTCGGAAGCGGGCTGAAAATGGTCCACGACCAGGCACCCCTGATGGTACGCGGCGGCATGCCCGCCAACCTTGCGCACCAGCACCTCAAAGCCGTGCTCGGCGCACGCCGCGGACGCCTCCGCGAAGCCGGGGTTCAGCTCGTCACGGCGGCCGAACGCGACCGTCGGGTTCGGCTGATACATGCGCAAAGTGGCTTCACGCTTGCCGGTTGCCACCTCGCGGAGCATCTGCACCGTCTGGTCGTGGTGAATGAGGATATCGCCGGACTCTGCACCGGTCTCTCGAATAATCTGCACGTTCCTATTTTACGGTTACGCTCGCCACAGCTCCCACGTCTCCCCACAATGCGAAAACGCCCACCCGGGTAGCTAAAACCTAGTAATCCCCCACCCCCTCCGCTAGGGTAGAAGAAAGACCCAAAACACCTTGGAGAATGCCGTGCATCAGGACCAGCACATCACCGCCCAAACCACCGCGCTACCCCGCGTCAGCACTGAACAGCGCACCAACCCGGCGCTGACCGAGCCGCAGCCGCTCGGCGCATTCCCCGCCGGGTTCCTCTTCGGAGGCGCCACCGCCGCCAACCAGTTCGAGGGCGCCTGGAACGAAGACGGCAAGGGCCCCAGCCTGCAGGATGTGCTGCCCGCCGGCGGCCTGCACCCGCGCACCGCAGAACCCACCGAGGACAACCTCAAGCTGGAAGGCATCGACTTCTACCACCGCTACCGCGAAGACATCGCCCTGCTCGCGGAGATGGGTTTCAAGGTCTTCCGCTTCTCCATCGCCTGGTCGCGTATCTTCCCCCGCGGCGACGAAGAAACCCCGAACGAGGCGGGCCTCGCCTTCTACGACCGCGTGCTCGACGAGCTCGAAAAGCACGGCATGGAACCGCTCATCACCCTCAGCCACTACGAAACCCCGCTGCACCTGGTCGAACAGTACAACGGCTGGACCAGCCGCGAGCTCATCGGCTTCTACGAGCGCTACGCCCGCACCGTGTTCGCCCGTTACGGCAAGCGTGTGAAGTACTGGCTGACCTTCAACGAAATCAACTCTATGCTGCACCTGCCGTTCATGTCCGGCGGTATTAACACCCCGGCGGATCAGCTCAGCGACGCCGACCTGTACCAGGCGATGCACCACGAGCTGGTCGCCTCCGCACGCGCCACCGCTGCGGCACGCGAACTGGCACCCGGCGCGCAGATCGGCTGCATGATTCTTGCCATGCCCACCTACCCGCTCACCCCCGACCCCGCCGACGTGCTCGCCGCCATGCAGACGGAACAGGCGAACTTCGCGTTCGGTGACGTGCACGTGCGCGGCGCATACCCCGGCTACTTCCTGCGTGCCCTGCGTGAGAAGGGCGTGGAGCTGAACATCACCGAACAGGACCGCGAGGATCTGAAGAATACCGTGGATTTCGTGTCGTTCAGCTACTACATGTCCACCTGCGCGACCGGCGACCCGGCACGAGGCGAGCGCGGCGAGGGCAACATCCTCGGCGGCGTGGCGAACCCGACCCTATCTGCCAGCGAATGGGGCTGGCAGATTGACCCGACCGGCCTGCGCGTGGTCCTCAACCAGTATTGGGACCGCTGGCAGAAGCCGCTATTCATCGTGGAGAACGGCCTGGGTGCCCGCGACGAACTGGTCGAAGTGAACGGTGAGCTCACCGTGGAGGATGACTACCGCATCGACTACCTGCGCCAGCACCTGCACGCGGTACGCGAGGCGATTGAGGACGGCGTGAACGTGCTCGGCTACACCACCTGGGGTTGCATCGACATGATTAGCGCCTCCACCGCGCAGATGTCCAAGCGCTACGGGTTCATCTACGTGGACCGCAACGACGACGGCACCGGCACCCTGGCGCGCTACCGCAAGAAGTCCTTCCACTGGTACCGCGAGGTGATTGCCAGCAACGGCGCGGAGCTGTAACTGGTAAGGCTCTAGACCCTGAAAGCCGAGAAAATCCCGGCGCGCTAAACTCACAGCGCGTGAAATTCAGTAACAGAAAGCCCCCGAGACTCTGAATCC
>ERZ1674288.101-NODE-101-length-9719-cov-3.411631_pt1 | contig 9719 bp, 6 predicted proteins | sample MGYA00581190_ERZ1674288 | MGnify/ENA primary metagenome ERZ1674288 (study PRJEB41354, sample SAMEA4873332) | human saliva metagenome | biome: human-associated habitat [ENVO:00009003]; feature: mouth environment [ENVO:08000002]; material: saliva material...
TCTTTGCAACAGACAGACATGTCACAGATATATACCCACCTTCTTGATGACTGTGATCTTCTATTTCTTCTGTAAAGGATTGGTCCTGCAAATAACGATGAGGGACTACTGGTCCTTCAATATAACCGAGTATCTCTCCATCTTTTTCAGCCACTAAAAAACTAGTCTTAATCTCTTTTAAGTGTGCTTCAAAGACAGATCGAGGTATGGCTTCTTCAATTGAGAAATTCTCTAATTCAATCTCTAAAATACGGTCTAAATCACTCAGTCTAGCTTGTCGAATAATCATAGTTCCTCCTGATAAAAAGGATTCTTCCAGCACATAAGAAAATTAACTTCATTTCCGACTCCCAGATCTACTATTCCTTGCTCTATAAATTCATTCATCTCAAAATAAGACAGCAATTCATCTTTACAGACCAGATAAATAGCTGGACTATTTTGTTGAAGAGCAACTTGTTTCATGGCTGCGAGCAACAAGGTTCCAAATCCTTGCCCTTGATAATTCGGATGAACAGATAAAGCATCAATAACAAGATTTCCATTACTAATAGCTTCTCCATCTGCCATCTCTACTATCCATCTACTTACTGAGGATGTAGCAAAATCTGTCGCTGAAATATAAGCGACTACCTGATCATCCAAACTAGCTAAGAGAAACGTATCCGCATGTTTGCGGATACGTTCTTCTATTATTTCTCTATTCATTATTTCGCGAGAGCTTGATGTACAATCAGATATCAAGCAAATTTGCTCCATATCTGATTGCATGGCTTCTCGAATTTTAATTGGAAATTCCATGGTATTCCTTACTGAACATTACTTGTCAAATTTGACAAGAGACGTTCGAATGAGTATTCATATGATTGAATGTCACCTGCTCCCATAAAGACGTATACAGCATTGTCATGGTCTAGGAGAGGAGACACATTTTCAACAGTGATAACTTGATGTTTTTTATCAATCTTGGCTGCTAAATCCTCAACCTTAACATCACCATGGTCAACTTCGCGAGCTGATCCATAGATTTGTGCTAGGTAAACTGCGTCAGCCTGATTCAAGGCCTGTGCAAAATCATCCAACAAAGCAATTGTACGAGTAAAAGTATGCGGTTGGAAAATAGCAACGATTTCCTTGCTTGGGTATTTTTGACGTGCAGCATCTAGAGTTGCAATGATTTCAGTTGGGTGATGCGCAAAATCATCGATAATGACTGTATCGTTAACAATCTTTTCTGTAAAGCGACGCTTAACGCCTCCAAAAGTATTCAAGTGTTCACGTACCAAATCCAAGTCAAAGCCAGCAGTATAAAGCAAACCAATTACTGCTGTTGCATTCATGATGTTGTGGCGACCAAAAGTTGGAATGTGGAATTGACCCAATTCTTGACCACGGAAGTGAACTGTAAAGGTTGAACCTGTAGTAGAACGAAGTAAATCACTAGCTACAAAGTCATTGTTGTCTGCTTCAAAACCATAATAATAGATTGGAGCATTTGCCGTAATCTTACGCAACTCAGCATCTTCACCGTAGACAAACAAACCTTTGGTGATTTGTTTAGCATAATCATTGAAGGCATTGAAGACATCCTCTAAGCTTGTGAAATAGTCAGGATGGTCAAAGTCGATATTAGTAATAATAGAGTATTCTGGGTGATATGGCATGAAATGACGTTCGTACTCGTCTGATTCGAAGACAAAATACTTGGCATTTTCAGAACCACGACCTGTACCATCTCCAATTAGATAGCTAGTATCAGTGATGTGGGACAAAACGTGAGAAAGCATACCTGTTGTTGAAGTCTTACCGTGTGCTCCGGCAACACCCATGCTGATAAAGTCACGCATAAAGCTACCAAGAAACTCATGATAACGTTTATAGCTTAGCCCATTCTTGTCTGCATAGGCAATTTCAACATTGTTGTCTGGACGAAAGGCATTCCCAGCGATGATTTCTAAATCCCCTTGAAGATTGTTTTCATCAAAAGGCAAAATTTTGATACCTGCTTGCTCCAATCCACGTTGTGTAAAGTAATACTTCTCAACGTCAGATCCTTGGACCTTATGCCCCATTTGGTGCAACATCAAGGCCAAGGCACTCATCCCTGATCCTTTAATTCCGATAAAATGATAGGTTTTTGCCATCTTTTTCCCCTTTACTCTGTCATATTTGTCAAGTTCAACTCTTGAGCAATTTTACGTTCTTTTTCTGATTGATTTTCTTTTTTGTTATAAATCTGGCTTTTCTTTAAAAAATCATAATTATTTTTCTTTGATCCCAGATGCTCTTCTTTGCTTGTCTGTTGCATTTGAGGAGCAATTTCAGCCAAAATATAATGTTTCTGAGTTAGTTTGTCACTAAATTTTGCTAGCTCCCCAGGATTTTCCTTTTGGAATGGAGCTGTTGGCTGATTTGCCTGTCTTACTACATTATTTGAAGGTTTATAACGTTTCGTAAAACTAACATCTTGAGTCAAATATTTTGCTGAACGTTTCCGTTTTAGATCAGCTCTTGCTTCTTCACGAGCAAGTTCAGCATAGGATTTTTCCTTCTTTTCAGGTAGCTTATCTGATGCTTGAACCGGTGACTTTTTTTCGGTAGTAATTGGTGACCATTCCAAGTAGTTTTTGTCCTGGTAGTCTCCCTTGATATTACTGATGAGATCCGACTCATCATATAAATCCATAAATGGCATCTCTGTCAGTATGATCTCATCATCTGACACTATTGGAAATCGTACTTGTTTCATTTTTATTCCCTTTCAATACTCCATTATAACGTAAAGTCTTGATTTTTCAAGTCTTGGCTTCAGAAATTCCTAATATTTCTTGAATTTCAGTAAGTGTGAGACTTCCACGAGACTCTGTTCCATCCAATACTTCTGAGACCAGATTTCTTTTCTGTTCCTGCAACTCTTGAATTTTCTCCTCGATTGTACCTCTAGTTACCAGACGATAAACCTCAACAGCTTGTTCTTGTCCCATACGGTGGGCCCGGCCAATAGCCTGCGATTCAACTGCCGGATTCCACCATAAGTCTACCAGAATAACTGTATCCGCACCAGTTAGATTGAGACCAACTCCACCAGCTTTTAGAGAAATCAAAAACACATCGCGCTCACCTTGGTTAAAAGCCTTGGTCATTTCTTGACGCTCCTGTGATGGTGTAGAGCCAGTAATCTTAAAGGAAGTTAAGCCAAGCTGAGGCAACTCCTTTTCGATACGATCAAGCATTCCCCTAAATTGAGAGAAGATGAGTACACGATGATTTCCCTCAGCAATTTGACTTAGTAGATCTCGTAAACTATCAAGCTTCCCGCTATCTCCCTTATAATCTTCCATAAATAGAGCTGGAGTATCACAAATCTGGCGAAGACGCATGAGTCCTGTTAAAATTTCAACTCGATTTCGTTGAAATTCTGCATCGGTCACTTGTCCCAAACGCTCTTGCATCTGTTGAAGTTGAGCTAGATAGATAGCTTTTTGCTGGTCCTCCAGTTCATTTTTATAAACGACTTCTATCAGATCAGGTAACTCTGTAAGAACATCCTCTTTTTTTCGACGCATGACAAATGGTTTGATAAACTGTGCCACTCTTTCAGCAGGCAATTTCATAAAGTCTTTTTTTGCTGGCAAAAGTCCTGGCAATACAATCTGAAAGATAGACCATAATTCCCCTAGATTATTTTCAATTGGTGTTCCGGAAAGAGCAAAAACTGATGGAACCACAAACTTTCTCAAAATCTTAGCAATTTTGGTTTGGGCATTTTTCATCACTTGTGCTTCATCTAGAAATAGAAAATCAAAAGATAAATTTCGATAGATTTCACTATCCTGACGGAAAGTGGCATAACTGGTCACATAGACCTGATGTTTTTCTGCTAAAATAGTCTCGCGATAAGGTTTCAATCCATGTACGACAGCCACATCCAAATTCGGTGCAAATTTTTTAAATTCATCAGCCCAATTATAGATGAGACCAGATGGAGCAAGAATCAAGACACGGCTATTCTCCTGAAGTTGGCTACTTAAAAAGGCGATGGCTTGTAAGGTTTTTCCAAGTCCCATATCATCAGCTAAAATTCCACCAAATCCATAATGGTCTAACATCTGAAGCCATTGAATCCCTTTTTTCTGATAATCCCTGAGTTGGGCTCGAATATCTAGGGACTTCATCGGAAAATCCTCTGGATGCGTTAAATGATGCGCCAAATGACGAAATTCATCAGTAAAAGTAACTTGGTCCTGGTCCTTAAACAGATGAGATATGGTATAAGCTAAAGACTTGCGAGCCTGGAAAGCAGTACTCTCTATCTCATCAATTCCTAATTCCTCTAAATCTTGACGAATACGTTTTGTCTGTTCATCAAAATAATAGACCTGATCAGACGAGCTAATATAATAGTCCTGCTTGGCAACGAGAGCTTTCATTGCTCGATTGATTTCTTCTTGATCAATATCCTGAAAATCAAATTGAATTTCTAAAAGGCTTCCCTTGGATGATATCTGAACTTGAGGTTTTTGAATCTGATAAAGATCTTGCATGCTCTCTGAAATCTTTAATTCTCCAAGTGCTGCAAAGGCTGGTAATACTTCCTGAAAGAAAGCATGGACTGCTTCAGCTTTCAAACTTTGACGCCACGAACGAAAATCCGCTTCAAACCCAGCAGATAAGGCCAACTGAAAAATCTGTTTTTCCAATTGAATGTCACTGGCAAAAGGGAGGTTCTCTAGTTCATTACGATTGGTTACTAGGCAAGTTTCATATTGAAATTGCATATCTAATCGAATAGAACCATCCTCTTCACGATCCATGTAAAAAGACGGACGGAAGGATTGGATTTGTAGCGAATCAGGAGCCTCTACTTTCCCTAAGCATTTAAACTGTGACAAGGTCGAAGCTAAAAGATCTCGATCACGAGTATCAAACTGTAAGATTTTTCTGCCACCATTGTCTAAAGGAACTTTTCTAAGCGCATCTAATAAACTAGCCTGTTTTTTCGTCATCAGGAAAAAATTCCCCTTGTAGAATAATACTTGTCCCCTGTAAAAGAAATTAAGCCCTGTCTGTTCGAAAATTTCCATTTCAAAATAGTTGGATTTTTCTTCAATTCTAAATGAAAACAAACTTGCTTGGCCATCAAAGTCTTGGAAGAGAAGATGATGACAACTCGAAAGTTGGTGGTCAAACTGAAAGGCGTCTAATCCCATCAGTAGACTAGCCCCCTGCTCAAAAAAAGTCTTAGGGAAATAGAGATGTCGCCCTTGATTTTGGAAAAAAGTAGGATTGTCTGTTTTCTCCTCAATCAAGCCTAGCAAGAAACTCAAAACTTCTTGGCTGGCTTTATCAAATTGTTCAAGTCTTAATGAAGACTCGTAATGTTTTCCTATCATGTAGGGTTTGGCAAACTCTATGATTTTTAAGAAAAGAGGGATATCCCTAATCACATAAAACTTGTCTTGCTGAGAAAGACCAATTCTTAAAGTCCAGATAATGCGATTAGTTCCTGCTTCCACCTGCCCTTGAGCAGAAAGCCGATATTTGTCAGTCTGACTCGGAACTTGGATAGACTTCAAGAATTCTCCTCCGAAAGTCACCTGTGTCTCAACAGTCTCCTTCTCTTCCTGATTAGCCTCCAGATTGAGTAAGATTTCCTGTCCTAGCTGGTCATTTTTCAAGTAATATTCTAGAGCTGCTAAATGAACACAGTAACCTCTTTTTTTGAAAAAATCACATGCACAAAAAATCAAGTCATCGTCTAAACTATAACGAATTTCTTCTTCCGCTACACGCGCATAGATGCGATGGTCTTGTTCTTTAATGATTTCAATCTGACCAGTTTCGTAGAGTTCCACTCCCTCCATTCGAAGCTTTCCTGGAATCAATTTAGCCATAATTTCCCCTTTACTTTATCTCTTGATTATACCATATTTTCGCCTATGAAAATAGCCTTCTAGGAAGACTTTTCTCCTAAAAGGCTAGTTTTTAAAGATTTGAAAAAGTGGCAATGATTCGTTGGCAGACTTCTTCCAAAATAGATGTCGGCATGGCTACATTGAGACGAGCGTGGAGGGCTCCTTCTTCACCAAAGTCCAAGCCTCTATTCAGGATAACTTTGGCTTGGTCTCGCAAAAGCTTTCTTAACTCTTCATCGCTAATATCATAGGCTGAAAAATCAAGCCAAATGAGATAGGTCCCTTGAGGTTTCATGACCTTGATTTTAGTTTCTTTGCCAAATACATCCTCTACATAATTGATGTGTTTCTCAATCAGTTCTTTGAGTTCTGTCAACCAATCTTCACCATATCGATAGGCAGTTTCTGTTGCCAAATAACCCAAACCTGAGATTTCATGTTGATTATTAGCCAGCTGGCGCTTTTGGAAAGCAAGTCTCAACTTAGGATTTTCGATAATAGCGTAGGAATTCTTCGTCCCAGCAATGTTAAAGGTCTTGGTAGCACTGCTTAAAATCAGTGAAAATTCTTTAAAATCTTCATTTACCGTGTTGAATGACTGGTGCTTGTTTCCAAATAGAGATAAATCTTGGTGAATCTCATCAGATAACAGCAAGACTCCATGTTTTTGACACAGTTGTCCAATCTTCTCTAAGACTTCTTTCTCCCAAACACGTCCACCAGGATTATGAGGATTACAGAGGACGTAGAGTTTCACATTTTCTTCGACAAAGTCTTTTTCTAGTTGGACAAAGTCAATCTCAAAAAGTCCGTCTTTTTCTACTAGAGAGTTGGTGATTAGTCTACGATTATTGAGCTTAATGCTTCGAGCAAAAGGAGGATAAACCGGTGTGTTAATCAGAACTGCTTCACCTTCTTTGGTAAAGGCTTGAATGGCTGTTGAAATAGCTGGCACTACTCCTTCGATAAAGACTAGAGCATCCTTTTCAAAGCGATAACTATGGTGTTTTTCTTCCCAGTCTTGAACGGCTTCAATCAAACCATCACTAGCATAGGTATAGCCATAGACTAATTGCTCAGCATAGTCATGGACAGTCTGACGAATCTCAGGTAAGACTTCAAAGTCCATATCAGCAATCCAGGCCGGCAATACTTGACGATCAGTCTCTGCTTCTTTCCATTTGTAGGTATGATGTCCAAAACGATTGGGCAAAGTCGTAAAATCATATTTCCCCATAGTCTTATCCTTCCAAAGCTTGACGCAAATCTTCAATCAAGTCCCTAGCATCCTCAATACCAATAGACAAGCGCAAGAGGTCATCTGTCAATCCATAAGAATGACGAACTTCTGCAGGAATGTCTGCATGGGTTTGAGTGGTTGGGTAGGTAATCAGACTTTCAACACCACCCAGGCTTTCAGCAAAAGAGAATACTTTCAAAGTGTTTAAGATATGAGGGATACGCTTCTCATCTGCTACTTTAAAGGAAATCATTCCCCCGCGACCTGTATACAAGACTTCTTTGACAGCAGGTGATTGTTCCAAAAAGGCTACGATTTCTTGAGCATTAGCTGTTGAGCGCTCCATACGAAGTGACAATGTTTTAAGACCACGAATCAATTGATAACTATCAAATGGTGACAAAACAGCCCCTGTCGTGTTGAGATTGTAAAAGAGTTTTTCGTACAAATCAGCATTATCTGTCACAACTACACCAGCTAGAACATCATTATGGCCTGCAAGGTATTTTGTCGCTGAATGAAGGACAATATCTGCTCCATCTTCAATTGGACGTTGGTAAATCGGGCTATAGAAGGTATTGTCGACGACAACTTTAGCACCCTTAGCATGAGCTAATTTTGACAATTTTTCAATATCAAATTCCAACATCAAAGGGTTGGTTGGTGTTTCGATATAAAGTACATCCACATCCTTTTCTAGCTCGGCAATTAGCTCTTCTTCTGTGTTGGCATAGGTAAAGTGGAAACGTCCTTCCTGCTCCACTTGATTGAACCAGCGGAAAGAGCCACCGTAAAGGTCACGGACAGCCAAAACCTTACTTCCTACTGGAAAAACGCTAAAGGCTAACACAATAGCAGACATACCTGAACTAGTCGCCAAAGCATACTTGGCTGATTCAATAGCTGCCAAAACTTCCTCTGCCTTGCTACGAGTTGGGTTTTTGGTGCGTGTATAGTCAAATCCAGTTGATTGACCAAATTCTGGATGTTGATAGGTCGTTGAAAAGTGAATAGGTGTAACCAAAGCACCTGTTGCCTTATCAGACTTAATACCTGCTTGTGCTAAAATTGTGCTGATGTGAAATGATTTACTCATACAATACCTCCAAATCTATAGTAACTATTGTACCACTTATTTTGGATCCTTCGTTTTCTTGTTTTCAAGAGCTAGTTATAGTTTCAAACTATATAAAAACGATAGCTTCCTGAGGAACTATCGTTTTTCCTGTTGAATAGACTGATTACTTAACGTGTTTAGCAAAATCTTCTTGGGCTTTTTTATTAGATTCTTCTTTTTCTTTCAGCCATTTTTGTCTAGCTTCTTCATACTCAGCTGTTGTGACAATCTTATCTTGCAATTTCACGTATTTGTAGGATTCAACACCCTTATTACCAGCTTGAGAGAAGGCGGCTGAGAATGGAACTGTTTTTCTCAATGTAGGTGTTCCACCTTTAGAAACGTTTGGAATTGCTAGAGAGCTATCCACCAACCAAGCTTGTGCTTCAGCGTATTTATCATAACGTTTGTTCAAATCTTGTTCAGCATTGGCTTCTTCCAACATCTTAGTATAGACATCCAAACCAACAGCTGTTGCTTTAGCATTGGTTGCTCCTGGTTCCAAACCGAGGTTTTGTAGTGAGCCACCACTTGTTAAGCTAAGAGTATCGAGGTAAGTTGATGGGTCTTGGTAGTCTGGTCCCCAACCACCGTTATAAAGGTCATAGTCTTTTTGTGCAGCTGTATTCGCTAGATAACCAATACTATCCATTTCCTCAGTAGTAAGCATTTGAATATCGATAACGACATTATCTGCACCTAGAACAGATTCAATAGACTGTTTGAAAGAACTTGCCTCTAACACCCCCTTCTTAAAGGTTTGGTCAACCGGTAAATCCAGGTGAATTGGGAATTGAACACCTTTGGCTTCCAATTCTTTCTTGGCTTGAGCAAAGACTTCTTTGGCCTTATCGACATTGTAGTAAGCATCTTGGGCATCAGCGAAGTTCATATTTTGCCATACTTGACCGTAATTGACCACCTTAGAAGCTACGACATCACCAAAATCTTTACCATCAAGTGTTACAAATGATGGTGGAACGAGCAAGTTTCTGATAATCTTAGTTGCTCCTTCTTCCCCTTGAGATTGCGCACCATAAGCAGTACGGTCATAGGCAAAGTTGATAGCCTGACGGAATGATTTATTCAAAACTGCTTCTTGTTGGGCTGTCTTTTCAGCATCAGTTGTTTTTGAAGTATGGTTATAAGATTGTCTATCTAGGTTAAAGTTATAATAGTAGGATGTCGCATCTTGCATGCTGTAAATAATATTATCTTTATTCTTTTCCTTAATTCCTTCAAAGCTCGAACTATTTGGATAGAGACGTGCGTAGCTGTAAACTCCTTCCATGAAGTTACGTGCCAAGGCATCTTGGTCGCTTCCATCGTAGTAAGTCAACTTCACTTCATCTACGAATACATTTTTTGCATCCCAGTAATTTGGATTTTTCTTGTATTCCATGACAGATTTAGATGTGAATGAAGATCGGAAGAGCACACGTCTGAA
>ERZ1674288.108-NODE-108-length-9410-cov-15.479957_pt1 | contig 9410 bp, 6 predicted proteins | sample MGYA00581190_ERZ1674288 | MGnify/ENA primary metagenome ERZ1674288 (study PRJEB41354, sample SAMEA4873332) | human saliva metagenome | biome: human-associated habitat [ENVO:00009003]; feature: mouth environment [ENVO:08000002]; material: saliva material...
GCGAACACGCCGTCACGGAAACGCTCAGTGGGTACCTTCGTGGAGGCACCCAGGCCAGCCCAGATGGGGTCCTGGTTGCCGTAGGTCAGGTGCGGTGCCATGTAGAGGGTCTGGCCGGGTTCGCCGAGGAACGCCAGGGAGGGCGAGTCGCCCAGGGTCATGGTGTACTGCGACTTGCCGTCCCTGGTGCTGTAGCCCTTGCCGACCCAGTTGACGGTCTTGTCCAGTTCGTAGGTGTCTGCACCGGTCTTGTAGGGGTTCGCCTCGTTCATGAGGACGAAGGTGCCGTTCTGCTCGTCCCAGTATGCCTTGGGGGCGTCAACGTGGCCCTTGGTGGTGACGATTTTGCCGTCGTCGGGGCCTGCTGCAGCGGGCAGGGAGGGGGCAGCGCCGGCAAGCGCGAGCAGCGCTGCGGCGGAGAGGAATGCGGCTGCGCGGCGGAGGGCGGGCTTGCCGCCGGGGATGAAGAGTGCGGGGGTGTGTGTGGTGACCCGTCGTTGGGTCTGCTTCTGAGAGCTCATGACAACCTTTCTCATTTTTCTCTTTCTTAGGGTAGCGCTTTTGCAAATAATTGTCATTTGGAAACTAACTGAGTATAGTGATTCTCAGAAAAACATGTGCGCAGAGGCGCGCCCAAAAACGCACACCACGTACATTCACAAAGAGAAAACACGGCAGAGCGCACCCCTTCCGCAAGGGAGAAACCGGCAACAGGCCGCCGGGACAAGCACCGGACACACCCCGGGAGCACCGGGCAAGCGCGCCAGCCAACGAGCAGTCATCCAAGGAGCCACCATGCAAGGACGCACCAAACCCCTGAGCCTACTCAGCGCAACCACCCTCGGATGCACCCTCGCACTCGGGGCGCCCCTCGCCCTCCCCCAGGTCGGCACCTTCACCGCCGCACAGGCACAGGAAAACCAGGCAGGCACCCAGACCGGCACCCAGGCGAGTACCGAGTCGCGCGGTTACGTCAACTACGAAGGTGACTACGTCATCGCCGGCGTGCACACCGAAATGCTCAACGCATTCCTCGACGGCAACCAGTTCACCCTCGGCACCCTCGCAGACACCGCCCCCGGCCAGCAGGGACGATTCAACCCCGCCCGCACCGTCTTCCACCTGCCCGACGTCGAAGACGCACACACCAACGTCGTAGCAGGCTACGACTACATTGCCCCCGAAGGCACCGACATCTTCTACATTCCCTCCACCCGCACCCGCGGCCTGCTCTACCCCGGCCTCGGTGCGGAAGGAATCCGCCCCGGCGCACTCAAGGACAACACCATCAACCTTGAACTCGTGCGCAGCAGCGTACCCGAAGGCGGCCGCGCCGAGGTCTTCACCGAATCCGGCCGCGACAACCCGCGCGTCTTCAGCACCAACGACCAGCTCGCACCGCACACCATCACCGCGGGCGGCCACGAGCACCTCAGCTGGGCATTCACCCGCGCCGGCATCTACCAGCTGACCTTCCGCGCCACCGCGACCCTTGCGGACGGCACCCCGGTCAGCTCCGAGGCGACCTACACTATCGCCGTGGGCACCAACGCCGAGGACGGCTTCAAGCTCCTGAACGCGCAGAACGCCACTAAGGAAGCAACCAAGGACGCCACGAGCGAGGCGACCTCCACCGCAACCGAGAGCGCCACCGGCACCCCCAGCGCATCTACTTCTGCGAGTGCTGAGGCGAGTGCATCTGCTGAGGCGAGCGCATCCACCGGTATTCGCCGCGTGGACGGATCCGTGAACGGTCAGAACGCCGCGCAGGTGACCGACCCGAACGGTGCGAAGGCAGCGGCGAATGGTGAGCAGGCGTCTCAGGGTGGATCCGGTGTTACCGCTATCAGCGGCACCGACAACACCACCAATAATGGCTCTGACAAGGGCGAAAACAAGGACGGCAATGCCACCAGCGCGAAGGGATCCAGCGTGAAGGGCTCCAACGCCCAGAACGTCACCGCACCCAGCAACGGCGGCGGCATTACCGGCAACGGTGTGCTGTCCTCCGGTCTGCCCGGCAGCCTGAACCAGCAGTGCATCGCAACCGAGGTTCCCGCCGAAGACGCCAAGGACGCTCAGAAGGACAACAAGCAGAGCAACCAGGCAGCCCAGGCACCGACCAGCATCCCCACGCTCGCCGTGGTCAACACCGCCGAGCACAGCGGCCGTGAAGAAGTCACCCACGGCCACTTTGACGTGGGCCCGATCCTCAACGGCGGCAACCTCACCAGCAGCGTGAAGGACGACCGCACCAGCCCCGCCCGCCACGTCTCCCCCGGTGCGCTCGAGTTCGTGCTCAATGACGCGGCGAAGATCAACCTGCCCGCAGGCATGGAGAATATCGCCCCGGCGGGCACCCCCGTACACATGATTGGTGCAACCCAGCAGCAGGGCGTGCCCTGGCTCGGCTGGAGCACCCAGGACCCCGAACTGCTGAAGCAGCTCGATGGCCCCGTCACCATGAGCCTCAACGGTTTTGAGGGCCCCGGCACCATGTCTACTTTCCTCTCCGGTAACTTCGGTGCCGCCGGTCAGCAGGTCTTCGATTCGCGTAGCGGCGGCTCCTTCCAGGTGCCCGCAAACACCCACCAGCACAGCAACTGGGTGTTCACCGCTGAGGGTCGCTACACCGTGACCATCGGCTGGACTGCACGCCTGAAGAACGGCCAGCAGGTCAGCAGCGAATCGGTTCTGCACTTCACCGTCGGCAACCCCGATAACGCCCCGGCAAGCGACAACGGCCAGGGTGCGGCAGGTGCCAAGCAGGACGGCGGCAACGCTAACAGCGCTAACACCGGCGGCGAGAAGAGCACCGCCAAGAACCCCGTCAACGGCACCGTGGACGAAGCCACCGGCATCGTCACCAAGCCCGACGGATCCAAGGTGCGCATCGTTGGTAAGACCGCCTCCGGTGAGGATTGCGCCCTGACCAGCCAGGAACTCGCGAACGCGCAGAAGGCAGCCGCCGCAGGTAAGCTGCCGAACACCGGTGTGGTCATCGACCCGTTCATGGTCAGCACCTCCATTCTGGCGCTGGCACTCGGTGCCATGATTCTGCGTTCGGCACGCCGAAAGGGCCGCCGCGGTGACGCCGCATAGCGGGCATACCGGCAAGGGGTCACACGCCTATAGTCGACGCGCCGCCCTCACCCTCGCCTCCCGCATCGCGGCAGGTGCCGGGGTGGGGGCTGGCGCCTTCGCACTGAGCGGATGCGCCAGCACCGAGAACGCCTCCTCCGACCGGATGCGCGTGGTCGCCACGACCCCGATCCTGGCGGACTTGGCGCAGCAGATTGCTGGCGAGCGCGCCAGCGTGCACTCCCTCGTGCCTGCCGGTGCTGACCCGCACTCGTATGAGCCGAGCCTGCGCGATATCCGCGATGTCGCCTATGCCCGCTGCGCCCTGACGAACGGCCTGCTGCTGGAGCAGCGTAAGCTTTCCAAAATGGTTGAGGCGAACCTGCCCGCCGGGGTTGTATCCGTAGCGGTTGCAGAGAAGATTGAGCAGTACGGCGGCAAGCTGGAAGCCATCGTGGAGGATGCCTCCCTGGACTCCATCTGGCTGGGTTTGCGCGTTGAAGAGGGCGGGCAGAACGAGTCTGCACCCGCCGATTCTTCGGATGCAGGCATGCGCTTTGAGGTGCAGAGCGTGCGGGCGCGCACCGCCACCGATTCGTCGAATGCGCAGTTGGCGGCGTTCATTACGCAGACCTTCGGCGCGGTGGAGATGCTGTGCGATTCGCATGCGCGCGGCGTGAACCTCACCCGTGAGGGGGACACCGCGATCCGTACCGGCGACATGGGTTCGCTGGAGCTTCCTCTGCAGGCGCATACGCACCTGTCGTGGGCGTTTAGTGATGCCGGCGAGTACGCCATTGAGCTGAGCGCCACCGCGGTCAATGCGCCGGAGTCGGTGCGTTCTTCGCGCGGAACCCTGTACTGCGCGGTCGGTCGCGACCCGCAAGAGCTGGTGGACCGCCTGGCGAAGGAACAGAACGTTTCTACCTCGGACATCAAGGTTCTTTCTGCAGGTCACGCCGATATTACGGCACGCACCGGCGACGGCAGGCTCGTGCTTCGCGCGGACTCCTCCCAGGGCGCCGTGGAGCACGAACTGAACCGCACCGTGGTCGCGGTCCCCTCCCGCACCCTGCAGGAGGTGCCCGCAGGCGGCAGCTACCGTTTCCTGCGTTCGGGTGCTTCGGAGCATCGTGGTCAGGTGTACCTGCTGGCGCAGGCTGTTCTGGGCAAGCACGTACACGGCGAAATCGACCCGCACATTTGGCATTCGGTACCAAATGCGAAGGCGAGCGTGCAGGTCATTCGTGACGCGCTCACCTCCGCCGATCCGGCGGGTGCGAGCGAGTACGCGACCCGCACCGAGCAGGTCATGAAGGAGCTTGACGCCCTGGACGCCCAGCTGCGTCAGGTGTACGGGGCCCTGCCGGAGGCGGCACGCAACCTGGTCACCACGCATGACGGCTACCGCTACCTGGCGAGCACCTACGGGCTGCACATTGCCGGTTTTGTGAGTGCTAGTGCGAGCGGCGAGCCGAGTATTCAGCAGCGTCAGCGTCTGCGCCGCACGGTCGAGGATTTGAAGGTTCCGGCGATTTATCTGGATAAGTCCACGGCGATGCGTTCACCGGTTCTCACGGAGCTGGCTCGGGAGGCGCAGGTGCGTACCGGGGTGCTCTATTCGGACACTCTGGATGCGCAGGCTCCCCACTACGCGCAGATGATGTTGGCGAATGCTCACACGATTGCGCTGTGTTCTGGGGCTAGTTCTGGCGGCGATTCTTCGGGTGCTAGCTGCTCGGAGGCTAGCACCTCGTAACCCGGTTTTTAAGCTACCCACAAGCTCATATAGCCGTATCAGCATATAGATAATCTTTCACACACCGTTTCGGTCATGATTCAAGGAAGTCCTCATGATGAACTCAACCACCCGCTCTTCTCGTAGCCTGTCCGCCCTGGCTCTGGGCGCCAGCCTCATGCTCGCACCCCTGGGCGTGGCACACGCGGAAACCACCCCGGCAACCACCGAGAGCGCCTCCGCTCAGCCGAGTGACAGCAACCTGAGCCGCGGCGATCGCGCCCTCACCCAGACCCTGTCGGCGGAGCAGCCGGTCGCATCCGGCCGCACCGAAATCTCCGCCGGCCACGTGGATATGGGTCCGCGCTTCAACAACGGCAAGTTTGAGCTCATGCTCCACGACGACCACGGCGAGAGCCCCGTCTGGCGCAGCCTGGACGAGGTCATCTACCGCGGTAGCGATAAGGCCATCCTGGAGGTGCCGAACGACCCGCGCTACTCCTTCGTGGGCGCACCCGCCGGCTCGAAGGTGTACGTGATTCCGCAGACCGAAACTAAGGGCGTCATCTGGCCGGGTTGGAACACGCAGGATCCACAGCTGGTGTCCAAGCTGAACCGCGGCGTGAACCTGACCCTGGAGCAGGTGAGCGGCCCCGGCACGTTCAGCCTGTACCTGGAGAATGGCAACTTCTCGGCACCGCAGGTGCTGTGGTCCTCGACCAAGAGCGAGCCGCAGAAGCTGTGGGTGGAGAAGAACACTCACACCCACGCGAACTGGGTGTTCACCGCCCCCGGCGAGTACCTGCTGAAGGTCACCGCGAGCGCTGAGCTCTCTGACGGTTCGACCGTGACCGATACCCGCTACCTGAAGTTTGCGGTGGGTGACTCCGCGAGCGCCGATGCCCTGTACGCGATGGAGGCGCAGGCGCGCGGTTCCTCGGGCTCGGCTTCTTCTGCCTCCTCCGATACTTCCTCTAGCTCTGCTTCCCAGTCTGCCGGTACTCAGGCATCCGGCACTCAGGCGTCCGGTTCTTCATCTGCCGCCGCGGCGAGCGACCAGAGTGGCTACAAGGCAGAGTTCACTATCCCCTGGGGTGCTATTGCCGCAGGCGTGGCAGCTGTGATTGCCGTGGGCGCATTCCTTTCGTTCCGTCGCCGCTCCTCCGCGCAGCGTGAGGCACTGGATGAAGTGCGCGGTGACCGTTCGTGAGCGCGTCGGTAACAGCGGGTACTGAACCCGTTCTAGAGATTTCGAACCTGTACGCGGGCTACGCGCGCCGCTCCATCCTCAAGGATCTCTCCCTAACCCTGGAGCGTGGCGAGTTTGCGGGTCTGATTGGCGCTAATGGTGCCGGTAAGACCACGTTGCTGCGCACCATTTTGGGTCTGATTCGCCCGGCGTCCGGTCAGGTTCGGGTGTTGGGTGAGTCGCCGCGTGTGGCGCGTGCGCATATTGGTTATGTGCCACAGAAGCACCAGTTCCAGTGGGATTTTCCGCTGACCGTCAAGGACACGGTGATGACCGGTCGCGTGCGTGAGATTGGGTTCTTCCGCCGCCCGGCGAAGAAGGATTGGGTGCAGGTTTTTTCGGCGATGGAACGCACCGATGTTCTGCACCTGCAGGATGCTTCCATTGCGGAGCTTTCCGGTGGTCAGCGCCAGCGAGTGCTGCTTGCGCGCGCCCTGGCGGCGAACCCCTCCCTGCTGCTGCTGGATGAGCCGTTTACGGGCGTGGATGCACCCACCCAGACCACTCTGACCCGCCTGTACCGTGAGCTGGCGGATGAGGGCATCACCATTCTGATGTCCACGCACGACATGCTGGCGGCGCGCGAGTCCTGCTCGCGCCTGTGCGGTGTGCGCGGCAATATTCACCTGGATGGCCCGGCGGCGTCCTTTAGTCTGGAGCAGCTGCACACGTGGTTGCACGGTCACGATATTGAGGAGGCGCAGGGTCACGCCCGCACGGGCTTCACCTGTGCCGGTGGTGCGTTGGATGAGTACGGCCACGAGCTGCCGGATTCCTGCGCTTCGGCTGCTTCCGTCTCCCCCGCCCACGCTACTTCTACCGGGGGTGCCCGTTGATTACTCCTCTCGATTTTCTTGCCGATCTGTTCAACCCGTCGCTGGCGTTCCTTCCGCGCGCCCTGGCGGCTGTGCTGCTGGCGTCGGTGGTCACCGGCGTGGTGGGCTGTCACGTGCTGATGCGCGGCATGGTCTTCATTGGCGATGCGGTGGCGCACTCGGTGTTCCCGGGTCTTGCGGTGGCGTTCGTGTTGGGCGGTAACCTGATGGTGGGCGGCCTGACCGCAGGCGTGGTGACGGCTATTCTGGTGGCTATTTTTAGTCAGAATCAGCGGCTGCGCGAGGATTCGGTCATTGGTATTTTCTTTGCCGCATCTTTTGCGTTGGGTATTGTGATTATTTCCTTGGCGCCGGGCTATTCGGGGTCGGTGCAGGATTTCTTGTTCGGCTCGATTGTGGGTGTCTCGAATGAGGACATTACCAACGCCGCGATCATGGGTGCCGTGATCCTGCTGGTGTTGTGGCTGTTCCACCGGCAGATTGTGACGGTCAGCCTGGACCGTGAGAGTGCCCGCGCGATGGGTCTGCCGGTGCTTGCCCTGGATATTGTGCTGTACGTTCTGGTGACCATTTCTGTGGTGCTGGGCCTGCAGACGCTCGGTAATGTGCTGGTGTTGGCGCTTCTGGTGATTCCGGCGTCGGCAGCGCGCCTGGCGTGCCGCCGCCTGGGGTCGATGATGGTGTTCTCGCCGGTGTTCGGCGGTATCTGCTCGATTGTTGGCCTGTACCTGTCGTGGGCGTTTAACCTGCCGACCGGTGGCACGATTGTGCTGTCGATGGTGGCGGCTTTTGTGCTGGTGTGGGCGGTGACGGCGGTTCGTTCGCGAGCGCGTGCCCAGCTGAAGAGCTAAACCCAGCTCAACCCCATTTCAACCCAATCTATCTGTATAAAACGCACGAGGCGCATCCCTATTTCGGGGGTGTGCCTCGTGCGTTATTTACAGGTATTAAATACCCAAACTGAATCATGTTTATGTTTAAAGAACTAAAAGATACACTCCGCGTAATAAAAGCGCATAATTCAACACGTCGGGTTTAATGAAAATACAACCTATCAAATATTTCTTATGGGTTGATACATGTAGTGATAAAGCAGTCACTACACCCTCATTAGAGCTTCAACGAAGGAGTCACCATGAAGGCATATGTGTACCACGGTCCCGATCAGAAGGGCGCCTGGGAAGAAGTCCCGAACCCCACCATTCTTGAGCCCACGGACGTTATCGCGCGCGTCGACACCACCACCATTTGCGGTACTGACCTGCACATCCTGAAGGGCGACTGCCCCGAGGTGGACCACGGACGCATCCTCGGCCACGAGGCTGTCGGTACCATTACCGAGGTTGGCTCCGCAGTGACTGACCTGAAGGTCGGCGACCGCATCATCATTCCCGCTGTGACCAGCTGCGGTAAGTGCTCCTACTGTAAGGCGAACCAGCCTTCGCACTGCCAGACCGTTGGTGGTGTCGGCTGGATTTTCGGTTACATGATTGACGGTACCCAGGCGGAGTACGTGCGTGTTCCCTACGCAGAGACCTCGGTTCACCTGGTCCCGGAGGGTCTGACCGATGAGGACGTCCTCTTCCTCACCGACGCACTGCCCACCGGCTTCGAGATTGGTATTCTGAACGGTCACACCAAGCCCGGCGACACCGTCGCTGTCGTGGGTGCTGGCCCCGTGGGTCTGGGCGCAATCATGACCGCTAACCTCTGCGGTGCTGGCCGCGTCATCACCGTCGACTTCGACGACAACCGCATGAACAAGGCACTGGAGCTGGGCGCCACCGATAAGGTCAACGCGGGCGACCCGGACTTCATCGAGAAGATTAAGGCTCTCTCCCCCGACGGCCTGGGCGTGGATGTGGCAATTGAGGCTGTGGGCGTTCCGCAGACCTTCGAGACCTGCACCAAGATTGTTCGCCCCTACGGCAACATTGCGAACGCCGGCGTGCACGGCAAGCCCGTTGAGCTGCCCCTGAACACCATGTGGATTTCTAACGTGAGCATCAACATGGGCCTGGTCAACTGCAACACCGTCGGTAACCTGCTGAACATGGTCCGCTCCGGCCGCCTGAACGCTAAGGCGATGGCAACCCACCGCTTCACGTTCGACCAGTTCGAGGAAGCCTACGACCTGTTCAGCCACGCTGCTGAGCACAACGTGGTGAAGGTTGTTATCTCCCGCGACCCGGAGGTTGCGGCATAGACTGCGGTAAGCTCATATACCGCTGATACTGAAACCCCGAACGTTCGTTAGGGATTTCGGTGGGATGTATTCATGACACTGCGAACATCCCTAGGATTCGCCTCCGGGTGGGAGAGGGTAGGTCCCACCCGGAGCGCGAATCGCCCTCCCCTACCCCGAGATGTAGTTATTTTCTGATGATGTAAGAAATCTGAAGATGTAGAGATGCGCCAGCTCGGGGTTTTCTGTTCCCTCAGCCCCCTCTCCGGTGGGCTCTGGGGCGGTTCCTCAAGCGTGATGCACCCTCTGCCGGGCGCTCTG
>ERZ1674288.113-NODE-113-length-9123-cov-3.138840_pt1 | contig 9123 bp, 13 predicted proteins | sample MGYA00581190_ERZ1674288 | MGnify/ENA primary metagenome ERZ1674288 (study PRJEB41354, sample SAMEA4873332) | human saliva metagenome | biome: human-associated habitat [ENVO:00009003]; feature: mouth environment [ENVO:08000002]; material: saliva material...
ATCCTCTACTAAAACCTCAGTTGGTTGACTGATATTTCTTCGAGCTATATGCTTAACATAACCTTCTAAGTGACTTAGTGCAATATCTTCTAAGTTCAATAGGCGATTTAAGACTACATCTTGAAAACTTTCTAAAGTCTTATAAGACCCCAATTTTCGAGCGAGCGGATACCACTTCTTGCTTAAATCAAGAGCAACCACTAAAAGCAAAGACTTATCTAAGTTTACTTGTTTGGCATAAGGGTTTAAAATCAAAGGTTCAGTCATATAGTACACCCACTTCTAAACTCTTATCTATATCGCTATAAATAAAGTCCTTGAACTCATCGTAGTGCAGCAACTCTCCTAAAGTTTCTACAAAGACCTTATCATTTTCCTCAGACAGAATATCTATCAAATACTCTTGACTATCTCTATCTCCTTCTAACACCTTCTTCAACAGAAGGCGGAAGTTGAGACCATAAGTGTTCTCAAAAAAGCGGGATACCCTATTGTATTCCTCAATTAACTCTGCTAACTCTACTCTGAAGTCGAAAGTATCTACTGTCAACTTATTCAAAAATACTTCCCAACGGTGAACAGACTGAGGAACTAAGGACATTTCAGAACTCAAGGTGTTTTCATCTACAACCCCAGAGGGTAACTTAGACTCCCCATCTTCTCGAACCCCAATGTTAAACTCACCGTGGCGAATCTTATCCAACTTCGTGTGAACACTTGCTCGAACGCTTTCATCCCAACCAGTGTAAATAAATTGTTTTTCGCTCATACCTGACCATTCTTTATCCAAACGCTTTGTTACCAAGGTATATAAAGAGTCTTTGACATAGTTGATATGTTTGGTCTTAGGTAAATACTGCCCCACCAACTCCAAACTATGCTCTGATAAGGTATTATTCATACTTTCCATAAAACAACCTGTTAGAAACATCAAATACCACCTGTTCTAACTATCTTTGGGTAAGTGCAATTTTCAATAGGTACTTCTCTTGAAGAGTCTTTACTTAGAAACACTTGTGTAGCTTTATGTGGTTCCGAGTCATAAACCCAATCTAACTTATAACTCTTAGCAAAACTAGGAGAAAACAACCCACAATAATTCTGCCCTTTATACTTAAAGACACAATTACCTACTAAGCGAACTTGCTCTTCTGAAATCCTCTGTTCTTTCAAGATTTGAGTCAGCTCATGAACACTAGTGTAGTTCAGACCTAAATCTAGTACATAAGTGACCCCCTCTACCAACTCAACATCTTGCAACCACGAAACTACCTCAGTTAAATCCTTGGAAGTCAAGTCAACCGAAACAAAGATAGGAACACCATAAGAAAGCCACATGTCTTTATCAGACTGAAACTCCTTTAAGGATACCCCAAAAGCACATACAGAAGAGTTTACTTGAAAACCCTCAGAAGAAGGTAGACTCTCTTCAACCTCATTTTGACCCAGCATAGAGAGCAAATTAAAGAAACCTACTTTATTCTCTACTTTTGGTTTTACATACTCTTTAGTTGGTTTTAACCAATCTAAAAAGCTAGAACCACCCTCAGAAACGAGAAACTGCCAAACAGATGAAGTATTCACATCTAACTGCAAACCCATACCTGCTTTGTAATCGTCCAATTTAACTGCTTTTACTCTCACTGCACAACACCTCCATTTTTCATTCCAATTAACTTAGTTGCTTGTAAAACAAAGGATACCACATGGAATTCTTCTGACCACTTTTGACTACCTACCAAGGACATAAAATTTACAATCTCCGTCATAGACAACCTATCAATTTGCTCCAAAAAGCGAGCGTACTTCCCTATACGATAGTTGTTGTATTTACTCATATCTGGTAACAAACCGATTTCTGGGTAAATCTTACCCTCAACTAGCAACTCTTTTAATATCAATATTGCCTTAAAAGACTCTAACAGATACTTACGAACTGTCTCAAAACTTCTATGATGAGACAACTCTAACAAACTCTGTAGTTGTTTCTTCTTGTATTGATCCAAACCTCTCTTCGTTTTAGTGGTTGAGGTCAACATACTTAGAGCCACACGCTCAATTTGAAGAGAACCTACACCTGCTAATTGCACTAAAGTCGCATTGTCTCTAATTTCAATACCATCTTTTAAGCTCGATAAAATCGTAAAAACTGCATCAATATCTCGAAGATACCGCTTGGTGACTACTCCATACATTTTTTCAGACAACTTCACAGAACCTTTCGCTCTAGTAGTCACATCATAAATATACTGAAACTCACTTTGAGTCATATAGGTGCTGAACATAATATCTGGTTGGAAGTCTACCAACTCTTTATTGTATCGAACATTTTGAAAGAGTTTGTAGTTCTTATAACCTACAACCAACCGTGTAAAACCTACAATACTCTGTAAGAACTTCACAGTTGCTTCTGCTAACTCTGTCTTTTGTTCATCAACTACAAAAAGACGGTAAGGAGAACGAAATGGACGAATTTGAATCGATGCGTCCATCTTTGGTAACTCATTTAAGTCATTTACTCGAATAACTGAAGAAGAGTCTACTTGAAAGCGTTTCTTAACTAAGTTGGAAACCAAGGAAAGATACCGAGTGCTTTTTCCGTAGACTAAAACAGAAGCGAACTGCGCCTCTGGGTTTAATAAATCATCTAAATGAATTGCCAAAATCGTATCTCCTTCTTTTTCTAATTTCTAAAGTCCATTATAGCAGAAATTCCCCTAACAGTCAAGTTTTAGGGGAATTTTCTTAAATTTCATAATTAAGAATTCGCAACATTTCAACAACCACTGCTTTCATCTCTCGTTGGTGGTCTAAAAAAGCTTTAACTTCACTATTTGGAACTTCTTTTAATTCTTTAAGTTGGTGGAAACCTAAGTCAACTGCACTTGTTAATCTACCTTCTAGGTTTACTCGGCGATTGCGGACACCTTCTAAATAAAACTCTTCCAAATGCTCATAGACTTCTCTAAACAAAGGTAACAAATCAGGAGAATTTAAGGCATCTTCAATTACTTCTCGGTAAAACTGAGGGAAAGCACCTTTAGATACCCAAAGGTTATAGTCCTTCAACAAAGCAGTTCTCGACTCAATGTCAACATTCTCTTCAATCGCTTGTTTGACTTTATTCTCAGAAACAAAGAAGAACGGATTGACATAATTTTCCTTATTCATGTAACCTACGTCCCTCAAAGATAGACCATAAAGTTCACGGTTAATAAAGAAAAGTAAAGCAAAGTTTGGATAAATCTTGTTCCAAACTTCATCAAACTTAGGAATCTTAGTTTGAGAAGTTGCTACTTCTACTGGAATATCACGTGTAAATTTCAAAGCATAAAGGTAAGTCAACATTGGGAAATATTCTTCTTTAATTGACCTAGTTGCTCTACTCTCCATACTAAATATCTCACAAGTTGTAATCAAGTTCTTAGCTAAACTTAGATAAGACAAGCTAGAGAACTGAAACACACCTAAAGAAGTGTACTGTCTTGGAGATAAATCATTTGAAACGATGTTCCCTTTACTATCAATCTGTTGCAAGGAAATGTTGTTTCGAGTATAGATACCCTTAACCCAATCGCTTGCGGTTTTTCTCCGAAGCTTTAAGTAAAGAGGTTGAATATAAAGTAAATCACCATTCGGAGAATAGACAGGCAACTCAACCAAATCTTTAGAACCTCTTTGATTTGTAGACCAACGTGTAGTACATAAATAACTCGAACTTACATTAGTGCTACCTTGAAAATCAGCAAGGGGAGACATAAAACCACTGTGAAACTCAAATTCTGTTGCGTAATCTTTACGTACCTTAAACGTTCTGCGGTTCAAAAGAAAAGAAACTGGTACCATCCAAACCAACTCAGTGTTAGTTAAGTGATGTACTTGCACCAAGTTCTTTACTTGCCACATAAACTGACTATAAAGGTCGGCTGCATAACCTTTTAATTTCAAAGAACTCAGTTGCTTTGCTACTGGTGTAGATACCCCTTTGGTGGAGTAAGGAGGATTCATCAAAATAATGAGCTTTTCATTATTCTGTAAAACTTTCTGCAAGCTCTCTGGGAGTTGTCTTGAGAAGTTTTGAATAAGTGGCGAATCGGTAGAACCTAAGAAGTCTAATTGAAAGACTGTTATTTCTAAGTCTGGACGTTCTTTCTCAAAGCGTTCCTTTGTCAAGCGAACATCTTCTTCATGAAGAGTAGACAAGTACACGTGCTTACACTTAGGAAACTCAATTAAAAGGTTGCCCGTTCCACATGATGCATCCCAAACTACATAGTCTTCCAAATCAGTAATGTCACTTAGAAGTTCATGAGCTTTTCTACCCCAAAACAAAGGAGTGTAAAAAGAACCTTCCAACTCTCTCTCTTGTTTGGACATACCTAAATCTTTTACAGAATGACTTGTATCTAACAAACCTACCGATTTTAAGAGCTTTTTGTTCTCTTCTAAAAATAAAGCTTGCTCTTCTGTTTTTTCTTCTGAATTTACTTGGACACTTAGAGAACCCTCTCCTTCGACATATTTATCGAAAAAAGCAGTCAGATACCGCAATAACTCTTGTCCTTTTTGACCTAATTTAACCAAACCACTACCCACCTAAAATACTTTCAACAAATAAAAACTCTGGTATCATCCCAGTACGCTCATAATAAACCATTGTTGCTTTAGTAGGTACAACCAAAACTGTTACCTTTTCATGCACTAAATCTTTCAGTACACCCTCCGGTATTGGTTCTACAACCACATCATAAGCACCTTGATTTAATTTACGGGTTAAATCAATACGAGTTTGTAAGTCTACCGTATCTTCAATATAAACGTTAGGGTTAGTTGTCTTCCACTCCAAAACCACATAACGCTTGTCTACTACAAGCATCATTTTGTACTCACCACCAATCTAATCTGTCTAAACTACATTTTGTAACCTAATAAGTCTCTACGGTAAATGTTGAAAATTTCGAGATACCGCAATATCAAGTCCTCAGAACCTACGCTGAGTCCAAAGATAGTCAAATAACCATCAAAGTCTAAGACAATATCTAACTCTGCGTAAAATTCTTCTAAGTTTTCATATCGATCACAAATAGTTGGAATAATATCCTCAACCATTGGAACTGCTAATGAGGTTAAATACTGCTCTAAGGTTAAATTATCTTTTACCTTCTGCAACTCAGACTTAAACAAGTTAAATCGAGACTGAAACTCACTATCTGAAATCTCAACTGAGATTTTATCTAAGTTGTAAAAGTCAGAAATAAACTCCGACTTCCAACCAAACTCAGACACTAAGCGTTCAAAAAAGCTATAACTAAACTGAGTTAAACCTAACACCTCACAAAAAGTAACTGCACGTTGATAGTACAAACCTCGGCAGAAAGGGTTAGGACACTTCAAAACTGATAGGTCTAAGCTCAATTCGTATTTTACGTTACAATGACTGCACGTTTTTGGGAACAAATACCCTACCTCTGAGGAAATTCCAACTTCTTTTAATCTTTGTTCTACACTCATTTATTTACCAATCCTTATCTGGAAATGCACCTGTATAGATAATTTTTACTAATACTGTAGCACTCTGCAAAGTTGCTGATCCATAACGATTTAATTCACTTAAAAATACCCTCAAAGTTGTATCATCAATTTGATTGAAATGTGTAAAAATAGCATCGTGTAAGCTATCTGTTGTGAATGTTGAAAGCTCAGACCAAGCACAAGGGTCACCCACAGTTGCTTGAGTGTATGTTTTTACTGTAATTACTGTTGACATGTTTCTCTCCTTTCTAACTAAATTTATAACGGTCAATTTAAACTATTTTACCACAAATACTAATTGTATTGTGGTTTTGTAGTCTGCTATGTATTTTAGCAGAACATACGAAATTTGTCAAGAATACCCTTACTTGAGACTATGGAGTTCTATAATCTTCTTTAAAATTAGCTCGTACTTACTACTGAACCTCTGCCAAACCCCATAAGGAACTAAGTCAAAAGCAATACAATCTTTTGCAGTTAGTTGAGGGAGCTTGCCCCATAAAAAGTCATACAGAGCTTGAGAATAATCATGAACTAACTGAACTTTATTTGCCTTTGCTTCTTCTAGTTCAAGTTCTGTTGTTGCTTGAATGACCCAATCGTTAGCGTTGCGGTATCGTTCGTTGTAGTCTTCTATTAGTTTGTCTAATTCTTCATATAACATAAATACAGTTCCTCCTATAAATTAAGTGACTGAAAACCTGAAATAGCTAAAAATATAAATCCAAATATTGCTACAACTACAAATACAAACAACATGAAGAGATTAAAGATAATAAAAATTAAGTTATCGTACTTCTCATCCTCACCTAATTCCATCATGTAAGTTAAGAAAACAACCCCTAAATAAAGAAAAGTAAAGTAAAGGAAATAAGTGAAATCTAAAGTAGGTTGTTGGGAAGTTTGTAATCCACTCAGTAAGTATTTCATTAAGATGGGAAAATAAAAAATGAAACTTGGGAGAAAACTTGTAAATAAGAATATCAAACCTACATTGATAAGAATAGTCGTACTACGTTTTCTTGTATTGTACCACTGTAATAAACTACTTTGTTTCTGTGTATTATCTGTTGTCATCTAAAAATCTCTTTCTACTAAATTCACCAAAGACTGATTCTAAAGTGATTTTGGTGTCTATGTTGTTGTAATCCTTTGGATAGTATTTAACTAATAAATTTAAGAAACCTAACAATAAATTGGACTTGGGGATATTCTTGTCTATTACTTCAACAAAATAAAGCACATCAAACTGAAAATAAGAAGTATCAATTTGAGGAGTTAAAGTGGATACCGCAAGTTCATAAGGTTTAATTTTGTAACCAAGACCTTTTATGAGGTTATCTAAATCAAAATATGCGCCTTCTGAAACACCTAAAGTAAGTCCGTTATCAAATATAGGCGCAAATCGAATAGAACCGTTAGGAGCTAAAATAATGCCGAAATTGGAGAGGTGACGGTCAGTATTTCTAAACATCACGTCTAAAGTAAGTAATCTCAACATCTCTTCCCTAAAAGACTGACCAACTGTTTGTTGGAAAACAGAGTCGATATAATCTAATTTGGAGTCGAAACCCACCAAGGACTTCGAAGGAGAATTACTTAAGTCCAACAATTTCTTAAATGAAACAAACAATTCACCCTCTTGTAAGAAAGTGGGGGAAACACAAGTTTTTAAATCTAAACCATCTGAGGAAAAATCGAAACCATAAAGTGTATAATCGGAGGGTACTAAATTAGAACAAGCACGTAAGAAAGTAGAGACCAAAACTTCAGCTAAAGCTTCCCCACCTCGAACATCTTCTTTAAACCAAAAAGAACTATCAGAGGAAGTGAACTTCGGCTGATACCCTGCTCCTGTTGAGGTTTTAAACATATCTCCACCCCCGAATTGGATAGTCTACAAAACAAGAGTAAACCGAAATCTCATCTTCCATAGTGCGACACCAATTTGGGTAACATTCACTTCTGTTAGCGCGTGAATTCGTTATGGTTAATTGCTCTTTCATCCAGTTTCTTATTTCTTCTGAGGTAGATTGTTCGCTTAAATTAAGCAAAGTGAACTTGTGGTGTATCGTTTCGGACTTCACAAGTGTGAAGTGATACCCTTGTTGATCTTTGGTGATAAAACCTAATAGCTCATCAAAACAATAAATCTCTAAGCGAGAGTAAGTCTCTCCATTTGATAATTTAAACATAATCAATACTTCCAATCTGGTAGACCTACTTTTAGGTCTTTTTCTTTTGTGACAGTTAGACTAAAGCAAGACTCTGGTCGAACCTCATCATTGTAGGAAATTTCGAAATCAAAACAAATCAAAGGAGCAACCATAGCATGGTTTGAAGTAACTCTCGGTTCTGTATCCGAAAACTTACTAAAGAAAACGTTCACTACAACCCCTTTATCTGACTTAACTGTGCCATACTTATAGAAACCCTTAGTATCATTATCTAATGCTAACACTTGATTGAAAATAACATCAATTTTACTTCTTACTGTTTCACCATCTGAGGTTCTGTCTCCCCAGTACAAATCTTTGTGTAAAGCACTGCGAGCAAACCCATCGAAATAAGAGCAATAACTCACAAACGTTTCATAAAGCTCCTCATAATTTATTTCATCAAGCGCAAAACTAATGCCATACGACTGATATGGATAAGTGAAGGTTGCGATTGCTTTTTCTTTGCTTACTTTCATTATCTAAAACCTCATTTCATTTTCTTTTATTATACCACAAAAACCCTTATAAATCAAGAAAAGGAGAACAGTTGTTCTCCTTAACCTCTTTATTTTAAAATACTTCAAGGTCTTTTTCCGCTTTGTCGGAAGTTGGGATACCCAAAACCTCGGTTGCGAAAATTGTATTTGCTGCAAGCACATAAGGTATCACATAAAAACCTAACAAACCACCTGTTGCAAATACCCCTAAAACCCACCAAAAGAAACTTAAATTCTGAACAAATAAAGTCCACTTGTGACCTTTCATCTTTTGTTTACTCTCTTTAAGAAGTGCAAATAAACCAAGTTCTTCATTTGTTTTCGCTAAATAAATAGCTAATGCGTATTCGTAAATCTTCACCAAACCAACGAACCCGCCACCAAACAATAAAATTACACCAAACCAAAAAATTAAGCCAAAACTATTATAAATTAAAGCAGCAATAATAAACCCAATACCTACTGCATAAGGTAAGAAAAACCAGAGTCCAACTATAAACCCAACTAACAATGCAACTTTAAATGACTGTGCAGTTAAACTACCGAGCATATCTGATAATTTATCACCTAGCGATTTAGCAGCAGATTGTTGTTTCATTAAAATGTCAAATAGATAAAGACTTGTACATAGTTCATAGAGCAAAGTTAGTCCATAGATAGCTGACGATACCCCTTTTAAGCTATCATTAAAAGCAAATGCTAAATCCACTAAAGTAAATACCAAAAAAGGTAAACCTAAAGCCAACCACAAGTTGTCTTTAGCAATCCTCTGTTTAGCTTGCTGTTTAATCTCTTGTCTGGATTTCATAAAATCAAGACCTCCTAAATTTTCATAATAAACATAGTATAACAGAACTTATAAGTATTTGCAATAC
>ERZ1674288.114-NODE-114-length-9100-cov-4.122167_pt1 | contig 9100 bp, 9 predicted proteins | sample MGYA00581190_ERZ1674288 | MGnify/ENA primary metagenome ERZ1674288 (study PRJEB41354, sample SAMEA4873332) | human saliva metagenome | biome: human-associated habitat [ENVO:00009003]; feature: mouth environment [ENVO:08000002]; material: saliva material...
GGCTTCCAGGCTCGATTTGAACTTTATGGGTTTTATTGGTTTTGGCTGCATCGATACGGATTTTTGACAAACCCAAAGGCTTGACGATTTTTTCAATAATTTGGTTTAAATCCATATCCTGCGCATTAAACAACGGCGCAGAACAGTCCAACAGGATACCGGCATCATCGCGACCTTGAATGGTCAGCGTTTTATTGCCTTTCTCCGTCGTAGTGTGCACACGGTCGATACGGCCACTTAATACCGTATCCCCACCGACGCGGACTTCTACTTTATCGCCTTCTTTTACTGCAGTCGGGACGGCATCTACCGGACGGCCCAGCGTGACTGAAAAGTCATCGGCGGGGGTGAGCAGGTCGGAAACAATGTCGTAATTCGTCCACTGCCCATGAGTTTTGCCGTTAATCATCAGAGTGACGGTATTATTTGGCGTAGGCATTCAACACCTCTCCTTTACTGAGAAAGTTCGGATGACGGATTTGCGGATTCAGACGCAACAACTCGCCAAAACGGCTGTAATCGCCATACCATTCAAACGCCAACAGATGCAGGCTGGTATCACGTCCTACAATTTTCTGCACTAACGGAGGGCGCATATTCAAAACGGCAAAAGCCTGTTTTTGCAGCTTGTGCGCCGTATCACGCAAACTTTCAGTCAGTTCGGCAGCAGTTTCAAGATATGGTGTTTGCGGCAACAGGCCGGCAGCCTCAATGCGGCGATACACATTATCAGCACTGTCTGCCGGTGTTTGGTATAACCTTAGCAGGGAATAAGCCATCTTCTCGGCCTTTGCCTCATCTGCCAACATCATCGCCAAAATACGGTTTGCGGCCAGCGTGCGTTGCAAAGCAGCATGGGTATCGGATAATAGGCGTGAGATTTCCACAGGCGTTAAAGTTGGCGCATCAATTTGTGTTGCCAGAATATCTGCGGCCTGTTCTGCCAAAGCACACGCTCCAACAGTTGCGGTGAACGCTGTGAAAGCAGCGACATCTTCAACCTTTGCACGCTGAATCAAATCGATTGCCGAAACACTGCCTTCTGTCCCGCAACTTACCTGCCACGGCGTAGCGGCGGCTTTTGACACCCCGCCAACCATATCGCGCCATCCATCCAGCCCACTTTTGCCGACGACGTGCATATTTGCCAACACACCGAATACTGATTTCAACTCGGCCACTAATACGCGCGGGCTGTTAAGGAGATTCATGGAGCCGGTAAATACCCCGTTTACCTGACCATACATAACGCCGACTGCCGTCAATACTGTGGCATGAAATGCGTTCCAACGGCTTTGCGCCTTCTGAATCTTGCCCAAGGCCGTCTGAAACACTTCAAAACCCTGCCATGAGGCCAAATCTGCCAGCCAGTCGATTTCATCGGCCAGTGCAGACGGCAATTCACGGTCAAAGAACGGGGCGGCTTTGACACTTTGCTTAAAGGTCATCCGCACCGTACAGTAATCGGGGTTTTCTTCATTATGTGCGGCTTCAAAATCAGCCACCACGCAATCGGGCACGCTGCCGTAAATCGGGTGGATAAGCTCACCCGCACCAGTCTCCCGCAAAACACCTAACAAGCTTTGCAGCCTGCTTTCATAATCATCCCCCCACAATACCGCCGTCAGGCTCATATCCATTGCCGATACGCCCGTATCCTCAATATCCGAACCCTGAACAAACGGGTATTCGTGTTCGGCCAAGGCGTGCGTGCCACGCAACGTATCATCGATTACATCAAAGCCGACACCCTTGAAACTGGCATCAAGCAAAGTATCTTTCCAACTCATACGGATCCTTAATTTTTAGCTGCCGCACGCGCCGCCGCTTGATTGATATAGGCCATAATATTGCCGTTTTGAACGGTGACTGTAACGGGTATCGGCTTACCTGCCGCCGCCTGCATTTGCGCCGCCGCCGCAGTCATCTGGGAGGCCGCATTGGTAAGCTGGGCGGTTGCAGCCTGATTTTCAGTTGCCGCCGTGACATACTGTTGGCTGGCTTGCTGATTGGTTTGTGCGGATTGACTGAGTTGCGCCATACTCTCTTTGAGAACAGGGCTGTCGAGCGGAGAGTTATTCCCACCCAATTCCTCCCGTTTCCTCATGTATTCGTTTTTGGCAGACGACATAAAATCAGGCAAAAACGACTGCAAGCGGTCGGCGAAGGCCACCAACGGTTTACTCCAGTCGTCATATTTATCCCGTTGACCCGCCAAATGTGTTACGCCGCCCATAGCGGCCAACGGAGCAGCACCTAAAGCAAAGGCACCCATTGAGCCTGCAGAAGGCAGAAAACGGCCGGCACCGGCAACACCTTGACCGCCTTGGAAGAACCGCCATCCGCCACTTACCATTGAGCTTGTCCCCACAGTTGCGGATACTGCCGCGGCCCCTTGACCCGCCGCCACCGCTGTCTGCGCGGCTTCCTGATTACCTCTGGCCCAGTCGGCAATACCTTTAAGCTTGTTGGCCACCATGTCGGTAAAGCTTGAGAATGCGCCATATTCAGCTTCGCTGTATGCCGTTTTGAGCTGTTCTTTTTTGAATCCGGAGCCATCGGCCACAAATTGATAAGCCCCATCTACTGCACCGGCGGCGTTGGCTTGTCCTTGCTGCAGTCGTGCGGCTTCTTGCTTGTTGTTGATGAGCGAGAGCAACGCCATTAAGGCTTGGCGGTCTGAAACCAACTGGCCGACAGCCGTACCGTCAACCAAAGCTTTCTGGTTTTCCAGTAAAGCCAACTTAGCCTCATCACCTTGAGCGGCGGCCATTTGTTTCATTAATGCCGCACTCTTTTCATCCTTGCTCACGATTTCACTCACGATATCGACCAATGCGTCCAGCGAGTTCATACCAGCGGCCTGCCGCTTATTCATACTGGCGGTGAAATCAAAACCTTCTTGCCCGTTAATATTGATTTTCTTTGCCTTATTAACGATGTCCGGACTGCTGATTTTTGCCAGCAGATTGACCAGGTTGTTACCGGCTTCGTCTGCACTGCCTGCAGTCATAAACGCCTGTTGGTTGGCATTTAACAAACTGCTGAAATTATCCAGTGTCGCGCCCATACCTGCGGACTTCATTGCCGCCAACTGTTGCGGCAGCCATCGCGACATGTCTTTCAGCTCAAAACCGCCATCTGCGCCCGATTGCATGGCTCGGTCGAGCAATGCAGGAATATCGGCTTCTTTAAACCCTGCCTGCTTCGCTTTGGTCACAATATTGGCAATATCATCGGCATCGGCATTGGCGGCCAGTGCTGTTTTCATGACAGTCGGCAACATCTGTTTCACGGCAGCATCACTCAATGAGCCGCTGGCCACCATAGTATTCATCGCCTGCAATGCTGCTTCCTTAGATGTCCCGCCAATATAAGCGGCATCGTTTACCGTTTTATTGATTTCCTCCATGCCTGCGCGTTTTTCCGCCAAAGTCTTGCCCGCATACATGGTATTGGTCGCGTGACGCAGCTCCGTGTCATAGTCCATTGTCCGGTTGACCGGCTGAGCCAACACATAACCGCCGGCCATGACACCGGCGGCAACCGAAGTCGCACCGCGCGCCAAACTTTTACCTCCTTGGATCATTCGGTTGAAACGGCTGCCGCTGTTCATTTCGGCATTTAACTCACGAATACGGCTGCGCGTCTGTTGGGCGGCTCGCGCCAGTTCATTGTGCGAAGCACGGCCGCTTTTGGCCATTGCGTTGTAGGCCGCTTGAGTACGTTGGATTTCACGGCGGATTTCACGCTCTGTCCGGATGCCCAAACGGGCGGCAGCGGCATGCATCAGCTGTTGCTGCCGGCCGGAAGATGATGCCGCACGGCTTTGAATCTGCATCGTACGGTTGGCCTCAGTCGCCAAGCGGCGCAGGCCGACACTTGCGTCATCTCGGAACTTGGCAACTAATTCGATTGTATTACGGCTCATTTTTTCTTCCGTTTACTGATAAAGGTTTGAGTGTGTCCGCCAGATGCAGATAGGGTTGAAGTTTTGGCAGACGGCGCAAACCAGGGCAGCACCACGGGAGCGGCACGGCCACGGTCAATCAAATCAGCCTGTTTAAGCCATCCCTCAAGCTCCGGCTGGGTCATCTTGCCGATATCGTCGGCAGAGATACCGTAGCTTCCCAGCTTTAAGACTGCGTATCGGTAGCGGTCGGCACGGGTTGAACGGACAGACGCTTTTTTGCCAGCAGCTCTTGGGCGAAATAAAGCGCGTCAAAATCGGTGGCGACCAACTCATCGGCCAAGAAGTCGAGCGTTAAAGCATCAGGTTGAATCGTACCGATATGGTCGAGAGAGGCTGAATAGGCTGCCAACATACGCGCCTGCCCCTCCAGCGTTGGGTCAATAGCCATATCTTCGCGGACAGTCAGCAGATGCATGGAAAAATCACGATGGACAGCGCCGTCAACAGAGATACCGTACTTCAGACGGCCTGAAACGGTTTTCAGGTCAGAAGAAACAACCAGCTCATACTCTTTTGCGGCATGTTCGAGTTCTTTGGAAATTGAAGACATAATAAAAGCCTCTAAACGGTTAATCGGATAAAAATCCAATTATCGTTTAAAGGCTATTTAAACCGTCTTTAACAGGTGTCAGTTTCGGATGGCTTACTCAATCACTTTACGGGTTGCAAAGCCGGTCACATCAATGACCAATTCGTTGTCCACCGTATAGCTTTCACCGGCTTCCTTCGCGCAAAAACCAAGATAGGAGGTTGGGCGCGCACCATTGATATCAGGGACCAGCGAGATTTTTGCGTCTTCGATTTTGTCCCAATCGATAACCGTACCGTCTGTCGGCACGACGGCGGTAAAAGAAATATCATACTGGCCGACACCGCGCGTAAAGCCTTTGACGCGGCGTGTGCGGTTCATGGTTTTCACTTCTTTTTTGCCTGTGATGTTTTTCACATCAATCTTGGTGACTTCCACCTCGGTCGCACCGACATACAGCGTTACGCTGCCTACATATTCTGTACTCATGTTCTTTCCTTTTTACAGATAAAGGTCGATAACCATGCCTACTTGGTGCAGGCCGTTAACCACATCGGACGGCACACGGCAGTTGAGCATGCCGGTGTTTTGTGCATCGCGTTCCACAATCAGGTTGGCCAAATTGTTTTCAACGTCTTCGACGATTTCCAATTCTTCGCATTTCATCAACACGTCGATCAATTCGGAGCGGACACGGGCAATGGTGCGCTCGGTCATTTTGTCACGCGGGAAACGCAACGCGATACGGTCGGCACACGCGCCCGATACATAAATCAATGTGCGCACGGTAGTCATGTCGAGCAGGCTTTCATCTGCCGTACCGTTGCCTGACTTGGTATAAGTCGAAATGGCGCGGACGATTTGAGCGGATGTGCCGTCGGGACTGGTTTCAATCGGGGTAACGCCGTTGTAGAGCGCGTTTTCCTGTTCGGTACGCATAGTCTTGTCTGCGCTGTCGCACACACCGATGCCGTTGAGTTTCAGGGTATTGAGCGGACGAGCCGGATCTTCCTCACTGGCCACGACGGCTGCAAACGCGGCTGCCAGCTCACATGGCAGGCTGGGTGTTTTGCGATACCAGGCCGAATACAGATAACCGCTGTTCAGACGGCCTGCCTGTGTCGTTGTTTGCGCCAATGCACCGGTTTGGCCATAAATACCCAATGCCCAGCGTTTTTCTTCAGGCGCACCGACAGTTTCCAAATGTGTGCGCAACTTCAAGAGGTTCGCCTCATCGGTACAGCCTACCGCAATCAAATTATGACCTTCGGCGATCACGGCATTTAATGCGGGGCCGATATCGGCATCCGCATCGCCGCCGCTCATCGCTTTGACTGCAACAGTAATCCCTTCGGCGGTATTGCCGGTACGGATACGGATATGGTTGCCGTGCGTGCCTTTATTTTTAGCCGTCAGCGTTACCAAGCCTTCAGAGGCTGTCGCCGTTACCGGCAATGATGTTTCGGCATCAATGGCGGCTTTGACGGCAGCGGCTACGGTTGCGGCGGTTGCATTGGCAGCGACACCGACGGTCAGCGTATCGGCATTGCCGATGTTGACGCGTAAAACGCCTTGCGTATCGGCAGTGCCTGTAATCGTGATACTGCCGGTGGCCGCAACGCCTGCTTCATTGTCGGCAACGGTAATCAGGCTCAAATCCGCATATGCGTAAGCCTTGATAGCGGCCAATGCCATCAAATGCGCCTGCGAGCCGGCACCATACGCGGCGGCGACATCGGCCGCAGAATAGATATTTTCCAGCGCAGTCAGCTTGCCCGCCTTGGGATTGCTGTGTTGCGCAATCAGCAGTACGCGTTGCTTGTTGGTAGGCAGGTTGCGCACAGCAAGCTTGGTGTTCCATTCGACGTAAACGCCGGGCTTACGCGTACTGGTCTTAATTTTGTCGAAACTGACGTTTGCGGAAGTCATGATTTGTTGCCTTTCGGTTTGTCCTCAACAATAACCAAGTCGCCGTAGTGAATACAGCGCAGGTAATACGCGGCATTCGGCACTTCGACCGTTTCTTGGTCGGTAATATATTCATGTGGCTTGCCTGCCATAGGTACTTGCAGACCTGCGGCGGCACGAACTTTAATATTCATGTTTTACCTCGGTTTTAACGGTGGCCGCCATATCGGCGGGTTGGTTTGGGTTTTTGGGCGGGATACGCAGCTCAAGGTTTGCGCCTTTCAAGTCAGGATGTTCTGGATCGGTACGGCCTTGGTATTCGGATACGTAGGCATATACTTGCGCCTGTTGTTCGTCTGAAACCGTAGGCCGTGGCCAATCGCCGTCTCGCAGTGCGTCTTCAAACCAATGTGTTTCAAAATCCAGCGCAAATACGCTGATTGCGTCCAACTCCATTTGTTTAGAAAACAGGCTTTTTGCTTTGCCCGGCTTCAGACGGCCTATACACAAACCCATAGTCTGATTGATCAGTAACAGGCGCACGGCCTGCATCAGCCGGTAAGTGCCGACATCGTTCCGGTGTAAACCGCCGAAGCGGCTGTCCGCCTCGCTGCCGCTGGCACGGTCGCCGACCAAGACAGTAAAGCGGCCGGTGACTTGGTAGCGTGTACGGCGCGTATCATGGGGCTCGCTATCGGTAATGCCGGCAAACATGACCCAAACAGCGGGGAACTGGTTAACCACTTGAGCCAAGCCTTCGCCGTCAAATTCGCCACCGTAGGTATGCACACCGCTGACCATTTGGCCAAGGCCGTCTGAAAGACGCTGTTTGATGGCTTGTTCAATAGACGCTATCACGGCCGAACACCTTTTCCTTGGCGGCAAACATCACCGCATCACCTTGCACGTTCGGCTTAGGGTCGGCATTTTCAGCCACACCCAAACCAGCCTTGCCTGATGCCACCAATTTAAGATACGCAATCGCCGCCTCATATCGGTGCACCATATCCTCCGTCAGCTGGCGCTTGCCCGTTGCCAAACGGTAAACGGCAATGTCGCAGCAATAAAGGCTCAACAGGCGTACAGGGGTAGGCAACGGCAATTCATAGCGCGATGCCAGATAGCCGTCGATTTCGGCGGAGGCATCATCCAAACCTTGTTGCGCAATTTCGGCATTCACGCTTCCCACGCGCGTCAGGTCGGTCAGACCTGCAATCGTCGGCTCGGTATAACGCGCCACCAAATCGGCAACCGTTGCGTAAGCCATTAATCCTGCTCCAAAGGCAAGGCTTCACAAACAACAGCCATCGGTTCGGCCAACAGGCGCTCCCACGCTTCGGGCTCGAAATCGGCACGTTTCACAAAGGTAAAATGCGGTTGAACGTGATACCCGCTGCGCCAAAACGCATGGCCATGTTTGGATTTGATGGCAACCACTTCGGCATCTGCCGCCGCTTCACCGCCTGCCTGATAGCGTTCTTGCGCTTCTGCCGCTTCACCGCCTGCCTGATAGCGTTCTTGCGCTTCTGCCGCTTCAACGGCAGGGCTTGCGGCCTGTTCCAATTGAGCTTCCAATTCGGCGATACGCACACGTGCAGCTTCAAGCTCGGCGTTCAATTTTTCGACTTCAGTCTCAAGAAACGCCTGCAACTTAACGTCTTCGGGGTTTACATCCACAGTTGCGCCAACCGTTTGCTCGGTTTTTTCATCTTCGTTTTTTACTTTTGCCATTTCTTATCCTTTCGGCGGGCAGAGCCCGCCTATCTAAAGGGTTACAGCAACCAAGGAGATACGATTACCTTGCATTTGCCTTTGTTCGGGTTGTACGCACCACTATCCAGGCGGTCGCCTTCCACTAATTTTTTGGCGGCGTTTTCCAAAGAAGGAGGAACCAGCAGCACATTCGGGCGGATACCCAGCGGTCGGCCGCCGTCGCCTTTCAGGCTGACCATTGCGTTGTAAGCCTCTTCAAAACCTTCGGCATCCAGGGTTTTTTGCGACTTAGCCGCCATTTGCCAGAAGCCCAAACCAACATTACAACGGCCGTCCACGCCGTAGCGGTATTCGTTGCGCATAAATACGCCTTCGTCGGTAGCGGCGGTCATGGCAGTGAACTGCTTAGGTTTGCGTTCCTGATAAATCAGAGGTTTCAGGGCGCGTGATGTATCCAGCAAATACCAAGCGGCTTCGGCGCCGGTGAAAATATTGGATACAGTGGTGGATTGGCCGGTGCCATCGACTTTTTCATATACCGGGTGGTCGTTGTCGAAGAAGTTCTGACCGTCATAACACAACGTGGCGTGCGCGTTTTTCAGCAGAGCAAATACCAATTCATCTGGATGAACAGCGGAAGCACGGCCCATTTCAGTCATCATCGGCGCGTAAATGCCGACATTGTCGTCTTCGATGTCGTTGCGGTTGACCTTGACCGAACTTTCAAAATGCTTGTTAGTGATGGCATAGCCGTGTGCCTTCATATCTTGGAATACGCGGTCGCCCACCCATTCGCGGAAGGCAGGCCATTGACCGAGCCAGCCGTAAGTATTGGAAGCAGTAGAGGACGGGATAACAGTGGCGATTTCCTTGTATTGGCTGTCCGCCATTTGCAAGCCGTCTTGGAAGTTTTTCTTAAAGCCGGTAAACAGCGCCTTCAGGGTATCTGGAGTGATAATCATGGTTTAATCCTTGTT
>ERZ1674288.118-NODE-118-length-8857-cov-11.933765_pt1 | contig 8857 bp, 7 predicted proteins | sample MGYA00581190_ERZ1674288 | MGnify/ENA primary metagenome ERZ1674288 (study PRJEB41354, sample SAMEA4873332) | human saliva metagenome | biome: human-associated habitat [ENVO:00009003]; feature: mouth environment [ENVO:08000002]; material: saliva material...
CACGGCTTCTAAAAATCTGCCTGATATTCCACATAAATTCCTCTATAGGAATGTCTATAAACAAAACCGACCTGGCAATATTCTAAAAATAGAATATTGCCAGGTCGGTTTATATCATCCCGCCCCACAGGCTAGGGGAGAGGCGCGGAACCACTTTTAGCCCTCAATCAGCAACGCCAGAGCCTCGTAGGGGCGCAGGCTCAGCGTCACCGTCTCAGTCGAATCAGATACAGCAGAATCCGCCACAGCGGAATCGACCGCAGAATTCTTGTAATTACACACCAGCATGCGACCGGAACGAACAAACTCAGCCGGAACCTCAACCTCGGTCGGCTCGCCATAGAAGTTCGTCAGCACCAGCATGCGCTGTGCCGGGCGGCCGTTCTCAGCACTAGTCTCAGCGGGCAGCTCACGCAGGTACGCAAACACCAGCTCGTGATCCAACGCGTAGGGCGCGTACGAACCCACAGAGATGACCGGGTACTGCTTACGCAGGGCAATCAGGTTGCGGTAGTAGGGCAGAATCACGCCGTCGCGTTCCTCATCCTCCACCGAAATACCGGCACCGGTCGCCGCATCACGCACCGGGGCGGGAGCCAGCCACGGCGACGTGGAACCAAAACCGGCAGTCGCCGGATCTGCGGTCCACTGCATCGGCACACGCGAATTATCGCGAGCCTTCGACGCCACAATCTCCAGCGCCTGCTGCTCACTCAGGCCGCGCTCACGCAGCATTGCGTAGGCGTTGTGCGCCTCCACATCCACGTACTGCTCAATCGAGGAGTAGACCGGGTCAATCATGCCGATTTCCTCGCCCTGGTACACGTACGGGGTGCCGCGCAGCAGGTGAATCACGGTCGCCAGCATTGTCGCCGACTCGGCGCGGTAACGCTCAACATCACCAAAACGGTTCAGTGCGCGCGGCTGGTCGTGGTTATTCCAGAACAGCGCGTTCCAGCCGCCGCCAGCCTGCATGCCGAGCGCCCAGTCGTTTAGAATCTGCTTCAACTCGGCAAAACGGAACGGAACCTTCGACCACTTTTCGCCGTTCTCGTAGTCCACCTTCAGGTGGTGGAAGCTGAACACCATATCCAGCTCGTGGTTTGCCGGGTTGGAGTAGCCCACGCAGTTTTCGATGCTGGTCGAGGACATTTCGCCCACGGTCACGGTGTCATCATATTGACCGAAGGAGGCGCGGTTCAGCTGCTGAATGCGGGTGTGCACAATCGGGGTGTCGGTGTATTGTGCCTTGTCCACGGTGCCTTCGGGGGCGTCGAGCAGCTCTTCGCCCTTACCGATGACGTTAATGACGTCGAAACGGAAACCGCGCACACCCTTCTCGTACCAGAAGTTCACAACCTTAAACAGCTCCTCACGCACAACCGGGTTGTACCAGTTCACGTCCGCCTGGGTGCGGTCGTACAGGTGCATGTAGAACAGGGGAGTGCCGTGCTCATCCGTGTACTCGCCGAAACGGGACCAGCAGGGGCCGCCGAACTTCGACTCCCAGTTGGTCGGTTCGCGCAGCTGACCGTCCTCGGTGTACTTGCCGGGGCGAATGTAGAAGTAGTCCCAGTACTCGCGTTCACCGGCGAGGGCGCGCTGGAACCATTCGTGCTCGGTCGAAATATGGTTGAGGACCATATCGAACATGACGCCCACACCGTGCTCGGCGAGGGCGGCTATCATCTCTTCGACGTCTTCCATGGTGCCCAGGTCGGGGTTGATGGCGTAGTAGTCGGAGATGTCGTAGCCGTTATCGTTCTGCGGGGAGGCGAAGAACGGGTTGAACCACACCATGTCCACGCCCAGGGAGGCTATGTAGGGCACCTTCTCGATGACGCCGCGCAGGTCGCCGTAGGCGCCACCGGCGGAGGAGTAGAAGGACTTGGGGTACACCTGGTAGATGACGGAGGACGCGAAATCCTTGCCGCCTGCCGGGGTGCCTGCCGATGTGATTGCCGGGGTGAGTGCGAGCGATGCGGTGGGTGCCTGTGTCATGGAAACCTTCTGAAACGTGAACTGGGTTCAGTGCCTATGAAAGCGTGTATAGATCAGTGTGTTGGGAACGAGCCGCGCAGGTGCTACATATGCGCAGCGAGGTTCGTATGCGGCAGACACAGACGCCCGCCGCCTCCCGGTACGTTCGCCGATTGAATATCGCCGCCCGCAACCTGGGCTCATTCCAGATTAGGGGGCATAATGGGGTGATGTCCCCCATCTACCCCAAAGGGGGCAATTCTGCCGCAGATCCGGCACAACACCCGTGGCCTCAACCCTCCCACTGATAGGCGGTTGCAGGCTCGTGCGCGTTTCGATGCATGAAACCAAAGTGACCCTGAGCTGAACAGTGTTGGACGCCGCGCGTAAAATCAGTACTTGCATCACTACGGAAGGTAAAACAATGCCAGAACTGCGTTCACGTACTTCAACTCACGGCCGTAACATGGCTGGTGCCCGCGCCCTGTGGCGTGCCACCGGCATGGGCGATGACGATTTCGGCAAGCCCATTATTGCTATCGCGAACTCCTTCACCCAGTTCGTGCCCGGCCACGTGCACCTGAAGAACATGGGTGAACTGGTCGCCGGCGCTATCCGTGAGGCTGGCGGCGTCGCCAAGGAATTTAACACCATCGCTGTTGATGACGGTATCGCGATGGGCCACGACGGTATGCTCTACTCGCTGCCTTCCCGCGACCTGATTGCTGACTCGGTCGAGTACATGGTTAACGCGCACCGTGCCGACGCGCTGGTCTGCATCTCTAACTGTGACAAGATTACCCCCGGTATGCTTCTGGCGGCTATGCGCCTGAACATCCCCACTATCTTTGTGTCCGGCGGTCCGATGGAGTCCGGCGAGGGCATTGAGGGTGTTGTCGAGCACCGCCTCGACCTGATTGACGCCATGGTGATGGCTGTTAACGACAGCGTCAGCGATGAGGCGCTCGCTCAGGTTGAGAAGAACGCCTGCCCGACCTGTGGCTCGTGCGCGGGTATGTTCACCGCAAACTCCATGAACTGCCTGAATGAGGCGATTGGCCTGGCACTGCCCGGTAACGGCACCACTCTGGCTACCCAGGTGGCTCGTAAGGAGCTGTTCCTGGACGCTGGCCGCCGCATCGTGGAGCTGGCTAAGCGCTACTACGAGCAGGATGATGAGTCGGTTCTGCCCCGCTCCATTGCGACCAAGGAGGCGTTCGAGAACGCTATGGCGCTGGATGTGGCGATGGGCGGTTCGACCAACACCGTGCTGCACACCCTCGCGATTGCTCACGAGGCGGGCGCTGACTTCACTCTGAAGGATATTGACCGCATTTCGCGTCAGGTTCCCTGCCTGGCGAAGATTGCCCCGAACTCCACTAAGTACCACATTGAGCACGTGCATCGTGCCGGCGGTATTCCTGCCCTGCTGGGTGAGCTGAACCGCGCGGGCCTGCTGCACAAGAACGTTCATTCTGTTCACGCTGACTCGCTGGACGAGTGGCTGGACGAGTGGGACATCCGCGGCGGCAAGGCAAGCGAGAAGGCGAAGGAACTGTTCCTTGCAGCTCCCGGTGGTGTGCGCACCACCCATGCGTTCTCCACCGCTAACAAGTACGAGTCCCACGAGACTGACGCTGAGAACGGCTGCATCCGCGCCGTGGAGCACGCGTACACCAAGGACGGCGGCCTGGCGGTCCTGTACGGCAACATCGCCCAGGACGGCGCAATCATCAAGTCCGCTGGTATCGATGAGGAGCTGTTCCACTTCAAGGGTCGCGCTTTCGTGGTCGAGTCGCAGGACGAGGCTGTGTACGAGATCCTGTCGAAGAACGTGAAGGAAGGCGACGTTGTCGTCATCCAGTACGAGGGCCCGAAGGGCGGCCCCGGCATGCAGGAGATGCTGTACCCGACCTCCTACCTGAAGGGTCTGGGCCTCGGCAAGAAGTGTGCACTGATCACCGACGGTCGTTTCTCCGGCGGTACCTCTGGTATTTCGATTGGTCACGTCTCTCCGGAGGCGGCTGCTGGCGGCGCTATCGGCCTGGTGCAGACCGGTGACGAGATTGAGATTGACGTGAACAACCGCATCCTGCGTGTGAACGTTTCGGATGAGGAGCTGGCTGCTCGCCGCGAGGCGAAGGGCGCTGCACCGTGGCGTCCGACCAAGCCGCGTGAGCGTCACGTGTCGAACGCCCTGAAGGTGTACGGCATGCTGGCCGCATCCGCCGATAAGGGTGGCGTGCGCATCCTGCCCGAGGACGCATAAACCCCTCACGTATTTTCTGAGAATTTAATATTCTTGCCCTGTGGGCTGGCGCCCCGTTCCGCAGTATTTTCTGCGGGGCGGGGCGCTGTTCTTTGTCCGCGTCTTTGTTCGCATCTTTGTCCACTGTCGTGGGACACTCGGTGCGGCGTATTGCCTTGTCAGCGGTGTTGCAGTAGGGTGTAAGGAGGTATTTAGGTACCCGATTCACCGACTCAGCACAACCACTCAAACACAACGCAATTCGCAACCCTCACGAGGACGCATTCATGGTTACCCTGCCCGCGCGCGCACAGCGTGCCTTTACTCGTCGTGCCCTGACGGCTCTTGCCTGCATCGGTGCGCTCGCTTTGAGTTCTTGCTCTGCTCAGCCGCAGGCTGATGATTCTGAGACCGCCCCGATGAAGGTGGCGACTTCTTCTGCGGCTGTTGACGCGAAGACCCTGTTCCACGCGGCGGACGGCTCCTGGAAGCCGAATACTGTGCAGATTTCTGCCGGTCTGGATTCCCCGGCGACCTACGACTCGGTAGCAACCCCCACGAACGAGCCGAGCACCGACGCCGAATACGAGGCAGCTTACGCCACCGCGAGCGGTTCCGCGAACACTATCGATGCGGGTACCCGCTGCGGCTTGACCAGCCAGCTGGGTGGTTCCGCCGGTATTTACGTGTATGACGGTTCGGATTGCGCGAAGGCTCAGGAGGCGGTGCGCCTCTTCAACAGCCGCAAGAACCAGGATGGCGCGGCGAGCGTTGAGTGGTACCAGTGCGCTACGAAGGTGCAGGGCCGCGACTACATTACGGGTGCCTGCTTCACTCAGGGTGGTAGTGTTGAGAAGCCTCGCCTGGCGCTGATTCCGGCGCAGACCCGCATGCTCTCGGGTGTGCTGACCTTCGCTGAAGCGTACGGCGGCGGCACGTTCGGTCAGGGCGATTCGGCAAAGACCGTTGAGGCGTTGCGTTTCACCAGCCCGGACTCTAAGGTTGCGTGCTCGGTGACCCCGTCGGGTGTGGATTGTCAGGCGCTGGTGGGCGTGACCCTGGAGGGCTGGGATGCTGCCTCCGGTAAGGCGCAACAGCGTGTGCACATGGTGCAGGGCCAGGCGCCCGAGGTGAGCCTGGTCGGTCAGACCGCCACCCCGGAGCCGGTGAATACCGAGGGCATTACTGCGCTGCCTGCCGGTCAGGTGGTGACCGCGTACGGTTACACCTGCAAGTCGGTGAATACCGGTAAGGTGCATTGCGTGAGCGCGACGAATGGTTTCACACTTGATTCGATGGAGGTTGGCGTAGAACGCCGTTAAACCGAGAGCGCCGCTCAACCGCAAATGAAGGCGAGGCACGCCGCTAGTAGCCGCGCTCGCCTCCAAGGCTGATATACGAATATACGAAGGTGCCCGGCACCCCTCTGATAGGGGTGCCGGGCACCTCGGTATTTAACGTCGCTTAGCGGAAGTTAACGATGCGAACATCCAGCTCGGAGGAGAGCAGCGGCTCCCATGCGGCGACGGCCTTCTGGAAGTGCTCGGTGCCCATGTGCTTTTCGAGCAGTGCCTGGGACTCCCAGCGCTCGATGAATGCGAAGTCGGTGTCGGAGACGGCGCCGAAATCGTAGCTGACGTTGCCTTCATCCTGGCGGCTTGCGGTCACGAGCGGTTCGATGGTCTTGAGGAATTCTTCGACGTGCTCGGGCTTGACGGATACTCCGGCGTAAACACCAATCATGGGGCTCTCCTTAGGTGCGGTGCGGCGGTTGCCGCGTCGTATATGACTCTTTTACCGTACACCTTCACCCGCGCCCGAGTGAGGTATGCGCAGGGGTTTCTCGCGCTGTGTTCTGTGCTGTGTTCCGTACTGTAGCGACGCGTGCGAGGAGTTGCGGTTATTCCATTCGCTGACTGTAAAAAAGGTGTTTTATATTTGCATGCCCCTTTCTTTTCGACCTATAAAAGAATGAGGACGATACACCGCACGAATGGAAGGAGAAGCGGTATGGCACGCATGGGGGGTGACACTCATGGGATTTTCACCGGCGCATATCAAACGATGCACCCTGACCTGGGAGGCGCCCGACTATAGTGCTTCGTACCCTGCCGGGTACACGGATCAGGGTGTTGCTGTGATTGCGGTGGCTCAGGAGCATCGTAAGGCGCAGGGTTTTTGTTATTCCGCCTTGTCGACGGTGGTTTTTATTTCTAAGCAGGACGGCACCCGCACCGTGGTGAATGAGGAGCAGATGCTCTCTACCCACGTCCATTCCCTCATGGAGTGTTGCGATGAGGTGCATCCGCGTCTGCTGGGTCGCGCCGTGCTCTCGGCGTGGGATGTTGTTCCGGAGCAGTACCGCCAGAACCTGGTGACGATTGCTGCGGATCGTAAGAATTTGAAGCAGCTTTTCCGTGACTGTGACCAGTTGAAGTCGATCATGGAGTACCGTGCCTTTGAGAAGGTGCTGGACCCGTACGATAACCATTCTTTGGGTGAAGTGCATGTGAAGCTTGCCGGTACGCCCGCGTATGAGCGGGTGCAGGCTGAGGTGTGCGCTGCACGTACCGCTGTGGATGAGATGGTGGAGGAGGCGCTGACCCCTCGACCGCTGGATCAGCTGCAGGACTATAGCGTTTTCACGGATTGTTCGTTCCGTTCGACTCACAATAAGAAGTATCAGCGTGGCGGCCGTATGGGTATTGCCGGCGTGAGTGAGGACGGCTTCTATTTTCATGCCCACTATGATGGCGTGAATATTATGACCGGTGAGTTGTCTGCGATGTTGGCGGCTTATACGGTGTTCCATAGTGGGTCGCGCCGCCTGATTATTCATACGGATTCTTTGGGTGCGTTGACGTTTGTGTTGCGTTTGGCGCATAGCCGTTGGGCTTTTGAGACCTGGGCTTCTGAGGGTATTCAGGATGAGCGTGTGGTGGCTCAGATGAGTGCTTTGACGGAGGATATCCGTGAGAAGCGTGTGCTGGTGAAGCATGTTCCGGGCCATACGGGCCACGGTTTGCAGGAGAGTAGCGATTCTGTGTCGAAGATGCATCGCCATTTTCCGGGGCAGATTGTGGATAAGCGTCATCAGAGCGAATTTAATCAGCGTTGCGAGTCGATTATTACTGCTTTGGCGGGTTGTGCGAAGGCTGTTCGTCTGCTTGCACCGGAGTGGTTGCAGATTAAACCTTCTTCAATCCATGCGGGAAACCGTTTATGGCGCTAAACTAGTCCAGGGTAGAAATGAACGCGCGATACATTCGCCGCATACGAGGGTATGCGATGTCGGAGGTGTCGCGTGTTTCTTTTTGCCCTTTTCGCCTTTTTGCGACTGTGCGCTTATACCTGCGCTTCTACCCAAGGCAGGTTTAGGGTGGTGGGGATAGAGGCGGGATAGAATTGTGTGAAGAATTCTGATTCTCCCGATTTTTAGCGGGCACACACTATTTCTTTGGGACCCTTTTATGTCTTTTCTTCCTCCCCATGATTCTTCTCTCTTTAACCCGCTGGTGGTGCTGTATGTGCTGACGGCGCTGTGCCTTCTCGGCTTTATTGGCCTCTACCTGCGGGAACGCCGTAGCGTGTTTGTGGGCTGGTTGCTGATTGCTACCGTGGGGCTGCTGGGTATGAGCCTGGGTGTGACGGCTATTGTGTCGGAGAACCAGATTTTGTTGGTGCTGGCGTTCCTCATTGTTATTATTCCGGCGTTTCTTTCGATTTTTACGCCTCTGGGTTTGACCGGTCTTTTTCTCTATAGCGGTATTCGCCTCATTGTTCGTGAGGGTTTTTCGCTTACTAATTCTTTGGCGTTGGCGGCCGGTGCGGCACTGATTGTGGGTCCGTTTTTTGTTCCCGGCCCGGCGGAGAATGTTCCGCTGGGCGGCGTGTGGGGCACTATTTATTTCTATCTTTCGCTACTGCTGACCTATTTCACGATTTACGCGGTGGGCTTTACCGTGGCGGCTGCGTTGAACCTGGTTAATTTCCGTAAGCAGGCTGACTATGTGGTGGTTCTCGGTTCGGGTCTCATAGGGGATCAGGTGACTCCTTTGTTGGCGGCGCGTATCGACCGCGGTATTGAAATTTACCGTAAGAACCCCGGCTCGAAGCTGATTATGTCTGGCGGTCAGGGCGCGGATGAAAAGATTCCCGAAGGCGTGGCAATGACCCGTTACGCTATTGCCCGCGGTATTCCTGAGGCGGACATTATTGTGGAGGACCGCGCGGTGAACACCCGCGAGAACCTGCTCTTCTCCTACGCCCTGATGCCGGAGGTCGCCGAGGGTAAGACCCCGAAGGTTGCGCTCGCAACCACGAACTACCACCTGTTCCGTGCGTTGCTGCTGGCGCGTTCGCTGGGCCTGAAGTGCTGGGGCGCAGGCGCGCCGACGAAGGTGTATTTTGCGGTGAATGCGTTTATTCGCGAGTTTATCGGCTACTTGAGTATGACGCGCCGCCGCCACCTCATCACGCTGATTGTATGCACGGTTCTCTACATTGCGGTGGCTCTCTTTGTCTGGTGGATGTACTCCTTCGGCCTGGTGGGTCCGGGCGAACCGGTCTAGCCTCCAGCTTCTGTTGAGTGGATTCTATATAACGTAGGACCGCCCTCCCGAGTATTTC
>ERZ1674288.120-NODE-120-length-8819-cov-9.901529_pt1 | contig 8819 bp, 6 predicted proteins | sample MGYA00581190_ERZ1674288 | MGnify/ENA primary metagenome ERZ1674288 (study PRJEB41354, sample SAMEA4873332) | human saliva metagenome | biome: human-associated habitat [ENVO:00009003]; feature: mouth environment [ENVO:08000002]; material: saliva material...
AGGTGTTTTTAGCGTGTCGCACACACGTAATCACACACCCCCACACACAAAACCACAGAATATTCCTGCATGTGAGAGCAGAAAAGGGGTTCCCGGCCCCTCGCAAACACCCCGATACACTGGAACCATGCCCCTCAAGCGCACCCGACCCCAGAAGAACCCACAGAACAGCACCGAGACAGCCGAATCAGGCCACGCCGTAACGCATACCCGCGGCGGCTCAGGCAGCGGCATCGCAGAAAGCAGCGACCTGCCCGCCGACGCCATCACCGCCTCCAGCCGCGTACAAACCTACCTCAGAGACAAACGCGGCTGGATGAACGTCCTCGTCGTCGCACACATGCAGTTCTTCTGCTGCATGCTCTCCGTTGCCTTCGTCAACAGCTACGGCTGGATTCCGCTCGTCTCCGCGCTCTGCAGCACCACCGCACTCTACTTCCGCTACCGCTTCCCCTACGGCAGCATCTACGTGGTCATCGCGGCGCTCTGCCTCACCCTCGTGGAGCCCTTCCCCGACTCGCTCGCCATCACCTGCTACCCGCCCGTCAGCCTCGCCGCCTACCATATCGGTCGGCACTGGCGCCGCCGCGCCCGCTTCCGCGGCCTCATTCTCGGTTGGGTCGGCGCACTCGCCGTCACCGTGCAGGCCTCGCTCTCATTCCTCTACCACTGGGACGACATACCCGCCCGCATCTTCATCTCCCTGATGCTCGGCGTGCTCTGCGGATCCATCTTCACCGTCTTCTGGTTCCTCGGCGACTCCCGCCGCATGCGCGAACTGCGCAGCGAAGAATTCAAAGAACGCGCCCGCCGCCTCGAATACGAGCAGGAACAGGAACGCCGCCTCGCCGCGCAGGACGAACGCACCCGCATCGCCCGCGAAATGCACGATATTGTGGCGCACTCACTGTCCAGCATCATTTCCCAAGCAGACGGGGCACGCTACGCCGCCGCGAGCGCACGCGCACAACAGGCTCAGCAGACTGAACAGGCTGAGCAGTCGGATCAAGTTCAACAGCAGAGCACACCGGATATTGCCGAGCAGACCCTCGAACTCATCGCAGACACGGCACGCGACTCCCTCACGCAGATGCGCTCCCTCCTCGGGCTACTCCGCACGGATGAGGCGACCGCCTACGCACCCGTGCCCACCCTCAACGATGTGCCCGCCCTCGTGGAGCAGAGCCGCCGCGCGGGGCTGCCCGTCACCTTCACCGGAATCACCGGCACCATGGCACGCACCCTACCGCAGGGCGCCGAGCTTGCGGCGTACCGCACCGTGCAGGAGGCGCTCACCAACGCGCTCAAGCACTCCCCTGGCGCGGCAACCACCGTCACCATTCACTGGGGCGATGAGGGCCTGCAACTGCAGGTGCAGAACGAACCGGTTTCCTCTGCCGCAGCTCAGCACATTGCTCGCCCGGTCCCCGGCAGTGGTAACGGTCTGCGCGGCATGAGCGAGCGCATCGCCCTGTACCACGGCACCCTCACCTACGGTCTGCAGCCCGACGGCGGCTGGCTCGTTGAGGCGGCGCTGCCCTACCGCGACCTCTAATACCCTTATTCCTCCACCCGGCAACTGCGACTTAGGATTGAAACTATGTACTCTTCCGCACCACAGACCACTCAGCCAATCCGCGTGATGCTCGTCGACGACCAGCGCCTAGTGCGCGGCGGCTTGAGCATGCTCGTGAACTCCCAGCCGGACCTGCAGGTCGTCATGGAGGCTGATGACGGCCTGGCGGCAATTGACGTTTTTGACCGTATGGTCTCTGAGAGGCAGGCGCCGCAGGTCATCCTCATGGATGTGCGCATGCCGCACTGCGACGGGCTGGAGGCTGCGCGCCGCATCCTGAAGCGTGACGCTCAGCGTGGAGTGGCTGAGGAGGAGCGGGTGCGCATTATTATGCTCACGACCTTCGACATTGACGAGTACGTGTATTCGGCGGTGCGTGCGGGCGCGAGCGGTTTCTTGTTGAAGGACACTCCGCCGGAGCAGTTGCTGGAGGCGATTCGTACGGTGCACCGCGGCGATGCGGTGATTGCACCATCTGCGACTCGCCGTCTGCTGGAGCATATGATTCCGGTACTGGACTCCCCCGCCGCTGCTCCCGGTGTTCCTGCCGCGCCTGTTCCTGAATCTGCTCCTGTTGCTCCCCCGGCTACTTCTGAACTTCCGAAGGCGACGTTTATTCCGGCTGAGCCAGCACAGGATTATCCGCATCGTGAGTTGATTGAGCAGTTGTCGCCGCGTGAGTTTGAGGTTCTGGGTTTGATTGCGCGCGGCCTGTCAAACGCGGAGATTACGCGGGAGTTGGTGCTTTCGGAAGCGACGGTGAAGACGCACGTGTCGCATGTGTTGGCGAAGTTGGGTGCGCGTGATCGTGTGCAGGCGGTCATTATGGCCTATGAGGCGGGTATCGCCCACTAGCGCTCCCTTATATAAGGACACAGTGAAGCCCCGGCGGGCGCCTCCTTATCGAGGCACCCTCCGGGGCTCTTTAGTTAAGTGGTTTCTTGTATTTGGTCGATGATTCGCTCAAAGTCGCTCATCAGCTCAGGCAACTTCTTATAGAGGCAACTCCACCATGTCCGGTTCTGCTTCCGCATAGATGCGGGGGCGCAACTGGCTGACCATATCAACGCTGCGGCGGGTCAGCTGTTCAATGCGGTGCTGAGCGTCCACCATCTGCATGAACTCGTCAAAAGGGGCTACACCCGGCATCTGCACCAGAAAATCCAGGTCGCTCGTTTCGGTCAGCTCACCGCGGGCGGCACTACCGAAGAGTCGGGCACGGCGCACACCAGCGTCACGGAGGATCTGAAGAACCTCCGCTTCATGGGGCAGCGTGTACCCGCGACGCAGATTAGGGTGGCTGGTGCTCATACCCCCATCATACGCGCAAAGCCAGGCAGCAGGTCAGCTCCAAGAATCTATTTCCGTGCCCATAGGAATATATTCACTCTGCACACGGCAAAGCCCCGGCGGGCGCCTCCTCTCGAGGCACCCTCCGGGGCTTTCTCACGCCGAGTATCCGGGTTTGCCGGGTACTGTGACTATGCCAGATACAGCGGGTTAGCCGCGCATACCCTCAACCGGGGACATGCGAGCCGAACGAGCCGCAGGCAGAGCCGAAGCGAGCATCGCAGCAAGCACACCCACAATGAGGATGACCACGTACCAGACGTACGGCAGGTCAAGCACGAGCGGGGCGCTGGCGCTCGTGGATGCCATCACGATCTTCGCGGAGACCGTGCCGATGACCGTACCGGCAATCATGCCGAGCACCACTGCGGCGAGCGTAATCAGAATCGCCTCAATGGAAATCATGCGGCGCAGCTGCTTGCGGGACAGGCCCAGCGAGCGGAGCATCGCGTTCTCGCGGCGGCGTTCGTTGACCGACAGGGTCATCGTGTTCGCCACACCAATGATGGAGATGACCACTGCAAGCATGAGCATCACCAGGGTGAAGGTCAGCATGACGGTCAGCAACTGGTCAAAGGTCTGACGTTCCTGCAGGCCACCGTTGAAGGAGTTGTCCGGGCTGATTCGGTTCAGCTCAGTCTGCAGAGTTGAGCTTTCGCTGCTGGTCAGCGGGGAGGCGGCACGCACCAGAATGACGGTGCCGTTACCGGTTGCCTGGCTGGTGACAGTCAGGCGAGCGGCCTTTGCCTGAGCTTCCTGGTCGCCGCTGGCGATTGCCTCCTGCATACGCTTCTCGGCTTCTTCAGCGGCGGGGTTGGGAACTTCCTGCGGGTTCTTGGCGTCCTGCAGCTTGGCGGCGGTGGTCGGGTTGACGATCATCAGGTGCTGCTTGGTTACGGACTTGATGGGCTTGAGTTCCACTTCGCCGAGCGGGCCGTGAGCCTTCAGGCGGCTGGACTCATTCAAGCCTGCGGATTTCCAGAGGCCCTGCGGTACGAGCACGGTGTCGTCAGCAATATTCGAGTTTTCGTCCGGCAGGATTGCCTTCATGTCGGAGGAGCTCAACGCCACCAGGTTAGCGTTCTGGTTGACGCTCTGGCCCTCGTACTCGACGGTGTAGTCGACCACACCACCGGCGTAACCAACAGCGGATGCCTGAACGTTCTTAATACCCTTTGCCTTGGACGCAATCTCTTCCGCCTTGGTCACGGTGGAGGCTGCATCGTTGTGCCCAAACGGGTGGTAGGTCGTCTGCGCAGAAATCGGGTACTGCTGATCCAGAGCCTTGACGAACGAGGCGCTCAGAACCGTGTAGCCGGTCAGCACAGTCGACACGACCAGGGTGCCGACGAGCACGGCGCGGCCGGTGGAGACGGTGCGCTTAGGCGAACGCAGTGCGTTGGCGAGTGCAAGCTTGCCGGTCTGGGTGCGGGTGACCGCGCCGAGGGCACGTACCAGCGGGGGCAGCACCAGCGGGGTGATGAGGAAGACCGCGATACCGAGCAGCAGTGCGGCGAGCATGCCGAGGAAGATTGCGGAGTTACCGTCACGTTCCGTGCTGGTTGCCTTATCGAGTGCAGTCACGACGGCAACAACGCCACCGATGGCGAAGAGGGCACCGATGATGGGGCCGATCTTGCCGTGCTTGCTGACTTCGCGGTTGGTGTGCTCGCTCATCGCACTAATGGGCGAGATGCGCAGGGCGCTTCGTGCCGGGGAGAGCGACGCCAGAACCGTCACGATGGTGCAGAGGAGCACACTCACCAGGATCGGGGTGATTGAGTACGAAATCATGATGGTGGTCAGGTTCGCACCAACTAGCGCGCCAACCGGGTAGGTCAGCAGCGCACCAATGAGGGAGAACACCACGCCCACGGTAACGGATTCGATGAGTAGCATCCGTACGAGGGAGCCGCCGCGGGCACCGAGGGTGCGCAGCAGGGCGAGCTCACGGATGCGCTGGCCGACCAGCACCGCGAAGGTGTTGGAGATGACGAACGAGGAGACCAGCAGAGCCAGTGCGGCGAAGGCGCCCAGGACCACGCTAATGGAGGTGAAGACCGTGGAGATGCTCTTCTGGTAGTCCTCCAGCAGCTTCTGACCGGTCATAACGCGCGGGTCGTTCTTGCTGTCGCCGCTGCTGAGGGTATCCTGCAGGCTCTTGAGCTTGGCGTCGGTTACGCCGTCCTTGAACTTGAGGTAGATGAGGTTCGCGCCAGCCATGTTTCGGTAACCGGCGGCGGAAGTCTTGTTTTCGGTTTCGGCTGCTTTCAGGGTGGCTTCGCCGAGGCTGGTACCGCCAATAAAGACAGCCTGGTTGGTGGTGGAACCTTCAAAACCGGGATCGAACAGGCCAACGACGGTGTATTCGGCGGTCTTAGTGGTGCCGGGGGCGCTGACGGATTCCACAACGTCGGTGCTGGTGACCTTGCCGTTCAGCGAGAGGTTGTGCTTCTTCGCGAAGTAGGTGGAGACCATGATTTCGTGGTCGTTGCTGGGGATTTTGCCCTGCACCTTGTACGGGAAGAGGCTCGAGTCGGCGGGCAGCTGGTTGTACTGCACGGGGGTTTTCTGGTCGCCGGTACCGATCGAACCCGTGACGGCGTACTGCACCCAGTAGCCGGAGAGCAGGTCGCTCTGCTCTACCTTCTGAATCTGGTCACGGGTCAGGTAGATGGCGGTGCTGTCTTTACCGTCGTAGGTGGTAGCGGCGGAGGCAACAACCGCCTCGGCGCGGGAGAGCACGTCACCAACGGAGGAGTTGACGGTCGCCTGCAGCGAGTTGGTGAGCATCATAATGGCGGCGATAAAGAAAGAGGAGATCGCGATGCCTATGCCCGTGAGGACGTATTTTCCTTTGGAGGCGCGCAGGTTGGAGCGCGCCACCGTGTTCAGTGTGGTTGCCACGGCTTATCGACCTTCCAGCTGTGCCATTGCGCCGAGGACGGCGTCGTAGGTGGGTTCGATCATTTCGCCGGCGACCATGCCGTCCTTGATGAAGACCACGCGGTCCGCGTAGGAGGCGGCGTTTGCGTCGTGGGTGACCATGAGGATGGTCTGTGCGTGGTCGGTTGCGGCGGCACGTAGCAGGCGCAGCACCTCGGCGCCGGAGTTGGAGTCGAGGTTACCGGTGGGTTCGTCGGCGAAGACCACTTCGGGGCGTGCGAGCAGTGCACGTACGATGGCGACGCGCTGCTGCTGACCGCCGGAGAGCTGTTCGGGGCGGTGGTCGAGGCGGGTTTCCAGGCCGAGGGTCTTGACCAGGTAGTCGCGCCACTGCGGGTCGGGCTTCTTACCGGCAAGGCCCAGCGGCAGGTCAATGTTCTGGCCCGCGGTGAGGGTGGGCACCAGGTTGAACGCCTGGAAGATGAAGCCGATGTGTTCGCGGCGGAATTCGGTGAGGGCGTTGTCCTTCAGGCCGAAGAGCTCGGTACCACCAATACGAATGGAGGTTGCCGGGTTCGGGTCGGGGGTGTCCAGGGTTGCGATGGTCTGCATCAGCGTGGACTTACCCGAGCCGGAGGGGCCCATAATTGCGGTGAACTTGCCCTGCTCAAAGTCGACGGAGACGTTGTTGAGGGCATGGACGGTGGCTTCACCGATGCCGTAGGTTTTGGAAAGGTTTCGTGCGGAGACGGCAGGCTGCGCCGCCTGGGCGTGATGAGTTGTCGTAGTCATAGTTCAATTATTTCACGCAATGTGGCGCTGACTAAGGGGTTTGACTCATCCTCCAGGTTGATTTTGGCGGGTGTTCACCGGGTCTTGAGCTACGGACGCAGGGGCTATCGCTAATCCCACGGGCGGAGAAGCGTCTGAGGCGGGCTGGGCGGGGGGCCGGCATCATCCTTAAGTATGAGTGGCGGCTCAACCGGTACATCTATCCCGCACCCATACCCCTATATATGTGCATGCGAAAAGCCCCCGGCTCCTCCCCCATTCGGGGTCAGGAAGCCGAGGGCTTTCATACGCTATTCGCTATGCCAGAAGCAGCCGTTATGCCTTGGGTGCTTCGTAGCGGGGGAACACCGGTGCGGGTGCAGGTAGTTCGGTGCCGGGCACGAGCGCGGTGCCGAGGGCTGCGAACTGGCGGGACTCGCCTTCGGGTACGCCGAGCAGGGTCAGCAGCTTGGCGGTCGAGTCGGGCATGACGGGCTGCAGCAGCAGGGCGACCTGGCGTACGACCTCGAGGGTCACGTACAGCACGGTGTTCATGCGGTCGAGTTCGCCGTTCTTGCGCAGGGTCCAGGGCTCCTGCTCCGCGAAGTAGGCGTTGGTGTCTGCGAGGACGGTCCAGATGCGGTCGAGTGCGCGGTGGAATGCCTGCTCGTCGAAGTCTGCACGGACGGGCTCGTAGAGGGCTGCCGCCTCGTCGAGGATCTTGCGGTCGGCCTCGGTGAATTCGCCGTGGGTGGGCACTGCACCGCCGCAGTTCTTGGCGACCATGGACAGCGAACGCTGGGCAAGGTTGCCGAGGTTGTTTGCCAGGTCGGAGTTGATGCGGTTGATGATGGACTCTTCGGAGTAGGAGCCGTCCTGGCCGAAGGACACCTCGCGCATGAGGAAGAAACGCACGGCGTCCAGGCCGAATGCGTCGACGAGGTTTGCGGGGTCGACGACGTTACCTACGGACTTGGACATCTTTTCGCCGTTGACGAGCAGGAAGCCGTGGCCGAAGACGCGCTTGGGCAGTTCGATTCCGGCGGACCACAGGAATGCGGGCCAGTAGATGGAGTGGAATCGGGTGATGTCCTTGCCGATGAGGTGCAGGTCGGCGGGCCAGTACTTGGTGAACAGCTCGTTGTCGGTGTCGGGGTAGCCGAGGCCGGTCAGGTAGTTGGTGAGGGCGTCGACCCACACGTACATGACGTGCTTGTCGTTGCCGGGTACGGGCACACCCCAGTCGAAGGTGGTGCGGGAGATGGACAGGTCGTTCAGGCCGCCCTTGACGAAGGAGATGAGTTCGTTGCGGCGGGATTCGGGGTAGACGTAGCCTTCGTTGGCGTAGAGTTCGAGGAGCTTGTCGCCGTACTTGGAGAGGCGGAAGAAGTAGGATTCTTCTTCGGTCCATTCGACTTCGGTGCCGGTTGCGATGGCGTAGCGCTGGCCGTCGCGGACTTCGGTTTCGTCTTCGGCGTAGTAGGCTTCGTCGCGTACGGAGTACCAGCCGGCGTACTTGTCGAGGTAGATGTCGCCGTTTTCTTCCATGCGCTTCCAGATTGCCTGGGATGCGACGTAGTGGTCGGGGTCGGTGGTGCGGATGAAGCGGTCGTAGCTGATGTTCAGGGCGTCGTTCATCGCCTTGAAGCGTGCGGAGTTCTCGTCGGCGAGTTCCTTGGCGGTTTTGCCGAGTTTTTCGGCGGTGGTCTGCATCTTCTGGCCGTGCTCGTCGGTGCCGGTCATGAAGCGCACGTCGAAGCCGTCGAGGCGCTTGAAGCGGGCTAGCACGTCGGCTGCGATGGTTTCGTAGGCGTGGCCGATGTGCGGGTTGCCATTGGGGTAGGAGATGGCGGTGGTGATGTAGAACGGAGTTGCAGTCATAACTTTCAGTTTACCGCAGGATTAGGCGAGGCTCTCACCGGGGTTACACTCTGATACGCGACAAGCACCCAACCACCAAGCAACGGGCTAAAACGCGACAGCCCTCCCCCGCCCCAGTTCGCTAGGCACGGGGCGCACGCCCAAACCACGAACCACCCGCGGCGGGATTAGCTCGAGGTTCGGCACCCTCCTCGTTCCTACAGGGGCACCCGCCCTCGCTTCGCTTCGGGCACCCTGATGTCACTACGGAGGCCACCGAAACCTCCACGCACCCGCCAGGAGCCCCTGGGGTGCAGCTACGTTTTCCGGAAGCGCCCTCAGGGTGTCACACGGACGCTCTCCGCAGCGAAGCAAG
>ERZ1674288.121-NODE-121-length-8819-cov-7.406321_pt1 | contig 8819 bp, 7 predicted proteins | sample MGYA00581190_ERZ1674288 | MGnify/ENA primary metagenome ERZ1674288 (study PRJEB41354, sample SAMEA4873332) | human saliva metagenome | biome: human-associated habitat [ENVO:00009003]; feature: mouth environment [ENVO:08000002]; material: saliva material...
TACTTTGGAAACCAATCGGTAGGCGGGTAGTATTGAGGGAGAAATCACATACGTATTGGGAGACAATGATGACTGCTCAACCCCCGTTTGATCCGGGTGCCTACCGCTCCGACGCGGTTCCCTCGGACACTCAAGCTATTTATATTCAGGAAGGCGGCGCTGAGCCGCGCGGAATTCTGTTCCACTCGCCGACCAAGCACCCGAAGATTCTGCGTCTGCAGGAGATTATGATTGTCTCCGCGCTGCTCTGCTTGATCCACGGTGTTATTTCCTCGTTCGCACCGGATAACCTGTCCCCGCTGAAGGGTCTGCCGGAGGTCGGCGTTGCAGGCGGTATCGGCCTGCTGGTTGTTTCTGCGGTTGTGTACATCTGGGTCTACTTCACGATTCAGAAGGGCAAGCGTCTGGGCCTGACTGTCGGTCTGATTTTTGCGATTCTGGGTGCGTTCGTGGCGATTCTGTCTCTGATTGGTAATGTCATTGACGCTCAGCGCTACGGCTTCGTGCCCCTGTACGCGGCATGGTTCATTGCGAACGTGCTGTGGATTCGTGCTTCTTTTGACCCGGCTGTGAAGCAGGCTCTGAAGTAGAAGTACCCTCTTCAACCCTGTTGTTGAAAAGATATACTCTAGAACGCCCGGATGGACTATCCGGGCGTTCTGCTGTTTGCGCTTCCTTCTCTGGTCTAAAATGGATAGGATATGCGCCCGTCGCCATCCCCCTGTTCCGCACCCTGTGCGGGTAGCCGGGGGAGAGCAGACGGTGCTGCCTAAGGTGTATAACGAGCCAGCCGGCATAGTGCCGGTGGTATGCAGAGAAGAGTGACAATGACCGATTCCGTGCAGGAACACGAGGGTCTTAACGGCCCGGCTCAGGTTCTCGCCCGCATTGCGCAGGTTCTGGAGGAGAACCCCGAGAACGGTTTGGACGCTATCCGTGAGGCTTTTGAGGCTGAGCGTGAGCGCGCCCGCCAGGAGATTCGCGAGAAGGCTAAGGACTTTGACAGCCTCAAGGAGGTGCGCCTGAGCTTCTTCGGTGAGAAGGGCATCATGAGCATCGCTAACCGCCAGATGCGTGATCTTCAGAACCAGCACAAGGGCCCGGTGGGTAAGCTGATGGGTCAGGCTCGTGCAGCCCTGACTGAGGCTATTGAGGCTCGTACCGCCGAGCTGGAGGCTGAGCGTGAGGCTCGTATCCTGGCTGAGGAAGCTGTGGACGTTTCTGCTGCTTCGCCTCGCCGTTCCCTGGGCGGCCGCCACCCGATTGCTCTGATGCAGGAGCGCCTGACTGATATCTTCGTTGGTATGGGCTGGGAGGTTGCTGACGGCCCCGAGCTGGAGTCTGAGTGGTACAACTTTGACGCTCTGAACATTAAGCCGGATCACCCGGCACGCGAAATGCAGGACACTTTCTACGTTGAGCCGAAGAACGCTCACCTGCTGCTGCGCACTCACACGTCGCCGGTGCAGATGCGCTCGCTACTTTCGCGTGATTTGCCGCTGTACATTGTGTGCCCGGGTCAGGTGTACCGCACCGATGAGCTGGACGCGACCCACACCCCGGTCTTCCACCAGATTGAGGGCCTTGCCGTGGATAAAGGCCTGACGATGGCTGACCTGAAGGGCACCCTGGAGTACATGGCACGCGCCATGTTCGGTGAGGACGCTAAGATCCGCCTGCGCCCGAACTTCTTCCCGTTCACTGAGCCTTCCGCTGAGCTGGATTTGTGGCACCCGAACGCTAAGGGCGGCCCGCAGTGGATTGAGTGGGGCGGCTGCGGCATGGTGAACCCGAATGTTCTGCGTGCTGCGGGTATCGATCCTGAGGAGTACTCGGGCTTCGCTTTCGGTATGGGTATTGAACGTACCCTCATGTTCCGTAACAACGTCGCTGACATGCATGACATGGTTGAAGGCGACATCCGTTTCTCTGAGCAGTTCGGGATGGAGATCTAAATTATGCGTGTACCCCTGTCATGGCTGCGCGAGTTCGTGCCTGTAGCCGAGGATGCTTCGGCTGAAGATTTGATGGCAACCCTGGTGAAGGTTGGCCTGGAAGAAGAAGACGTTCACCGCCCCTCTGATGAGCTGTCCGGACCAATTGTGGTTGGCCAGGTGCTCTCTATGGAGCCGGAGACCCACTCGAACGGCAAGACCGTGAACTGGTGCCAGGTGCGTGTGGTTCCGGAGGGCCAGGAGCAGACTCTGACCGGTAAGGGCATTGAGCCTTCCGGCGTTCAGGGCATTATTTGTGGTGCCCACAACTTCAAACCCGGCGACAAGGTTGTTGTGACCCTGCCCGGCGCTGTTCTGCCCGGTGGTTTCGCGATTACTGCCCGTAAGACTTACGGTCACAAGTCGGCTGGCATGATTGCTTCGACTCGTGAGCTGGGTATTGGCGATGATCACGGCGGCATCCTGGTGCTTTCGACCCTGGGCCTGGACCCGGAGCTTGGCACCGATGCGATGGAGCTGCTGGGTCTGTACGATCAGGCTGCCGAGGTGAACGTGACCCCGGACCGCGGTTACGCGTTCTCTCTGCGCGGTATTGCTCGCGAGTGGTGCCACGCTACCGGTTCTTCCTTCGAAGATTTTGTGCTGGCGTACGGCGAGCGCGCCCCGGAGGCGAACGAGTCCGGTCACGCGGTTGCTCTGCGTGATGACGCCCCGATTCACGGTAACCCGGGTTGCGTGCGTTTCGTGATGCGTGAGGTTTCGGGCGTGAAGGCGGACGCGCCGGTTCCGACCTGGATGTCTTCGCGTCTGCGTCTGGCGGGTGTGCGCTCGCTGTCGCTGCCGGTGGATATTTCGAACTACGTGATGCTGGAGACCGGTCAGCCGCTGCACTTCTACGATGCTGACAAGGTTCAGGGTGAGATTGTTGTGCGCCGCGCTGTTGCTGGCGAGAAGCTGGTGACCCTGGATGGTGTGGAGCGTACTCTGCACCCCGAGGACATTGTTATTGCTGATGATTCGGGCGTAATTGGTCTTGCCGGTGTGATGGGTGGCGCCTCCACTGAGGTCACCGATTCGACCACCCGCATTCTGGTTGAGGCTGCTCGTTTTGATGAGGTGTCGGTGGCTCGTACTGCTCGCCGTCACAAGCTGATTTCTGAGGCGTCGAAGCGTTTCGAGCGCGGCGTGGACCCGCAGATTCAGGCAGCTGCTGCCCAGCGTGCGGTTGAGCTGCTGGTTGAGCTGGCTGGTGCTCAGGTTGAGCCGGGCGTTACTGACGTATCCCTCGGTTACGAGCCGGTCGTGATTGACCTACCGGCTGACTACACTGCCGGCCGCATTGGCGTGGATTACTCGCCGGAGCAGATTGAGTCCTGCCTGCGCGAGATTGGTTGCTCGGTGGAGCGTACCGAGTCTGGTTACGCGGTGACCGTTCCGTCGTGGCGTACTGACCTGCGCGCGAAGGAAGACCTGACCGAGGAAATCGCACGTATTGACGGCTACGAGAACATCCCCTCGACCCTGCCGGTGGCTCCTGCGGGCCGCGGTTACACTCCGGAGCAGGCGGGTAAGCGTCGTGCACTGAATGCGCTGGCGGCTTCCGGTCTGACTGAGGTGTTCGCGTACCCCTTCGTGTCGGCTGATGCGAACAATCTGTGGTCGGCTCCGTGGGTGAGCACCCCCGAGAACCCCGTGACTGAGGTTCCTTCGATTCGCTTGGAGAACCCGATTTCTTCGGCTGAGGGCTGGATGCGCCGCTCGCTGCTGCCGGGTCTGGTTGAGGTTCTGAAGCGTAACCTGTCTCGCGGTTTCAAGAACCTGGCTATTTTCGAGGCTGGTCACGTGTTCATTCCGGGTGAGCAGCTGGGCTCCGAGTCTATTCCGCCGCTGGGTGCTCGCCCCTCGGATGAGGTTCTGGCTGATCTGAACGCCGGTATTCCGCAGCAGCCCACTTTCATTGCTGGTCTGTTTGCAGGTACTGAGCACGAGGCGATGCCGGGTGCCGCTCCGCGTGCCTACGACTGGCGTGACGCTCTGGATGCTGTGCGTCTGGTGGCTGCCGCTGTTTCGGCTGAGATTCAGGTGCGTAATGGTGTGCACACTGCCTTCCACCCGGGCCGTGTGGCTGAGGTTCTGAACGCTGCCGGTGAGCGTGTTGGTTTCGCTGGCGAGCTGCACCCGAAGCTTCTGCAGGAGCTGAACCTGCCGGAGCGTACTTGCGCGTTTGAGCTGGATTTCTCGGCGCTGTTCGCTGGTCGTGTTGAGGCGCATCAGGCTGTCCCGGTGCTGACTTTCCCGGCTGCTACTCAGGATGTGGCGCTTCTGGTGGATCGTGACCTGCCTGCTTCTGAGGTGGAGCGTGTTCTGCGTGAGGGCGCTGGCGAGCTGCTGGAGGATATCCGCGTGTTCGATGATTACCGCGGTACCGGTATTGATGAGTCGAAGAAGTCCTTGGCGTTTGCGCTGCGTTTCCGTGCGCCGGATCGTACGCTAACTGCCGATGAGGCGTCGGCTGCTCGTGAGGCTGCTGTGGCTGCGACTGTTGAGCAGCTGGGTGCAGAACCGCGTGTCTAACCGGGTCTAACCCTATGGCGTAGTGCCTAATGCTGACGGGGTGGGAGTCGCTGGCTCCCACCCCGTAGCTTTTGGGGTTGCGTCGTGGGTTTACCTGTCGGTGTGTTCATGAAGCGCTGATAAGCGCTTTCCTTGGTGAACTCATGTGGTTATGGGTACCCTAGAAGATAGATGAAGTGAGGGAGAGAGTAATGGCTAATCGAGAGAACTCGCGCGAGCAGGACGAGCTGTCGCAGTCTGAGGTCGAAGAAACCTATTTCGAGGATTCTCAGTACGATGACTCTGAGTATGAAGACCATGAATATGAGGAGTACGACGAGTACGAGAATTACGAGGATGAGGAAGAGAACTCCTCCCTTTTCGCGATGAGTGAGGAAGAGCTGGATGACCGCCCGGGTGTGAACTGGCTGTCGGTTCTTTCTGCTGCTGTTGCGGTTATTCTTTCCATTGTTTTGGCTGTTGTGGGTGTCCGCGCGTTTGCGTCGGTCAATAATAACGCCGAGTATGCCGGTAAGAGCTGGGTTATTCAGGGTACTTATCAGGATTTGACGCCTGACCTGATTACGAAGGGTAATGTGGCTCGTTATAAGGGCAATCTGCCGGCTGATGACGCTCTGAACGGTAAGACGTACGTGTCGAACCTGAAGGATAAGTACCAGGTGACTTCGGGCGCTTCGATTGAGTTCCGTGGTTCGCAGACTGGTGATGTTCCTTCGGAGTTCCCACGTGAGGTGGACGGCCTGCTGGTGGAGAAGAACGGCAGCCTTGAGGTTGTTTATACCGCTGAGAAGGGCACGTTGAAGCCTGTGACTGAGGCAAGCGTGAATGCTGAGCGTTTTGCCGGTATCGCAAGTATTGTTGGTGCGGTGCTGGTGCTTCTGCTGGGTCTTGGTTTTGCTGTGTGGCTGAACCGTCGTTCGCACGATGTTGAGTACGAGGACCTGGATGGTCTGGTGGAGGATGAGCGCTAGGCGTTCTGAGTCCTGAGGAATCACCTCGAAGTTTTGTTGAAGGAGCCTGTTTCTGGCGCACGTTGTGTTGCTGGAGGCGGGCTCCTTTTTCGCGCTCGCCTGCCGGAGATCTCTTGACTGGGGTGACGTACCAGCCCACAATGTTCTTGCACACTATGCATTCATTGCGAGGTTATGCGCCCGAATGTGTAGATACACGCTACGTTCGCGGTGTTTTGCGTGACAGCTGGTGAGATAAACCCTGAAATTTCCCCCATATCTTGGAATAATCCATATTTGGTGCGCATATTTATGTGCATATGTATTATCTTGGGTAGTGAAGAATGTTGCGCTGCGCCACCGCTGGGCAGCCCGTTCTGAATTCGTGATTGGCACCGTAGGAAGAAGAGATATTATGCCTTTCCCCTCGACCAAGATCGCGCGTCAGGCACGCATCGTTGAATTGCTGCAGACCCGACGTGTCCGCTCCCAGGCTGAACTGGCGCAGTACCTGACCGATGATGGTATGAAGGTTACTCAGGCGACCCTTTCCCGTGATCTTGTTGAAATTGGCGCTGAGCGTATCCGTGATGAAGGCGCTGGCTTGATTTATGCTGTGCCGAATTACCCTGCTCGTCGTGGCGGCGGTACTGCACCTGATGCCCGTATGATTTCCCTGTTCAAGGAGCTGCTGATTACCGCTGAGGGTTCGGCGAATATTACGGTTCTGCGTACTCCTCCGGGTGCCGCGCAGTTCTTGGCTTCGTCGATTGATCAGGGCGGTCTTGAGGCGATTATGGGCACTATTGCCGGTGACGATACGGTCATTGTTGTGACTCGTGACCCCAATGGTGGGGCTGCGCTGGCGGAGAGCTTCTTGGATTGGTCTGCTGCTCAGTAGTAGCTGGGGCGTATCTTGTGCTGTTCCTCTGATGTTTCAGGGGAGTGGTTGAGGGTACGCCCTTCTGCTGTCTTCGGGCTCTTTTCCGGGCTTCTAGCTCTGCTTCTTCTTTTCTAGGTATCCCAATTTTCTGTGGTGAGAGTTTTTTATCATGTCTGAAATGCACGATTCAGCGAACAATATTGCCTACCTTTTGGCGGAGGCGGCATCGTCTTCCGGGGCTAAGGCTGCTTTGGCGATTCCGTCTTCTGAACCTGCTGATATGCAGGTGGTGAGTTATGCGCAGTTGGCGTCTGCCGCCTCGCAGGTTCAGCGTCATCTGGAGGCGCTCGGCGTTGAGCGTGGTGACCGTGTGGCGTTGTCTATGCCGAATGTGGCGTTGATGCCTGCTCTGTATTACGGCATTGTGGCTGCGGGCGCGATTTGTGTTCCGTTGAATCCGCTGCTGTCGGGCGCGGAGCTGGAGTATCATCTGCGCGATAGCGGGGCGAAGGTACTTTTTGCTTTTGCGGGTACTCGCTTGGCGTCGGAGGCTTCGTCGACGGTTCTGGTGAAGAACGGTTCGGTTCGTTGCGAGATTTTCACCGGGGGAGAGGGCTCGCCGGTGGCTCCTTTTGATGCGCCTGCCGAGACGGTTCTGGAACCCGTTCCGGTGGTGGCGAGTGACCCAGCGATTATTCTTTATACGTCGGGTACGACGGGCAAGCCGAAGGGCGCGACGCTGACTCACGCGAATATCCTCTCGAATGCTCGTAGCTGCGTGAGCGTTTTTGGGTTCACCGCTGAGGACGTTATTTTTGGTGGTCTTCCGCTGTTCCATGCGTTCGGTCAGACGGTGTCGATGAATGCGGCGTTTGCGGCGTCGGCTACGGTGGCTTTGCTGCCGCGTTTTACTCCCGAGGGTGCGCTGAACCTGATTGAGCGTGCGGGGGTTTCGGTGCTGGCTGCGGTGCCGAGCATGTACGTGTCGTTGGCGGCGGCGCTGGAAGCTGAGCCTGAGCGTGCGCGCTCGCTGCGCGGTCGCATCCGTTTCGGTATTTCGGGCGGTTCGCCGCTGCCCGCCCCGGTGCATGCCGCATGGAAGACGCTGATTGAGTGCCCGGTATACGAGGGCTACGGTTTGAGCGAGACCTCGCCGGTGGTTTCCTTTAATCAGGCGGAGTTTGGCATGGTGCTCGGTTCGGTGGGTCGTGTGCTACCGGGCGTGCAGGTGCAGGTCCGCTGCTCTGAAGGCACCGAGTGCGCGCCGGGCGTGAGCGGTCAGCTGTGGGTTCGCGGCGAGAATGTGATGGCTGGTTACTGGAATAATCCGGCGGCTACTGCTGAGGTTTTTGACGGCGAGTGGTTTGCGACCGGTGATGTTGCTCGTGTTGATGAGCAGGGCAATATTTTTATCGTGGATCGTATTAAGGACATGGTTCTGCGTAATGGCTATTCGGTGTATCCGCGTGAGATTGAGGATGTTCTCTACACCCATGAGCAGGTGCAGTCGGTAGCGGTGCTGGGTGTGCCGGATGAGCGCGTGGGCGAGGAGATTGTCGCCGTGGTGATGCCGCGTCCTGGTGCCGATGAGGGCGTGCTGCAGGCGGAGTTGAATGCTTTGGCGCGTACTCGTTTGGCGGCGTATAAGTATCCTCGCCGCTACGTGATGGTGGAGAGCATGCCGCTGGGCCCGACCGGTAAGATCCTCAAGCGTGACTTGCGGGTTTCGATTCAGCAGGGCTGAACCCGCCACGTGGTTTGTGGCGCTATTCTGAGGACAAGCGCGGGCTAAGAGGGTAGAATCTTGTAGGCGGCTTCTACCGCGTTATTGTTCCCGGTTGTTATGCCTGGGCTGAACCATCCACGAAAGAGAGAGCATGAGCGTTCCCGCTTCTGAGGCTTCGCGAACCCCTATTGAGCAGTTGATTCCGGCTGCTTGCGCTACGATTCCGAATTACCCGCACGAGGGCATCCTCTTTTACGATGTGACCACTCTCTTCGCTAATGCTGAGGTTTTCAAGGCGTGCATTGATGAGCTGGCTGCCCGTTTTGAGGGTCAGTTTGATGTGGTGGCTGGCGTTGAGGCTCGTGGCTTCTTGCTGGCTTCTGCGCTCGCGTACGCTACCGGTACCGGTGTGATGACGGTTCGTAAGGCGGGTAAGCTTCCGCGTGAGACGTACCGTGAGGAGTATGCGCTGGAGTACGGTAGCGCGGCGATTGAGATTCACTGTCATGATTTCGCGCCGGGCACTCGTGTGCTTCTGCTGGATGATTTGCTGGCGACTGGCGGTACTCTGGTGGCTGCCGCGAAGCTGGTGGAGCGTGCGGATCTGAAGGTTGCCGGCGTCGGCGCTCTTCTGGAGTTGGAGGGCCTCGGCGGTCGTGAGGCGCTGGACGGTTACCGTCTTGAGACGCTGAGCTTGGTCTCTGAGTATCCGCTGCCGTCGAAGTAGTTTT
>ERZ1674288.136-NODE-136-length-8097-cov-16.681174_pt1 | contig 8097 bp, 6 predicted proteins | sample MGYA00581190_ERZ1674288 | MGnify/ENA primary metagenome ERZ1674288 (study PRJEB41354, sample SAMEA4873332) | human saliva metagenome | biome: human-associated habitat [ENVO:00009003]; feature: mouth environment [ENVO:08000002]; material: saliva material...
CTCTTCCGATCTAGTACCTTACCTCCCTCCCTTGATTACTCCAGCCGTCCTATACGATAGGATGACGCAAAGACGTTATATCCGAGGCTGAATAGTTGAAGAATATTTGCACATTCGTTAAATATATCTAACTTTACAGCCCGATCACGGCCTGTTGCCGTGGTCCCTAACATAGAAAGAAACGAATATGAAGAAGCTATTTTTCGCCGCCTTCGCTCTCGTTGCAGGCGTGCTCTCTGCTCAGGCTCAGACGGCCATCAATCCTCGTATCGAAGTAGGTGCTAACTTCGCTCGTGGTATCAGCAAGGTAGGTAGCGTCACCGCTGAATCTAAGGTTCGCACGGGCTTCCGCGCCAGCGTCGCTGCCGAAATCGGCCTCGCTTCTGGCGTCTACATCGCTCCTGGTGTAACGTTCCGTCAGGAAGGCTTCAAGTATGGCAACGGCAATGGTTACGGCCTCAACTACATCAGCGTACCCGTTGACCTCGGTATCCGCGTAGGTCTCGGCGACAACCTCGCTGTATCTGTCGAAGCTGGTCCTTCGTTCGCCTACGGTCTCTCTACCACGGGTAACCTCGATGCCTTCAAGGCTGGTGTTTACAAGCGCTTCGACATGGGTCTGAACGCTTCTGCTGCTATCGAATACAGCAAGGTTTACCTCCGTCTCGGTACCGATATCGGTCTGGTCAACACTCTCAAGAACCCCGTTGCTAACACGAGCTACAAGAACGCTTCGTTCTTCGCTGGCGTAGGTTACCGCTTCTAAGAGCAAGCCACTCGCTAAGGCACCGGTCGCAAAGACCTCGCCTAAATACAGCTATCCCCACGTCAGTCCGCTGGCGTGGGGATAGGCTTTTTTGTATCTTTGTTTATATGCGACATGAAGCACATTCATCTCTAATCCTACGGCTCCACTATACTCTGTCGCTGTAGTGCCGTAATTCACCACACAAATAGAATAACAAATATGAAGAAGCTATTTTTCGCCGCCTTCGCTCTCGTCGCAGGCGTCCTCTCCGCTCAAGCTCAGACTGAAATCCATCCCCGTATCGAAGTAGGCGCTAACTTCGCAAGTGGCGTCAATAAGGTAGTAGGCGTCACCCCCGAATCTAAGGTCCGCTTGGGCTTCCGCGCCGGCCTTGCTGCCGAAGTCGGGCTCGCCTCGGGTGTCTACCTCGCCCCTGGGGTGACGTTCCGTCAGGAAGGCTTCAAGTACATCTCTGAGGATGGCTACGGTCTCAACTACATCAGCGTACCCGTTGACCTCGGTATCCGCGTACCTTTCAGCGAGAACTTCGCGGTATCTGTCGAAGCTGGCCCCTACTTCGCCTACGGCCTCTCTACCACGAGCAAGATCGATGCCTTCAAGGCCGGAATCTACAAGCGCTTCGACATGGGTCTGAACGCCTCTGCCGCTCTTGAGTTCAGCAAGGTCTACCTCCGTGTCGGTACCGACATCGGGATGGTCAACGCCCTCAAGAACAACATCGCCAACACCAGCTACAAGAACGCTTCGTTCTTCGCTGGCGTAGGTCTCCGCTTCTAAGAGCGAGCCATCCGCTAAAGGCACCGGTCACAAAGACCTCGCCTAAATACGCCTATCCCCACGTCAGTCCGCTGGCGTGGGGATAGGCTTTTTGTATATCTTTGTCTTTACCTACAAATGAATCATCCTAGTATGGAGCATATTATCAGCAAGTTCATCTCCACTGCTGAGATCGGGGAGATGAAGCCTTTTGGCAATGGCCATATCAACGACACCTACGTAGTCTCTGACCGTGAAGGGACACCACGCTGGATCCTGCAGCGTGTGAACCACCTCGTCTTCCCCCGCATCGAAGTCCTGCAGCGCAATGTCGCCATCGTATCTGACACGATGCGCGAGCGCCTCGAAGCCGAAGGGGATCCCGAAGCAGAGCGTAAGTACCTCTACTTCTACCCCAACCTCGAGGAGCCCGAGAAGAACTACTACCACGATGGGGAGAACTACTGGCGTGTCTGCCGCTTCATCCCCGAGAGCATGAGCATGAGCGAGCTCACCCCCAAGGCCGCCCGCTACGCTGGTGCCGCCTTCGGTCAGTTCGAAGAAATCCTCTCCGTCATCCCCGAGGGTCGTCTTGGGGAGACTATTGAGAACTTCCACAGCATGCCCTTCCGCCTACAGCAGCTCCGTGACGCTGTCGCTCAGGATGCCGCTGGCCGTGTCGCCGAAGTGCAGGACATCCTCGCTGAGATCGACCGACGTGCCGACTCGATGCTCCTGCAGGAGAAGCTCTACGCTGAGGGCAAGCTCCCCAAGCGCACCATCCACTGCGACACGAAGGTCGACAACGTCCTCTTCGATAAGTCGGGTGCTGTACTCTGCGTCGTCGACTGGGATACCGTCATGCCTGGCTTCATCCTCAGCGACGTGGGTGACTTCATCCGTACGGGCGTGAACTTCGCTCCCGAAGATGAAGCAGACCTCTCGAAGATCGGCGTGAACATGGAGATCTACAAGGCCTTCGTCGAGGGCTATCTCTCCACGGCGGGTAAGTTCCTCACCCCCACCGAGCGCAGCCTCATCGCCTATGGCGGCCGCCTGATGACCTACATGCAGACGGTGCGCTTCCTCGTCGACTACCTCAACGGAGACACCTACTTCAAGATCCACTCTCCCAAGCACAACCTCCAGCGTACGCGCGCTCAGCTCCGCTACCTCGAGTGCCTCGAGGAGAAGGCCGCCGAGATGGAGGCCCTGCTGAAGTAAGCCGCCCCTATATATTATAATGTATAGAGCCACCCAGAGCCCCGCACTCCCAGCGAGCTGCAGGGCTCTGGGTGGGGCGTGTCAGGTTGCATGAAAAGTCGTATCTTTGCCCCACTGATATAGCGGAATAACCAACAACAAATAAGATAAATACGTATGTCACATCACGAGCTCCCAGAGCACGACGCCCTCGACACCATCGATGAGAAGGTACTGAAGGGTGAACTCTTCTTCGAGCGCCACGGCAAGAAGATCATCATCGCAGTAGCGGCTGTCGTCATCGTCGCTCTCGGCATCTTCGCTTACCACCGCTTCGTCCAAGTCCCTAAGGCTGAGAAGGCTACCGCACAGATGTTCGTAGCAGAAGACAGCTTCATCGCTGGGCAGGACAGCCTCGCCCTCAAGGGTCAGGGTGCTGGTGCGCCAGGCTTCGAAGCCATCGCCAAGAACTTCTCCGGTACGGACGCAGCGAACCTCGCTCACGCCTATAGCGGTATCTGCCTCTATGACCAGGGTAAGTATCAGGAAGCACTGGCTGAGCTGAAGAAGTTCTCCGCTGATGAAGCCGTCGTCGCTCCCTCGGTACAGCGCATGATCGGTGACTGCCTCGTACAGCTCGGCAAGCTCGAAGAAGCTGTCAAGAGCTACGAAGCTGCTGCTAAGGCTGCTTCCAGCGATGCGATCTCTCCCAGCTGCCTCATCAAGGCTGGTCACGTCTACGAGAAGCTCGGCAAGTATGACAAGGCTATCGCCCTCTACAACGAGGTCAAGACGAAGTACTACACCACCCCCGAAGCAGAAAGCGTAGAGGCTGACCTCCTGCGCGCTCAGGCTCAGGGCAAGTAGTCCGCTCGCACATAGACCATGTCTACGATAGACCATATCCAATCCCTCCACCACAGCCCCGTCCCCTCTGGGGAAGGGCTACACATCGGCATCGCTGTAGCGGAGTGGAACAACAACATCACGGAACCCCTGCTCGAGGGTGCTCTCGAAGTGCTCCGCAAGCAAGAGGTGAAGAAGATCACTGTCTTCCGTGTACCAGGGGCCTTTGAGCTCGTCAATGCTTCGGCGCGCTTGCTGAACGACGGTGTGGATGCCGTCATCGCTATCGGCTGTGTCGTCCGTGGGGATACCCCTCACTTCGACTACATCTGCCAGGGCGTGACCTTCGGCATATCTCAGCTGAACATGACCATCGCACATGGCTTCCGCACGACTCCTGCACCCGTCATCTTCGGCGTCCTGACGACCGAAACGATGGAGCAGGCTGAGGAGCGTGCAGGCGGTCGACTGGGCAACAAGGGCGCCGAGGCTGCGGAGACGGCACTGAAGATGTGCCGTCCCATTTGCACAGTTCAGAAATAGTTTGTACCTTTGCACTGCAAAGAACAGGTAAGGGCAGTTACCAGAGTGGCCAAATGGGGCTGACTGTAACTCAGCTGGCTTACGCCTTCGGTGGTTCGAATCCATCACTGCCCACTCCTTTCCGTCATCAGGAATGCGGAAGTAGCTCAGTTGATAGAGCATTAGCCTTCCAAGCTAAGGGTCGCGGGTTTGAGCCCCGTCTTCCGCTCTACGCTGACTAAGCAAGCTATAAGATGCGTGTCTCTCTGAGATGCGCATCTTGCTTTTTATACCACCCCGAGCACAGGGCTTGGCGCCTCAGGCTTGTGTATATGGGAGGAATTTAGTTACTTTGCAAGCGCAAACCACACAGGGTTCCTTGGCCGAGTGGTTAGGCACCGGTCTGCAAAACCGTTTACGGCGGTTCGATTCCGCCAGGAACCTCAGAAGTAGAGCTCCGCTATCCGACAGGATGGCGGAGCTCTCTGCTTTTATCCGCAGGGTATACGGGCGGCTGGGTCGGGGCTTTTTGCTTATCTTTGACTTTTGAGATCGTGCCCACTCTGGGCGCATCTTCTCTCCATGTACATTATTATATAGAAATACAGATACTCATCTCACATGAAGCGACTATTCGCATGTACCCTTGCGCTATGTGCCGCCCTCAGCCACCAGCTACAGGCCCAGCGCTCTGAGCTCCGCCTCGAGAAGGGGTGGCGCTTCACCCGCCAGGACCAGGCTTCCTTCTCCACCCCCGACTACAACGACAGCAAGTGGAGCCGTGTCACCGTCCCCCACGACTGGGCGATCTACGGGCCCTTTAGCTTTGAGAACGACAAGCAGCATCTGGCTATCGCACAGGATGGTCAGAAGGAAGCTATGGAGCATGCTGGTCGTACCGGTGGCCTTCCCTTCGTAGGGGCTGGCTGGTACCGCCGCAGCTTGGACATCCCCCAAGACCTCGGTGATCGCCGTGTCTTCCTCCGCTTCGATGGCGCGATGAGCCACGCCCGCGTCTACGTCAACGGCAAGGAGGTCGGCTACTGGCCCTATGGCTACAACACGTTCGCCTTCGATGTCACCCCATACGTTCGTCCCGGCGCAAGCAACACGCTTGCCGTCCGCCTGGAGAACAAGCACGAGAGCAGCCGCTGGTACCCTGGCGCAGGGCTCTATCGCAACGTGCACCTCACCATCACCTCCCCCACCTACATCCCGCTCTGGGGCACGCGCATCCAGACGCCTTCGGTCAGCGCTGACCAAGCCTACGTATCCGTAGAGACGAAGGTCGCTGGCCTTAGCCACCTCGCTGGTCATCCCCTGCGCATTGAGACGAAGATCCTCTCTCCCGAGGGCAAGGTCGTCGCTGAGCGCTCGGAGAGCTTCTCCAGCAAGGGTGCAGACAGCATCTATCGCACGGGCTTCGACATCTCCGCTCCCAAGCTCTGGGACATCAACCAGCCCAACCTCTATAAGTACGCCGTCACCCTCTCCGACGGCTCGCGAGTCATCGACCGCGACACCACGACCTTCGGTATCCGCTCCATCGAGCTGAAGGCGGGCGAAGGCTTCTTCCTCAACGGCCGTAAGCTGAAGTTCCAAGGCGCTTGCCTCCACCACGACCTTGGCCCGCTCGGTGCCGCTGTCAACGAGGCTGCTATGCGCCGTCAGATCCGCCAGATGCAGGACATGGGCGTCAATGCCATCCGCACCTCACACAATATGCCCGCACCTGAGTTCGTCCGTCTCTGCGACGAGATGGGTATGCCTCTGATGGCCGAGAGCTTCGACTCATGGGCCCAGCCCAAGGTGCCCAACGGCTACAACCTGGACTTCAACGAGTGGCATGAGCGTGACCTCACGAACCTCATCCACCAGTTCCGCAACAGCCCCTCGGTCATCATGTGGAGCATCGGGAACGAAGTCCCCGAGCAGCCCAGCTTCGAAGGCGCTAAGCTCGCCTACCGTCTGCAGGAGATCTGCCACCGCGAAGACCCCACGCGCCCCGTCACCAACGGCATGGACAATCCCCTCGGCGTGCTGAAGAGCGGTATGGCTGGCACCCTTGACATCCCGGGCTTCAACTACCGTCCCTTCCTCTACGACACCGCACACAAGGTCCTGCCACAGGGCTTCCTCCTCGGCTCCGAGACCTGCTCCACGGTGAGCTCGCGCGGTGTGTATAAGTTCCCTGTCGTACGCAAGAGCATGGCGAAGTACCCCGACCATCAGTCTTCGGGCTACGACGTCGAGCACTGCGGCTGGAGCAACCTCCCCGAGGACGACTTCATCCGTCAGGAGGACCACGACTGGAGTATGGGCGAATTCATCTGGACGGGTATCGATTACCTCGGTGAGCCTACCCCCTACTACAGCGAATGGCCCAGCCACTCCTCGCTCTTCGGTGCTATCGACCTGGCAGGTATCCCCAAGGATCGCTTCTATCTCTACCGCAGCCACTGGAACAAGGACGCTGAGACGCTTCACATCCTCCCCCACTGGACGTGGCCTGGACGCGAAGGACAGGTAACCCCTATCTTCGTGTACACCAACCACCCCGAGGCTGAGCTCTTCATCAACGGCAAGAGCCAGGGTCGCCAGAAGAAGGATACCAGCATCACCATCGACGCTACGGAGAACAAGGAGAGCCAAGAGGCCTTCACCCGTCAGAAGCGCTACCGCCTGATGTGGATGGATACGAAGTACGAGCCAGGTGAAGTCAAGGTCATTGCCTACGACAAGTCAGGTAAGGCTGTCGCCGAGCAGGTCGTCCGCACCGCTGGTCGCCCCCATCACCTCGAGCTCATCGCTGACCGCACGAGCATCACCGCCGACGGCAAGGATATCGCCTTCGTCACGGTACGTGTCGTAGACAAGGACGGCAACCTCATCCCCGATGATGCACGCCTCCTGCAGTTCAAGGTCACGGGTGCAGGCTCCTTCCGCGCTGCTGCCTCGGGCAATCCCGCCTCACTCGATGCCTTCCACCTGCCCCAGCACCACGCCTTCAGTGGTCAGCTCGTAGCCCTCGTACAGAGCGGCGAGAAGGCTGGCGAAGCTATCCTCTCCGTCTCAGCTAAGGGCCTGCCCACGGCTAAGATCCGCATCCAAGTCACGAAGTAGCCACCCGTCGTGTCGCTACAGCTCGACTTCATACACCATATCCTCTCGCTGCAGGAGACCTATCGGGGCACATCCCCCGATAGGATCCTCCTCGGCAAAGGATCACTCTCTCGCGAGGAGCGCACAGCGCTTGCCCTGCAGCTGACGGCAGAGTCAGCCCTCCGAAGGAAGCTCCCCAGCTGGCACACGGCTGGGGTTTTCCTTCCCTCATCCCTGACGCTGGAGCAGTGCTCGAGCGAAGAAGCCGCCCGCTATAAGGCACGCTTCGCCACAGCCACCGACAGACTCATCGACCTTACGGGAGGCTTCGGCGTGGACTTCTGGGCACTCACGAGCGTCACGGGGCAAGGGGTCTACGTCGAGCGACAGGCAGACCTCGTCGCAGCAGCACGAGCGAACCTCCCTCGCCTACTCCCCGAGGCGAAGCTCCAGCTCATCCACGGCGAGTCGATCCCTCAGCTACGGGAGCTCATCTCCACCCACCAGCCTACCCTCATCTACCTCGATCCCGCCCGCAGAGAGGGCGAGGACACGACGCGTAGAGTCTACGCCATCGAGGACTGTGAGCCCAGCCTACACACGCTCCTCCCCGAGCTTCACGCCCTCTATCGTGAGCTCTCCCTACCCTTCCCCCGCCTTCTCGTCAAGCTCTCGCCGATGCTCGATGTGGTGCATACGCTCCGCTCCGTCGCTGGCGTGCGGGAGCTACACGTCGTCTCCGTACGTGGCGAAGCCAAGGAGCTTCTCCTCCTCATCGACCTCGCTGAGGCTACGGGCGAAGCGAAGCCCGAGGCGGTGACCTTCGTCGCTCAAGACCTCCATCCCACGCAGCCTACACCTGCCTTCGTCCTCCCCGAAGCTCTACACTATGAGGAGAG
>ERZ1674288.150-NODE-150-length-7676-cov-3.766960_pt1 | contig 7676 bp, 5 predicted proteins | sample MGYA00581190_ERZ1674288 | MGnify/ENA primary metagenome ERZ1674288 (study PRJEB41354, sample SAMEA4873332) | human saliva metagenome | biome: human-associated habitat [ENVO:00009003]; feature: mouth environment [ENVO:08000002]; material: saliva material...
GGAGTTCAATCAAGTTTTGAAAAACGAAGACTGGGAAGATAAGGTCAGACAGTCACTTGAAGCCACTATAATTAAGTATGAACCTCGTCTAAAAGATGTCCATGTGAGAGTGGAACTTACTGAGGTTGAGGAAGATGTCAAAGATAAGTTTCCTAATGCCCGAAAGCGTGTACGCTTGTGGGTAAGTGGTCTTATTGTCAGAAATGATCAGCAATTCAACTTCAATACACATCTTTATATAAGTCCAATATCACAGTAAGCTTGGCAGATAGAAAGGAAAGTAAACTATAAGATGGGACGATTCAACGTACTGAGCGATTTAACATTTTTGTTACTTTTCTTCTGTTGCATATCGTGTGACAGCAAAAGAGCAATGGGTAATATGAAAAACGATTCACTTTTCGTTTGGCAGCCCGCTTTAACGGCGCCAAAGTATTATCCCGTACAAGCCCTGTATGCACGTGTTATTTTGATGGTGCCATCGAGAATCTGAAGGTAAATGGTATTCCTTTAGGTTTGTGGGATAAATATGCAAAGCGCTATCCATACAAGATAAAAATCACTTTCGAGGATAAGAGAGCGGTTATGACAGCAGAAAGCCCACGCTCAATGGAGTTTGGAGTAAGGATAATCTGCTATTTCCCTACAGGCGAAGAATATGACCTAAAAGCTACGAAAGGGATTAAAGACATGGCAGCTCTAAAGAAGATGCATTTGTCATGGTATGTGGACGATATTGATTACACTGGAGAGTTTTTCTTCGATGAGAACGAGATCCTTAAAGTATATCCTGAAATCTTTGGACCGACAGGGCAGATGAAACCTGGTGTGTTGAATATAGAGGTAAGTAAATATAACAACCGATTCAAGATAAGTCTTGTGTCTGGAGAGAAAAGCTATCAGCTGAAGGATACAAAGATACATGTGTTCAGTAAGAGACAAGATGAGGAAGATAGTAGCTCGCAGGTTATTTATAACAATCATTGCGAGATACATTCTAAGAATATTCGGTTTATAGGTGAGTAGACACTATGGGAGAGTATAAAAACCATTGATAGTCTTGTTAAAGAACCAAGTAGCTCATAGGAATGAGATACATCATTATTAGATATGAATATAAAATATGATAGATAAAAGGCAACAGAGTATAAAAGAACGTCTTAGAAGATTTGCAATGGATTTGTGGAATATCACAGATTTGCGGCAGATGGATCCTGTTATTGATTTAATTCTTGACGTAATAGCCTATAATAGTAGTAGACTTCATCAGAATATCTCAGATTCTGATTCAAGTGTTCTGCATCGTTTGGCATGTTTGTTAGTGCCTCAACAGTGGTCACTTCCAATGCCTTCTCATGCTTTGTTGAGTGTGGAACCTAAGGATGACGAATCACGTTTACTTACGCCACAGGATCGTTTTTACACGAGGAAGATGATGTTTGAGAAGGGATGGGTAGACCTTGATTTCTCTCCTCTCAGTAATTATCCTTTGGTAAATGCTAAGATAAAGGGGCTATCTTACGATAGTCGGGTCATGTATTCTTATGAGGGTAGTCTGCAAGAAACAGAACTTCCAAACGTAGTAGTGCCGTCAGAAGATGGTGTTGTTTGGATAGGACTGGAAATGACAAAGAGTCTACTTCGCTCAACGCATAATCTTGTGTTATGTGTACTATTAGAGGACAATAACCTCACTCCATTCCTAAGAGATGTGCAGGTCTATGATGGAGTAGGAGAGAGATTAGACGTTTCGGTTCCACAGTTCCCACTTGAACATAGTGAGAAATATCACTATTTCGATGAAATTAGTGACTACTATGCAAATAACTTTATTCAGATAAGCCTGGATTCAAAAGCTCTCTCATCTAACCCTTTCAGTACCTATCCTTCAGAATGGGAAGTATCTGATGAAGATGGTGATGAAGGTAGTAAGCTGGTATGGTTAAAGCTAAAGTTCCCTGTGATGTTTAATCATGTGGATTTAGGGAAGATACGTTTTCTACTCAATACTTATCCTGTTGTCAATCGCACTTTGATAACAGTACAACATAATTTTGCACGAAAAGGAAACATCGTAGCCCTCCCTTGTAAAGAGAATCGTTTCCTCCTGAATGTAGAATCCTTCCATGACGATGCTAATCATCAGTATGTGGATATTGCGCATAATTATAGCGAGTCCTCTACAGGAACTTACAGTCTTTACTTTGGAAACATAGAAAGATTTGACTCGGACAATGCTCGCATATTGATTAACAAACTAATTCAGTTAATCCATGAAGACGGAAGTGCTTTTGAGAGTATGGAGATAGATACGCTCACGGATCAGCTGAATAATCTCTATGATAATATAGAGAACATAGAAAAGAGCATTTTTGACTTTACTCAATCCAAGAGTATTCCTCGAGCCTTCTTGTTCACACATCCTTACAAGAAGACGTCAGAGGTTGAGGTGAGTTATTGGACTACTGATGCAGAGGTCGCTAATGGTCTGGATAGTCGTACAGTAGTTTATCAATCTGATAACGATAAATTCTCAACCAGTGGATTGTTTTTCCAAACAACGACAAAGCAAGGTAATGCCCATGAATCTGAGCGTGATTTAATTAATCGTCTGCGTTATGGTTTGCTATCAAAGGATCGCATTGTTACGCGAGAAGATATAAAGAGTTTTGTATTTTTCCGTTTGGGAAAGCAGGTTAAGTCCGTAGATATAAGAGATGGTATCGCTATCTCGAGCGACGTACGACGCGGCATTATCCGTACAACAGAAGTGAGAATTGAACTTTCACGGACAAGTAAAGAAGAGGGTGTTGATTTGCCTGCAATGACAAGGTTCTTAGAAGATGAACTTTCAAAGCGTTCAATCAATAATACTCCTTACAAGATATTTTTCGTATGAATACACAAAATTACAGCAATAGCCTCATAGCCGCCATTAAGTTGGCAAAGGCAATGGCACATCAGGACAAACACTTGTCGTTCGGCGTAGCTCATCTTGTTATAGCTATGCTGACAGAGCAGACAGGTTTGCGTGAAATCCTGAACTCAATGCAAAAGGAAGTAGCATATATTAGCGATTGGTTTGAGACTTATCGTGAGATGTATGTTGGTGTTGAGCATGAAGCTGGTGAGATAATCTCCGACCACGAGGTAGAAACGGTGCTTGACGAGGCTGAACGCTCAAAGATTAAGCTTGGTACAGACTCTGTAGACGCCTTGTGTGTGTTCTCAGCAATTGTCAGAGATGGAGTGGTTTACTCTCATCAACAGATAGAATCAATCGGTGTGACAGAGGATGAGATAATGGAATATTTTGAGGCTTCTACATCGCCTCTATCTCCAGTGGCAGAGATGGATATGGGTAGTTCTATCCAGTATGTTTCTGATCTTCGCCGAGCAGAACTCTTAGAAGAAGGTAAGTCTATTATTGGTCGTAGCAAGGAAATACGTCTGATATTGGAAACGTTGGAACGTTCTGAGCGACAAGGTATTCTTCTTGTAGGCGCTCCGGGTGTTGGTAAGACGGGTATCATTAGAGCACTTGCCCACGAAATGGAAATCAACCAGGATGAGATAATCAACCAAACATCGTTAGTAGGGCTGAATACATCAAAGATTCTTGCACAATCAGGCAATGAAACGGAGATTACCCAAAAACTTACGGGACTTTTGCAGAAGATGAATCAAGCAAAGAGTCGTGGTGTGCTTGTTATTGACGACTTGCAGTTGTTACTCGAAAGTGGTAATCCAACGGCAGCTACCTATATTCTCAACAACCTTGATGCACAAATTTGCGATGGTGCAGTCACATTGCTGATGGTTCTCTCTATGGATGCTTTCCGTAAGCACATTGAGAAACATTCTATTGCAAATAGACTGAATATTATAAATGTAGATGAACTCGAGCCGAATATTCTTCGCAGTGCATTATTAAAGCATAGAACAATACTGCAGGCTTACTATAGTCTGCCAATGACTGAGGAGTCGTTTATTAGTGCATATAATCTTTCTAATAGATACTATAAGGAGAAGAGCCAACCAGCCTCTACTTTAGACCTTATCGACAGCACGGCAGCTTCAGTAAGACTGAGCAATAAGAATGCTGCAGGTATTGTAGAGCAGCTTGTGGAGCAGTATGAGAAGTACAAGGCAATGCCAGTAGAGGATGTGAGCGATTTCGACTTACATCTACTCTATCACACAATCTTTAATAAGGTGAGTGTTGTTCTGACTTCAAAGATAGAAGACGATTTCGTACTGACGGATGATGATTCTACACAGGAGAAATTAGATAAGCTTGGCAAGATGTTGAGCGAACTCTCTACTCTTTCACAGAAAGGTATCGAGAAGGTTACCTCATTAGAAATAGAATCAGTTGTGGCAGATGATACCGGTATTCCTATCGGAAAGATCCAGGCACAGGAGAAAGACCGACTCTTGGGTATCGAAACCAAGTTGCATGAAAGAGTAAAGGGACAGGATAAGGCTATTCGTACCCTTTCAGATGCAATCATCGAGTCACGAAGTGGACTGAGCGACCCAAAGAAGCCTATCGGTTCATTCTTCTTCCTCGGTCCAACTGGTACGGGTAAGACAGAGTTGACAAAATCGTTGGCCGACCTTCTCTTTGATGATGATACGGCAATGATACGTTTCGATATGTCTGAGTTTAAGGAAGAACATTCAGCAGCCCTATTGTATGGTGCTCCTCCAGGATATGTAGGCTATGAAGAGGGTGGTTTGCTTGTGACAAAAATCCGTCAGAAGCCTTATTCTGTCGTGCTCTTTGATGAGATTGAGAAAGCACATAGTAGTGTTTATGATATCTTCCTGCAGATTATGGATGAGGGTAAGGTGCATGATAAATTAGGACGTGAAGGTGATTTCTCCAACTCTATCATCATCTTTACTTCTAATATTGGTAGTCAATGGATTGCTGAACAAATTCAGCAGGGACATCAGCCAACCTCTAATGAACTGATTGAAGTTATGTCGAAGTACTTCCGTCCTGAGTTCCTTGGTCGTTTGACAGAGGTTGTACCTTTCTCACCTATTACCGAGGCGGTTGCTCAGCAGATTTTCCTTCTCCAATTCTCACGCCTGCAGAAGCAGTTGTTGGAACAGAAGGATATTCAGTTGGATTTAGCACCAGAGACGATAGCCTATCTTACTTCCAAGGGCTTCTCGCCACAGTATGGTGCGCGTCCTATTGCTGGTGTAGTAAGAACTTATCTGAAGAAGACTATTTCCAAACTGATTGTCTCAGAGACTATCAAGCCTGGCGACCACATAATAGCAACCTATAAAGATGGTAATTTGCAATGGAATCACGCATAATAACTTCTAACAGAGAATTAGAAGGATTCAGTAATAGTGATGCACGTCATCTTATTGCGGAAGTCTTCTATGCTGAATTGCAGTTTATTACTGGGGAGGATTTGCTTGATAAGACCGTTGTTGTGACTCACGGAATGAATAGCCGTGTGAACTCTCAGGATATTATCGAATTGCAGAAAGAGGAAGTCTATAAGGACGGACAATTAAGAGATCGACTGATACTTAACCTTGCAAGAAATGGTTTTTATCATCAGTTGCCAGAGTTCATGTTCCACCCAATTTCCCTTAGTTCGCCAGGAATGAGCAACAAGGAGGTGGTTGAAGCGATTCGAGAGAATAGGAAGAAGGCAGAGAAGGCGATACACTTTTTCTCTCCGTTCGACACAATGATGTTCCATGATAGTGTACGTATCTTTGAACGACAGTTGTCCTTGTTTGAAAATCCGTCAGAGAATGTTATCGTCAAGAATGTTACCAGTCTTTTCTTCTCAAAGACAGCTCCTCTTACCGTTGATGAACGGTACAAGATGTTCCTGTATCTTCTCAAGGTAGAGCAATATAAGGAGAACCTTTCAGCATTGGAAGAATTACTTTTAATCGTCTGTGGTATTGATGCTAAGATACGATACGTCTATCATTATGAGGAAGATCTTCCTTACGTTAGTTTAGGTGATTGTATGTTAGGTGTTGACTCTGGACTTGATGGACAATTACTATGTGAACTGGATGATGTTGAAGTAAAACTCTGTTTTCATGATACGATAAAGGAAAGTGTTTTGAAGAAGCAGATGGAGACAGTCAAGTATGTGCTGTCATTCTTTCTCCTTTCGTCCAGAGATATAAAGATAATATATACTGTCACGACAAATACAGAACTCGTCTTAGGACAGAATTATTTAGGTTATGATACGAATTTATAAGAAGAAATAATGAAACCTTTAATATTTTTCTTTTTGAAATACTTATTGGCTCCGCTTCTTGCAATGGTCATGGTGTTCGTTATGGGAGCACTGAAGTCTATTCGACAGCAGCTGAGCATGAAGAGGATTATTGTCTTTGCCCTTTTGGCAGGACTTTTCCTCGGACTCCCTTCTCTCTTCGGCTATTTGAAGAATGAATATGTATGGGGAGGACTTGTACTGACTGTTACTTCTTATCTCATTCTTGGATTTTTCTATCTGTGGGCATTGCGCGTGTTCATTAGTAAGAAGAACGATGATATGTCTATTGAGCTTCTGGTAACAGTACTCTCTGGTATTATCGGAATGTGGATTTACTATCTTGTATTCAACTGGGTTAGTGGAGGATTGGAATATACACCTTGGGCAATGACAGCTGTCTGCTGGTTTATGATTCCTTACTTCGTCTTCCGTAGTTTCAAGTATTTCCGAAATATACAGCCAGCTATCTATGACTTGTGGAGAATCAATCATAGTGGATTTAATCGTAATTATTGGGACAACCTCGATACTTTCAAGGCATTAACTGTCAAGGTAAAACTTAAGAGGAAGGTTGGTGATTTCGACTATACTACTCTTTCTGTTCGTCTGGCTGAGGGTATCGCTTTGGGTGACTGGTTTGACTGGCTTGTTGAAGACCAAAATCGTCGTTTCCCACAGGCACAGATTGAAATCAATATGGAGGGTGCTGAAAGTGGTTGGATATTCTATACGAGTCGATGGTTCCGTTATCCGCTATTTATTCGAATGTTGGACCCACGCTGCACAGCCTCTGAAAACAAAATAAAGAAGAATCAAGTTATCTATATAAAACGAGTAAAAAGTATAAACCAGATACAACATGAAGAAGATTGAGCATTTGCCAATAAACTGGGTTAACGGCCAGAAAATTAATAATACCCATTTCTTTGAGACATATTACAATGTAGTTGAAATGCTAAGACAGAACCGTGAAGAGGAACTGACAAGCTATAACTATGGATTCGGTGATAAGTCTGAAAAAGAAGAATGTTCTATTGATATGGATATTAAGGGTGAGTCTGCAGAGACTTTATCAGTAGAACTTAGAGCATGTAATGCGGTGACTCGTAATGGTTACCATATTCTCTTTACAAAGGAACTGTATGGCGATTTCACACCAAAGTGTACGCTCAAAGATATCGAGATTGATCTCTCTACACGTCAGGTAGTCTGCATTCTCCTTACTGTTAATCCTTACAAGATGTTGCCGGTTGGTGTGCCAGATCCAGAAACGACCCCACTCCATCATCCTTACGTATTACCAGAGGTTACTTTGCAATTGGTATTGGAGCAGAATCTTAATAAGGCCTTCCTTGAGGGTAATAGTATAGTAGCAGGAAAGGTTATCGTTGATGGTGG